>Ga0302278_10001455_pt1 | contig 29029 bp, 25 predicted proteins | sample III_Bog_N3_2_FD_194543 | JGI IMG/M metagenome (GOLD analysis project Ga0302278, IMG submission 194543) | Peat permafrost microbial communities from Stordalen Mire near Abisko, Sweden - III_Bog_N3_2 | ecosystem: Environmental > Terrestrial > Soil > Wetlands > Peat | place: Sweden: Abisko... | reverse complement strand
TCACATGAAAATTGTTCTCGCATACTCCGGCGGGCTCGACACCTCGGTGCTGATGTCCTGGATCAAGGAAAAATACAACGCCCAAATGATCGGCTTCTGCGCCGACATCGGCCAGGAAGAAGAACTGCACGGCCTCAAACAGAAAGCTCTCAAGACGGGCGCCTCCAAAATCTACATCGACGACCTGCAGGCGGAATTCGCGCGCGACTTTATTTATCCGATCATCCAGGCCGGCGCGATTTACGAGGGCCAGTATTTTCTCGGCACCAGCATTGCGCGGCCGCTCATCGCCAAGCGCATGGTGGAAATTGCGAAGCAGGAAAAAGCCGACGCCATCGCGCATGGCGCGACCGGCAAGGGCAACGACCAAGTCCGCTTTGAACTGACCGCCGCCGCGCTCGCGCCGGATTTGGACGTCATTGCGCCGTGGCGCGACGCCTCTTACCGCACGCAATTCCCCGGCCGGCAGGAGATGATTGATTACTGCGCCAAGCACAAGATTCCCGTGCAGGCCAGCGCCAAGAAACCATATTCCATGGACCGCAACCTCCTACACATCTCCTACGAGGCCGGCATTCTCGAAGACCCGTGGTTCGACTCCTACGACTTGAAGAACCGCAGCTACTTCACCACGCTCTCCGTGCTGCCCGAAGACGCGCCGAACCAGCCGGAGTTCGTCGAACTGGATTTCGTCCAAGGCAATTGCGTTGCGGTCAACGGCAAGAAATTAACCCCGCTCGGCGTGATGAAGACGCTGAACAAACTCGGCGGTAAACACGGCGTCGGCCGCGTGGACATGGTGGAGAACCGCTTCGTCGGCATGAAATCGCGCGGTGTCTACGAGACGCCCGGCGGCGCAATTCTGCATTTCGCCCATCGCCAGATGGAATCCCTCACGATGGATCGCGAAGTCATGCACCAGCGCGACGCGCTCATCCCGAAATATGCCGAGCTCGTTTACAACGGCTTCTGGTATGCGCCCGAACGCCTCGCGTTGCAGGCCTACGTGACCGAGAGCCAGAAGCACGTCACCGGCACCGTGCGCGTGAAACTCTACAAGGGCAACATTATGGTCAGCGGCCGCAAATCCACGGTGAGCCTCTACAACCCGCACATCGCCACGATGGAAGCCGACCCGACCAAGGCCTATAACCAGGACGACGCCACCGGCTTCATCCGGCTGAACGCCCTCCGTCTGAAAGTTGCGGCGAAGGTGCATCGGAAGAAGTAAGTGGCTGAAACCACTTTCCGATCCGGCATTCGGAATTTGAATGTGGAATAAGTACGGAACTCGTTACCTCGTCACCTTAAAACAAAGGATGGGTGGCAACCGGTAATGACTTCCCTGCCAGACGCAGAACGGGCAGTTAAACTGCCCAGCTCATCCGGTCTTCACGAAAGCTGCTCCCGCCAGCGGACCAGTTGCTTCGCAACTTCCTTGGTGCCGGGTGCGCCGGTCAGGTTTCGTTTCGCCATTGCGGTTTTTAGATTGAACACACCCAACGCATCGCGGCCAAAGGTTTTATCAACACCTTGCAGTTCGGTGAGCGTCAGTTGGTTTAGCGGTTTGCCGGCTTTTTCCGCCAACGCCACCACCGCGCCCACCACATGATGCGCTGGCCGGAACGCCATGCCTTTGCGCACAAGATAATCCGCCAGATCGGTCGCCAGCAACGCCGGATCGCTTGCGGCAGCGGCGCAGGCGGCTTTATTCACTTTGGTATTGTTTAACATCGCGGCCATGAGGCGCGTCGTGGCGCGCACGGTATCGGCGGTGTCGAACAGCCGTTCCTTGTCCTCCTGCAAATCGCGGTTGTAGGTCATCGGCAAACCTTTAAGCAGCGTGAGCAGGGATATCAGGTTGCCGAAGACGCGGCCGGTCTTACCGCGCGCCAATTCGGCGATGTCGGGATTTTTCTTCTGCGGCATGAGCGATGAGCCCGTGGTGTAGGCGTCGGCAATCTTGATGAAATTAAATTCCGCACCGGCCCAGAGAATCACGTCCTCCGAGAGCCGTGAAAGATGCACGGCCAGCAGCGCGCCGGCGGCGCAAAATTCCACGGCAAAATCGCGGTCGCTCACGGCGTCCATGGAATTTTGCGTAAGCTGGACCTGGCCGCTGGCGTTCACAAAGCCGAGCAGCTTGGCAACAAGCGCGCGGTCCAGCGGCAACGTGCTGCCGGCAATCGCGCCGCTGCCGAGTGGACAGATGTTCACGCGTGAGTGGCAGTCCCACAGGCGCTCGCAATCGCGTTCGAGCATCTCGACATAGGCGAGCAGATGGTGCGCGAGGTAAACGGGCTGCGCGCGTTGCAGATGCGTGTAGCCGGGGATGATGACCTCGGCATTTTTCTCGCCGAGCGAGACGAGGGCGCGCTGCAGTCCAGCGATGTCGCCCAGTAGCGCGGTGATTTCATCGCGCAGCCAGAGCCGCACGTCGAGGGCGACCTGGTCGTTGCGCGAACGGGCGGTGTGCAGTTTCGCACCAGCCGGCACGCGCTTGGTCAGCTCGGCCTCGATGTTCATGTGGACATCTTCGAGTTCCGGCTTCCACTTGAATTTCCCGGCGGCAATTTCCTTGCCGATTTGATTCAAGCCTTTGGTGATGGCGCTTAATTCGTTTTGCTTCAGTACGCCAATCTTCTTGAGCATCGTTGCGTGGGCGATGGAGCCCTGGATGTCGTGCCGCCACAACCGCCAGTCGAAGGAGATGGATTCGGTGAACTGCGCGACGTCGGCGGCGGGGCCGCTCGCGAAACGGCCGCTGCGGGAAACGGGAGATTTTTGGTTCATGCTCACGGTCAGGTTTTAACGCAAAGGCGCGGAGACGCCAAGCCGCAAAGCGGATTTTTGTTTTGGGCCACCGCGCCCGTGACGCGGGACGTTTGGCACCGGAAAAAACCGCATTGCCGCCGGGGCGGAGATGTGAAATGTTTCCGGGGTAAGCATGAGCGAATTTAAATTTGCCTGTCCCGTGTGCGGCCAGCACATGGCGTGCGATACGTCGCAAGGCGGCACTGTGATGGAGTGCCCGACGTGCTTCCAGCAGATCGTTGCCCCGCAAGCTTCCGGTACCGCCAAATTCATCCTCACCGGCCAGAAATTCGTCGAGCGCAAAGCCGCCGACCCGGCGGTTGCCGGTACCGGCAACCAACCGGCGCGGGGGAAGAAAAATCCCATGGTGATCGCGGTGGTGCTGGCGGTGCTTCTGGCGGCGGGTGGTTTTGCCTATTATGAATTTGGAGGCGCCTGGCAGAACAGCGACATTGGCGCGGTCGGAGTGTCCGGAACCTTTCATGACACGGCGGGAACCTTGGTCATCAACGGCGGCGGGGCGGATATTTGGGGCCAAGCCGACGCCTTTCGGTTTGCGTATCAGACGCTTAATGGCGACGGCACGCTGACGGCCCGCATTGAGGCCGTGCAAAACACCGATCCCTGGGCCAAGGCGGGGTTGATGATTCGCCAGTCTGTGAGTCCTGATTCAGCCCATGTGTTGGCGTCGGTTTCGGCCACGAGCGGCACCCTGCTGCAGCAGCGGGATCACCCCTCCAATGCGGCGGCGGTGGTGCAGATGGTGCCCGGTCAGGGCGCGCCCTGCTGGCTTCGGTTGACCCGGCGGGGAAATATTTTCACCGCCGCTTCCTCGGCGGACGGAAAGACGTGGACCACCTTCGGGACGACCACGATTGCGATGAACAACCCGGTGCTGGCCGGACTGGCGGTTTGTTCCCACGTGTCCGGAACTTTGTGCCGCGCGAAATTTGACAGCGTCAGCCTCGAGACTCCGTAGGCCGGGCGGCGGGCGGGCGGAGTGATGGCGGGAATTGCTTTCCACGTGGGCCGGCATTCTTTATCAATCAGCCATGAAGGTTGAACTCATCAACACCGGCAGCGAATTGATGCTCGGTCGCGTACTGAACACGCACCAGCAATGGCTTTGCCGGCGGCTGGCCGATCTCGGACACCTGGTGAGCCGGCAAGTGGCGGTTGCCGATCGTGGCAATGAAATCCGCCAGGCCGTGCGCGAGGCCTTGAGTCGTGCGGACCTCGTCATCACGACCGGCGGCCTCGGCCCGACGTCGGATGATATCACCCGCGAACTGATCGCCGAATTGCTGGGCAAAAAGCTGGTTGAAAATCAAGCGGTGCGGGCGCACATCGAAAACTTTTTTGCCAAACGCAATCGTCCCCGCCCGCCGAAAACCGACGTGGAAACCTTCGTGCCCGAAGGGGCGGAAGTTTTTCTAAATGCGACCGGCACCGCCCCGGGGCTGGCGATGGAAATTCCAATTCCGAAATCCGAAATCCGAAATCCGCAATGGCTGGTCATGCTGCCGGGACCGCCGCGCGAATTGCGGCCGATGTTTGACGACTCGGTCGTGCCCTTGATCAAACGAGAATTCGCCGGGGAAATTTTCGTCTGCAGTACGCTGCGCTCCACCGGCATCGGCGAATCGCGGGTGCAGGAAATGGTGGAGGGCGAATTGCAGCCGCTGGTGGCGCGCGGTTTGGAAGTTGGCTATTGCGCGCGGCCCGGTGCGGTGGACGTGCGGCTGACCGCCGGCGGCGCGGCGGCGGAAAAACTTGTGGGCGAAGCCGAGGCGGTGACGCAAAGAGTTTTAGGCGAGAACATTTTCGGCTTCGACGACGAGGAGATCGAGCAGGTGGTGGTGAAATTGCTGGCGCACAAGCACAAGACGCTGGCGCTGGCGGAGTCCTGCACCGGCGGCGGCATCGCCCAGCGGATCACGGATGTGCCGGGCGCGTCAGAGGTTTTCCTTGGCGGCGTGGTCAGCTACGCGGATTCGTCCAAGGAGAAGTTTCTCGGCGTGCGCCCTGCATCGCTCGCGATGCACGGCGCGGTGAGCGAAGCGGTGGCGCGGGAAATGGCCGCGGGCGCGCGGGAAAGGTTTGGCGCGGATTTTGCGCTGGCCGTGACGGGCATCGCGGGGCCGGGGGGCGGCACGCCGGACAAGCCGGTGGGCACGGTTTTCATCGCGCTGGCGTCGGCGGCTGGGGTGGAGGCCAGCAGGTTTCTGAACGCTTGGGACCGGGCGACATTCAAGCAGGTGACGGCGACGCAGGCTTTGGAATGGCTGCGCCGGACGCTTTCTGCTTGAGGCGGGTTGTTTTTCCGATAGTTTCGGGAAGTATGTCCGCGACCGCTGATCCCTTTGCCGAAGCCAGCACGACGCTGTCCGAACTGATCGCCGCCACGCCGGCTCCCAAACGGCGCGGGACGCTGCTCATTGTGGACGACGAGGAAGGTCCGCGGATGTCGCTCAAGCTGATCTTCAAGGAGAATTACGACCTGCTGATGGCCGAGGACGGGGCGAAGGCCATTGACTTAGCGCAGCAAAACGACATAGACGTCGCCATTCTCGACATCCGCATGGCGGGCATGTCCGGCATTGAGTTGCTGGAACGGCTCCGGTTCGTACGGCCGAACATTGAGGCCATCATGATCACGGCTTTTGAGACGACGGACACCATGCGCCAGGCTTTGCGTCTTCGCGCCTGCGACTACATCAACAAGCCGTTTGACCTCGCGACCATCCGCAGCGCGGTAAGCCAGGCGATGCAGCGGCGCGTGCTCGAAAGCGAAATCCACAACAGCGCCGAAAAAGTCCGCGAGCTGCTCACGGAACTCCAGAACCAACGCGTCGAGGAACAAATCGCCCAGACGCGCGGCGACATCTATGCCAGCATCATCCATGACATCAACGGCCCGCTCTCCGTCAGTTTCGGCTTCGTGCAGCTGCTGAATCAGAAGCTGAACCAGAACCTGAGCTTGGAGGTGGAGGATTTGGAATTCATCAAGGAACGGCTGCGTTCGGTGGAGCGGCAGATGAGCAACTGCATCGAAATCCAGCGCCGTTATCTGGGATTTCTACGCCGCCAGGGCAGCGACGGCACGTCAGCTGGCGTGAACCATCTGTTGCATGATTTGGAACAACTGGTGCGCGTGCATCCCAGCCTGCAGGATAATGAATTCCGCCTGACGCCGCTCGTCGGCGAGATCGGGGTCAAGGTCAACGGTACGGATCTCATCCAGATTTTGCTGAATCTCACCGTCAACGCGTTCCAATGTTCAACGACGCCGCACCGCGTGGAGATCGGCGGCGAGGTCTTGTCCGCGCCGCTGGACCTCACCCAGTTCAAGGACGGCTCGAACGATCGCCTGCTCAACGTCGAGAGCATGGAAAACACCGCGCCGCTGGTGCGACTCTGGGTGCGCGACACCGGCCCCGGCATCCCGGCGGTGGTGCTGCCGAAGATATTTGACCCGTATTTCACCACCAAGGGACCGCGCCAGGGCACCGGCCTGGGCTTGAGCATCGTGCAGCGGCTCATCAAGGCTGCCAACGGCGCGCTGCACGTCCACACCGTGGCTGGTGAGGGGACGACCTTTACGGTTTATCTGCCAGGGGCGAACCTCAAGAGTTAATCTTCCGGCTTCTTCCGGCTGCCAAAGAATCTCCCGGCTGCCAAAGAAAATCACCGCTGGTGCATCGCCTTGGCGATTTACCAGCGGTGAAATGGTTTCCAGACTCAGTTCAATTTCCCAAATACTCGCGCGGGTCGGTGACCTTGCCGGTCAACGCGCTCGCGGCCACCGTCATCGGCGAGGCGAGGAACACCTGCGATTCCTTGTCACCCATGCGACCGGGGAAATTGCGGTTCGTTGCGCTGATGCATTTGATGCCGGACTTGTTGATGCGGCCGAACGTGTCCACCGGGCCGCCGAGGCACGCGGCGCAGCCCGCGTTCTCGGTCATCTGCACGCCGGCATTCACGAGCACGTCCCAAATGGTCGTATTGCCCCAATAAGTGGACTGCAAATCGCGCACAATTTCCGGCGTCGCGGGCACGCCAAAGGTGTCGATGACCACTTTCTTGCCGCGCAGCACGCGGGCAAATTCCACAAAATCGCTCGTCTTGCCGCCGGTGCAGGAACCAACATAGGCGCGGTCGAGCTTGGTTTCACCCATATCCTTCGCTTTTTTACGCTGGCCCGGATCTGGATGGCACGCCACTGTCGGCTCGAGCTGGCTTAAATCCACGACGAGTTCGTAAACGAACTTCTCATTTTTGTCGCGTGCCACGGGTTCGTACGTTGATTTCGTTCCATTCAATTTCACGCGGGAGTCCACATATTCCGCCGTGCGCGAATCGAATTCAAAAATACCGTTCTTGCCGCCCGCCTCAATGGCCATGTTCGCGATGGTCATGCGGTCATCAATCGAGAGATTGAGCGCGCCTTCGCCGTCGAACTGCATCGCGCGATACGTTGCGCCATCGAAACCGATTTCGCCGATGCAGTGGAGGATAATGTCCTTGGCCATGACACCAGGCTGCAATTTGCCTTCGAGGCGGAAGTGCATCGTCTCGGGCACCTTGATGAGCAGCTTGCCCGTGCCCATCACGAAGCCTGCGTCGGTATTACCGATGCCGGTCGCGAACTGGTTGAACGCGCCGGCCATGCAGGTGTGCGAGTCGGTGCCAAAAAGAATTTCGCCGGGGCGCGTGTGGCCTTTTTGCGGCAGCGCCGTGTGGCAGACGCCCGCGTAACGCGAACCGTATTGGCGTTTCAGGTTGCCCTTCTCGGCGTCGAAGACCCAGTGGCCGTTCGCGTCGTCGATGACGTCGTAAAAATATTCAATGCCCTGCTCGCGCGAAAAATCGCGGAGGATGTCCACGTTGCGGTTGGATTTGGAATCCGCGGTGAAAATGTAATGGTCGGGAATGATGACGATCTTGTTTTTATCCCAGACCTTCGCGTCCTTGCCGAATTCGCGTTTGAACACGCCGATGGTGCCCGGCCCGCAAACATCGTGAGTCATCAGCACATCGGCATTCACCCAGATGTTGTCGCCGGCTTGGACCGCGGTTTTGCCGGCGGCGCGCGCGAGAATTTTTTCCGTCAACGTCATAAGCCTTTTAAGTTAGCTGATGCGCACGGCAAGTTCAACCCCGGCTTTGATACAACGCGACCAGCGCCGCCCCAATGGCCTGCGACATGTCGCCCAACACGGCGGGGACGATTTTGAGGGTGTCGCGCTGTTGCGGCCAGAGGTAGGGGCGCGCGGTGTCGCGGATAATGCCGAGGTAACGCGCGCGGAATTCCGGCGTGGTCGTCTCGGTGTCCATCAACCCGCCTCCGATGACGAAGATGCCGGGATCCAGCGCCATGGCGAGGTTGGCGACGTGCAGGCCCATGACGCGCGCCTGAAAATCGAAGATCTCCACGGCCAGCGGGTCGCCCTTTTGCGCCCTGCTGCGGAGCGACAGGACTTTTTCCTTGATCGGCGCGGTGGACTGGGCGAGCTCGTGGTCCGGGTATTTTAATAATTTTTCCGCGAGCAGATGCGGCAAACTGGAAATGGTGGTATAGGCCTCCACGCAACCCCAGTCGCGGCCGCAGCCGCAAGGGAAGGGCTTGCCGGTGATGCCCAGCAGGTGCAGCGGGACGGGCATGTGGCCGGCTTCCATCCCCGCCAGCGTGTCGCCGTCGAGGGACAGGCCCTTCGCGCCGACGAACGCCGCGCCAAGCCCGGAGCCGGGCATAAGCATGGCGACAGATGCCAGGGAGCTGCCGCGCGCGAGCCGCGCCTCGGCTACGCCGCCGTAGTTGCCGTCGTTGCCCACGGCGAGCGGCACGGGGTGGCCGACTTGTTGGGCGAGGGCGGCGCTGTAATCGGCGCGCACATCCCAGCCGCTGAAGCTGGCGGGGAGGTTCGGCGATTTGCCAAAGACCCCGTAACGCTCATACGGTCCGGGGATCGCGAGGCCCACGCCCTGGACTTGCGACCAGGGCAAATTATTTTGCGCCAGAAATTCGCTGATGCCCGCAATCCAGCCGCTGATGACGGCGGCGCGGCCCGCCTGGGCGTTGGTCGGGCGCTGCAGCAGCTTGGTGGAGACCGCCTCGCCGTTTTCGCGGACGGCGGAGAACTTGGTGGTGGTCGCGCCGCTGTCCGTGCCGATGAAAATTTTCGGGTTCATGTTGTGCCCGTTAAATTGGGGACGGCGCCGGCAAAGGCAAGGATTATTCTTGCGCGGCCCGGCTCCAGTCCGCAGCGGCGCATGGCGACGCCGAAAACCCTTTTAGTTCGGCCGGCGGCGATCCGCGCGGCCGGTCACATTTGCTCGACCGTCTCGATGCCTAGCGTTTCCAGGCCTTGCTTCAGCACGCGGGCGGTCAGGTCGCACAATGCCAGCCGCGACGCCCGCGTGGCGGGATCGGCCGCCTTCAGCACCGGGCAGTTCTCGTAGAAGGCAGTGAACTTGCCCGCCAGTTCAAAGAGGTAATTGCAAAGATAATTGGGGCGCAGCTCCTCGGCGACGGCTTCGAGCGTGATGCCGAAGTTGAGCAGATGTTTGGCCAGCGTGAATTCTTCCGGCGCGGCTAAAAAAACTTCCGCTTTCCCATCTCCGCTTTCCGCTTTCCGGAAAATACTTTTGATCCGCGCATAGGCATAAAGCAAATACGGCGCGGTGTTGCCTTGCAGCGCGAGCATCTTATCCCAGCTGAAAACGTAATCGCTCTGGCGGTTCGGGAGCAGGTCGGCGTATTTCACGGCCCCCAGGCCGATGACGCGGGCGATCTCTTTGCGCTGCGTCTCCGGAAGGTCCGCACTTTTTTCCGAAACGATCGTGAATGCGCGTTCTTCGGCCTCGTCCAGGAGCTCGCCGAGCTTCACCGTATCGCCGGAGCGCGTTTTGAAGGGTTTGCCGTCATCGCCCATGATCTTGCCAAAGCCGACATGGATGAGCCTGGTCTTCGGCGCGGCCGCCGGCTGCCAGCGCGCGAAGATAAGGAATAACTTTTTGAAGTGGCCGGATTGCCGGTCGTCCACGACATAGACGATTTCGTCCGGCGACCACGTCTTGAGCCGGTAATCAATCGTGGCGAGGTCGGTGGTGGTGTAATTAAAGCCGCCGTCACTTTTGCGCACGAGCGCGGGGTCGGCCATCCATTCGCCGTCGCGATTGACCAGGAACGGATCCTCCTTCGGCGGCAGCAAGCCGTCGCTGAAGACGCCGACGGCACCCTCGCTTTCGCGGGCGATGCCGCGCGCCAGCAGGTCGTTCACGACCGCACCAAGCCAGGGATTGTAAAAACTTTCACCGAGCGCGTGGTCAAACTTAACGCCGAGCCGCGCGTAAATCGTGTCGAATTGGATCTGTGAAAGGCGGATCATCTCCCGCCAGATGGCGAGGTTCTCCGCGTCGCCGGCTTGCAGTTTGACGAGTTCGGACTTGGCGGCTTCGAGCCTCGCGGGGTCGGCGTCGCCGGCGGCGTTGATGACCTTGTAAAGGCGTTCGAGCTCGGTGATGGCGTCGCGTTCCAGCGCGGTGCGATCCAGGCAGGTTTTCCAGCCGAGGAGCAATTTGCCGAACTGCGTGCCCCAGTCGCCGATGTGGTTGTCGGTGATGACGCGGTGGCCGAGCAGCCGCAAGGTGCGCTGGAGCGCATCGCCGATGCCGGTGGAACGGATGTGGCCGACGTGCATCGGCTTCGCGACATTCGGCGAACTGAAATCAATCACGACGGTCTTCGGCGAAACGGCCGCGGCAAAGAACAGGTGCTCGCCGCGCGCGGCCGCGGCCAGCGACTGTCCGAGCACGGAATGCTTGAGTCGGAAATTGAGGAAACCCGCGCCGGCAATCTCCACTTTCTCACAAATATCGGCCACGTCGAGCCCGGCCAGCACGTCGGCGGCGAGCTGACGGGGATTCAACTTCCGCGTTTTGGCCAGCGCCATCAGCGCGTTGGCTTGGTAATCGCCAAATTTGGGATCGCACGGGCGGACGAGCACCGCGGAGACATCCGCGTCCGGTAGAACGTGGCGGACGGCGGCTTGCAGCTTTGATTCAATTTGTCGGTGTGGCAGCACGGCGGAGATTTAACCACGGATGGGCGCGGATGGACACGGATAAAACGGGTGCGTCGGCAATCCGCCGGCCGACCCGGCGCGGAATGCTATTTTTTTCCGTGCTCGCGGATGACGGCCAGCATGGCGTCGGCGTCGGAGGATTTTTCGAGGGCTTCGCGGAAATCGGCCTTGTGTAAAAGTTTGGCGATGTTGGCGAGCGTGTGGAGATGTTTCTGGAACTGGCCCTGCGGGACAAGAAAGAGCATGACGAGTTTGACCGGCTGGTTGTCGAGCGCATCGAAGTTGACGCCCTTGGCGGAGCGGCCGAGCGCGCCGACGACTTCATAGATCAAATCCGTGGAGGCGTGAGGGATGCCGATCCCAAAGCCGATGCCCGTGGACATGGAGGTTTCGCGCTTCTTGACGGCAGCCGTGACGGCGTCGCGGTCGCCGGGCTGTATCTTGCCGGTGGCTACGAGATTGCCGATGAGTTCGTCAATGGCTTCCCAGCGGTTCGTTGCTTTCAGTTCAGGGACAATCTGCTCGCGTCCCAAGATGTCGGCTAAATCCATAACTGCCGTGAGGATGAATCCAAATGCCCTGCCATTTCAAGACCGAATTACTAACAAATTTTGGCGGCCTCAGAACAGCCGGTGCAGCCAGGTGAAGATTTTGCCGGTTTCGTGGCACCAAAGGCTGAAGATGGTGAAGAGGGCCGGGCGCTGTGTGAGCAACGGAATCCCGAAGAGCAGCACGCCGACATTGCCCAGGAAAATCACCACGGCGGAAAATAAATAGCCCTGCGAGGTGATGTCCGACTGTCGCGTCTGCAACACGTGAATCGTCAGCGACACGTGAAACGCATACGCCGCGCCCACGCACAAATGAAACCAGACGAGATAGCCGTGCCAGTTCCAGATGAGGTTGCCGAGCGTGAAGACCGCGACCACCAGCACCACATAGAGCGGGAAAAAATACGGCGCGAGCGCGATCAGGAAGTTGGTCTTGGAGATCAGGACATGACCGCCGGAGGAGCGGACCTTGATTTTTTTCACCTCGCCGCCGAACAACCACGTCCAGAGCGCGTGGGTCAGTTCATGGCCCAGAACGTAAAGCCACATCGGCTTGGGCAGAAAAATGAAAATGATGATCCAGCAGGCCGCGCCGCCGAGCAGCGGAATCCACGTCGTTTCCGCGCTGCCGCTGGCCTGCAGCACTTTCACCAGGGCCAGCGCCGCGCCGCCGCAGACCGGCAGCAGACACCAGGCGAGGACGAATTTGATCCATTTCGGCACGCGAAAGCATTCAAAATTTGGCCTCCCGAAGCCAGCCGAAACCGTGGCGGGCTGGCGGTGGTGCGCAAAATATCATCGCCGCAATGGCGGATTGTCTTGAAACTGAAAATCGAAAACGGAAAACTCCTTGGTCATGACAACCGACGAAGCATTACAGATTTTCCGCGACTCGGGCGCGCTGCTCGAGGGCCATTTTATTTTGCGCAGCGGCCTGCACAGCCGGCAGTTTTTCCAATGCGCCCTGGCGCTCCAGCAAATGCCCGTCGTCGAAAAACTCGGCGCGGCGCTGGCGACGAAAGTCAAATCACTCGGGGCCGTCACGGTCGTCGCCCCGGCGATGGGCGGACTGGTCATCGGCCAGGAAGTGGCGCGGCAGCTCGGCTTGCGGTTTATTTTTGTGGAAAAAGAGGACGGTAAACTGGTTTTGCGGCGCGGTTTCAAGATCGCGGCCGGCGAAAAAATCCTCGTCGTCGAGGACGTGGTGACCAAAGGCGGCCGCGTGCAGGAAACGCTGGACATCGTCCGCGCGCACGGCGGCCAAACCGTCGGCGTGGCCATGGTGGTGGACCGTTCCAACGGCGCCGTGAATTTTGGCCTGCCGTTCACCAGCCTGATTTCGCTTCAGGTGGAATCTTTCGACCCCGCCCAGCTGCCGCCGGACCTTGGAAAAATTCCCGCCGTCAAGCCGGGCAGCAAATAAAATTCACTTCAGTTCCACCCGAAACGCGCTGGCGGCGGTGATCTGGGTCAAGTCACCCGGATAAAACTCGTCGCGATAGGTTTCGGTTTCGAGGAGATGCTGGCGGAGTTCCTTCTGGTCGCGGCGCAGGATGTATTTTAGTTCCTTCAGGTCGGCCGACCAGCGGAAGCCGTTGAAGAATTCCGCGCCGGCAAACTGGGTTTTGTACAGGGCGCTGTCCGAATAGCAGGTGCCCAGGTACAGGTGCCTCGCGCCGCGTTCGGCGAACAGCGCCACGGCTGAGGTCATCATGAACATGCCCAGGTTGCGCGCGTAATAGTTGAGGTCGTAAAACGCGTAGTAGTAAAACGCCAGCGCCTTGCCCTCCAGGTAGAGCGTGGCCACGCCGATCTCCTTGCCGGTGCCCGCGTCGGTAAAGACCAGCAGGTGCGAAATGATCGGTGCGGCAAACAGCGCATCCAACCGATCGTAGCTCATCACGTCCTTGCCGAACTTGATGTCCGCATAAGTCTTGAAGAACTCACGGCGCTCGGGGGAGAAGTCGAATTTGTCGCGCGGCACGAGCTTCACCTCCACGCCGGCCCCTTTGCGGAGGATGCGCCGGTTCTCGGAGGATGGGTGGAACTTCGCGAGGTTCACGCGCACCTGCCGGCAGAGGTAAAAGCGGTCGAGTTGCCGGGAGGACGGCAGGAAACCGGCCTGAAAGATGTCCGCCGGTGTCTCGCCGGCCTCGGGAATGGCCCAGACAGCGTACGGGAACTGGTAGTTCTCGTAGTCGGAATTTTGTTCGGAGAAGAGAAGTTTCATTTCAGGGCGACCGGTTCCAGGGGAGCCGGCGCAGGTGGCAGGGCGTGGTTCACGGACTTGCGGCGGAGACGGAGGCGCCAATTGGTGAGGACGTCGTAGGTGACGGATTTCTTGAGCGTGGCGATGTCGCGGACGGTGATTTCGTCGTTGCCCTGCCGGCCCATCAGGACGGCTTCGTCCCACATTTGCGCCTGCGGGATATCGGTTATGTCCACCATGAGTGCGTCCATGGCGATGCCACCCAGCAGCGGGGCGCGCCGGCCGTGGATCAGGGCGCAACCCTCGTTCCGCACGCGCGGGTAACCGTCGCCATAGCCGATGGGAAGCACCGCAATGCGCCGCTCGGTCGGGGCGGTGTAGCGCATCCCGTAGCCGATGACTTCGCCGGGCTTGAGCTTCTGGATGGCGGCGATCTTGGCCTTGACCGACATGACGGGTTCAATGCCAGGCAGCGGCCGGCAGACCAGCGAGGGAAACACGCCGTAGAGCAAAATCCCCACGCGCACCATGTCCAAATGCGCCGGGGGCAGGTCGAGATAGCCGCCGCTGTTGCAGGCGTGGCGCAACGGGACGCGGATCTTCCGTTCGGCGAGGGCGGCCAGCACCTCGTTGAAGCGGGCGAACTGTACGTGGGCGAAAGTCTTGTCCGTTTCATCGGACTGCGCAAAATGGGTCATGACGCCCTCGAGGACGAGGGACTTTTCCGCGGCCACCTGTTCGAGGAGCGGCAGGGCCTCGTCCCAGCGCACGCCGTAGCGGCTCATGCCGGTGTGGACTTTGACGTGCACCGGCACCGCGCGGCTGAAGTCCGCGGCAATTTTCGCGAGCCGGCGGACGGTGTGCGGCGCGTTCACGCAGACGGTGAGGTGATGCGCCACGCACCATTCGAGCTCCGCCTCCTGGCGTTCGCCGAGCAGGAGCAGGGGGGCGGTGATGCCGCCTTCGCGCAGGAGCATCGCCTCCTCGAGGGTGCTGAGGCCGAAGCCCCACGCGCCTTCCTCCATCGCCACGCGGGCCACGTCGAGCGCGCCGTGGCCGTAGGCTTCGTCCTTGACGACGGCGAGGAGCCGGACGGGGCGCGGGAGGTCGCGGCGGATGAGCTGCAGGTTGCGGCGCAGGCGGCCGAGGTCAATCTCGGTCCAGGCCGGCCGGGGCGGAAAGTTTACGGAGCTTAAGTTCATCGAAACAGCGGATGCTGTTTAGCACGAAATGACGTTTCGTTAAATGGTTTATTTGGACCGCGCGGTGGCCGGCCTCAGATTTTGCCCGGCGGCCACAAACTTTGGCCGACGTCGGTGCGATAATAGCTGCCCGCCACGCGCAACCGGCGGATGTTGGCGTAGGCCTGGGCGATCGCGGTGTCCAGCTTCGGCGCGAGGGCCATCACGTCGGCGATCCGGTGGCCCGTGGTCAGGAGCAGGCCGTCTGCGCCGCACGCCACCTCGTTCCAGCCGACGTCGCAATCGCACGCGCCGGCCACCTCCACCGGCAACTGCGGCCCGCGCACTTGCGTGAAGGGATAACCATAGCCGGCCAGCGTGAGCGAACAGCCGAATTTCATTTGCCGGTGGAACGCGAGTTTCAATGGCTCGTTGCGCGCGGTTTGCCGGAGGACTTCCGCCGGTTGCTGGAGCATCCGCAGGATCAGGGGGCCGGAGGTGACGCCGATGCGGATATTATATTCGATGACATGCCAGCGGCCGCCGCGTTTGATGGCGGTGACCTGAAGCGGACCGTGATAGTTCACCTCGCGCAGCCAGGGTTTCAGCGGGTGGATCAGCGCGCGCGCCAGGCCGTAACGGTCGTGCTCATCGCGCTGGACGAGGCCGCCGAGCGGCGCGCCGGCGACGATGCCGAGATTGCCGTTGAAGGCGTATTTGTATTCCTGGTTGGTGACGAGCGAATAAATTTCGCCGCCGCTCACCAGCGCAATGTGTCCGGCCTCGGCCCGGCCGAGGTATTCCTGGAGAAAGACGCCCTCGGCATAGTTCACCTGCCGCAGCCACGCCCGCGTGTCGGCCACGGTCTCGCACAAGATCGTGTGGATCGGGCTGGTCGGCGAGCAGAGCGGGTTTTTGAGGACGAATGGCCGGGGATGCTCCGCGAGGATTTTTTCCGCTTCGAGCCGGTTTGCGGCGACGAAGGATTTCGGAAACGGAATGCCGTGCGCGGCGCACAGCGCGCGGGCGAAGTCGCGCTCGCGTTCAATCCGCATCGCCTCGCCGGTGGGGGAAAAGATGCCGACGCCGGAGCGGGTCAAATCCGCCGCCCACGGCTGCAGCGCCCAGTCAATGGACTGCGGGATGACGAGGTCAATTTGGTTCGGCTGGAGCAGTGGGACCGGGCTGGGGAAGGCCTCGCGCGCGAAGGTTTTCCCGACGAGCGTGGGCGGGTAGTGCCCGTAATTGCGGGTGAGGTACGTCGCCACGGTCGCGCCGGTACGCGTCAGCGCCGTGCCGAGGCTGTGTGCAAACGAGCCGACGCCCAGCACGAGGACGGCGGGTTGGCGCGGCGGTTGGGGGGTTCGGGCAGCCATGAAATCTCTTGGGCCAGTGTTCCGCAAAACCGGCCGCGGCGCAATGTCAACTCATCCGCTCCCTCGACTTCCGACGGCGGCGCGGGCAGAATGCGGCCATGGCTGACGAACATGCCCGGCGCACTGAAAAGCTTGAATCCACCGTCGCCCACCTGGAACACCAGGTGGAGCAGTTGAACAGCGTCGTGATCGAGCAGGGTAAATGGTTGGAACGCCTGAAGAAGGATGTCCACCGCCAGACGCGGGCCATGGAATCGCTGGAGTTGGAGCGCATCCAGTCGAACCAGCAGAAACCGCCGCATTATCAATGAACCGGCTGTAGTTGGATCCCATCTTCTTCGCCGCCGGGTTTAGCGGCTACGGCTGGGAAGGCTCGAGATTGAGACGGACCTGTCATTTTGCCGCACCCTTGCGGCGACGATACTTGACCCCTTCCAGTAACCGCGTTATGAGTTCTATGCTGGTGGAGTAAACGAAATAGCAGAGGCGTTTGAAGCCGAAGGCAAACTTTGGTTGCCGGTTGCCGCCGAACGCAGGTTGCAAGGTTTGCAAATGTTCTGGTACCGCCCGGAAGCAGTAGTGCGGCCCAGTCCGGATAAACGTAAAATGGCCGGTTTAGGTTTGAATGACCGCATTAAATGAATTCTTATTCTCAATTTGGGGAAGATCTTCTGGTGTGGAAATATTTCGTTGAAAAAAGCAGCGGTTTTTTTCTGGAGGCGGGCGCCAATCATCCCACGAAAGGCAGCCAGACTTGTTTGTTTGAGGAACACGGCTGGAAGGGGATTTTGGTGGAGCCGATCGCAAAGAATTGCGAATTACTCCGCCGGTTTCGCCCGGGCAGCCGGATTTTTCAGTGTGCCCTCGGTGCGCCTGAACAGCGGGGCCGGGTGCAAATGAATGTGGCCACCGGCGATAACGCTTTGTCCGGTCTGGCGGTGAACAGCGGCGTTGTCGTCGAGCGCACGGAGGAAGTGGATTTGCGCACGCTGGATGACGTGCTCGCCGAGGCGGACAACCCGAAGGTTGATCTGATGTCCATTGATGTCGAGGGTTTTGAACTCCAGGTGTTCCGAGGTTTGGATTTTTTGAGGCATCAACCCGCGCTCGTGTTGGTCGAGGACCATCTGCACAGTCTGTCCGTCCACCGTCACCTCGTGCGTAACGGCTACCGGCTGGTCAAGCGCACGGGGCTTAACAACTGGTATATTCCCCGGCGCCAGCCCTTTCACCTGGCCACTTGGAAAGAACGGCTGGAGTTGTTCCGGAAGATGTTTTTAAGCCTGCCCTTTCGGAAATTCAAGCGGTGGCGGCAAAGCCGTAAACCGGCCCGTTAAATCGCGTTATTCAATTGTTAACGGGGACGTGGTCTTCAAACGGCCGGTCGCGTTTTAAGGATCCCTTGCAAAAAAGCCAGTACCCGTTGCACTTGCGCGTCCCAGTTGTATTCATTGACGATGCGCAAGCGAATCGCCTGGCCGCGCCGTTGCAGTTCACTGCGTTCCAGTTCGGAAACTTCGCGAAACTTTTGCCCCAGCGATTTTTCCAGATCATAGGCATCAACGTAGATACCCTCATCGCGCAAGACTTGGTCCACGCCGCAGGTCCGGGTGGAGAGGATGGCCTTGCCCGCCATGGCATATTCAAAAAGTTTTGAGGGGAAACTGTTGTCCCAGCCGGCAAAGGGCAGCCGCGGATTGACCAGCACATCCACTTGTTGGGCCCACGCCAGGCATTCGGTCTGGCTTTTGACGCCGTCAAAGTGGAGGTTGGGATTTATAGCGGCCAGCTGCTTGATGGTGTCTGTAAGACCGCCAAAACCACACAACCGCAATGAACCGGGAATGCCTGAGGCTAAAAACGCGCGGACCATGGCCAGCACGCCGACGGCCTCGGAAAGTCCGCCAAAATAACCGAAGCGGATGGGGCCGGCAACGGCCGCCGGCGGGGGCGGTTCAAAATAAAAATTGTAAGCGGCGGGCATCCATAGCCACGGCACCCCGCGCGGTTCAAAATGGCGCCGGGTATCAATGCCAAACCCCAGGCACGCATCATACCAATGCACCGCCGTTTCTTCCAAGACCTGCATCGGCTTTATTTTATAGCGTAATCGGCGCAGGGATGAAACCGGCTGGCCCAGCCCGCTGTCGGCCAAAACCGTGACAATGAGCGGACAACGGGGCTGTTGTCGCAGCCAACGGACAAAGTAGTTGTAAACGACGTTGGAAAGGTTTCGCACCAGCAAAACATCCGGCACGCCGTGCCGGCGGATTTCTTCGCGATAGAATGCGCACAGTTTTTGCAATGATCGCCAGCGATGCCACGGTTCAGGTTTTCGCTCCCACAGCAGCAGTTGGTGATTCAACCCCAGCGAGTTGTCCGCCGGTTCCAAATGCCCCCAAAGCTGGCGGGGCAGCAGCCCGACGGTGGTGACTTCCGCCAGCCGGGAAAGCGCCTGCGCCATGCGGGTTTCCTGAGGATGGGAGGAAGCGCAAAGGGCGGGAAACCGGTTGCCCACGCCCGGTGGAAACGCCGTGGTCAAAAAAAGTATCCGCAACCGATTGGACATATAAATTCGCGGCAAACTGTCCTGCGCCGGCCGGCTTGTAAAGTGAAATGACCGCTAAATTCCAACTTGTCCTTAAGGCTAGTGAAGTTAGGCTGTGCCGATGCCAGCATCCGGCCGGGGAAATTTTTTCCAACGCACGCGCGGCGCGAAAAAAGTCATGGTCTTCGACCTCGGCTTTCTGGGCGACACCGTCCATCTGCTGCCCGCCCTCTGGATGGTGCGGCAGGCGTATCCGCAGGCCAAACTGCATGTGGCGGTTTCCACCCACGTCACTTCGCTCATGGAGTGCGTGCCGTGGGTAGATAAGACTTGGGGTTATATGCGGTTTCCGCGTCATGCCACGCTGCGCGAGAATTTCCAGATGGTCGCCGCGCTCCGGCGGGAGAAATTCGACGTGCTCATCAACCTCAATGGTTCCGACCGGTCGAGCTGGCTGTCGTTTTTGAGTGGTGCCCGCGAGCGGCTGGGCCGCGTGCCGGACGACGGCGGGCCGCCGTTCTGGCGGCGGATGTTCACGGCGCATGTCCAGCATCCGTTTGCGCCGGAGCCGGTCTATGTTCAGCGCTGCCGCTGCCTCGAAAAAGTCGGCTTCCCACCCGCGCCGCCGGAGTTTCACGTGCAGCTGGCGGCGGAAAGCCTGCGGGCCGCGGACATTTCCGGGGCCGACGCGGGAAACTATTTTCACCTCAGCCCTTTCACCACCGCCGATTACAAGGAGCTGTCCCCCGCGCAAATGGTGGAATTCATCGCCGCTCTGCGGGAGAATTTCCCGGAGAAAAAAATCGTCCTTTCCTGCGCCCCGACCGACCGGGAGCGGGCCAAGCTCGCGGCGCTGCTGGCGCGGCTGCCGCAACTGCCGTGGCGCGTTTTTGCCGGCAACTTGAAGCTGACCGAGATCGCCGCCGTCATACAGCACAGCGCCCTGCATTTTTGCGGCGATACCGGCACGCTGCATCTGGCCGCGATGACCAACGCCCCGGCCGTCGCCTGGTTCTGGCCGAACCCGGGCCGGGAACTTTGGATTCCCGTCGGGGAAAAATACCGCATCATCGTTGGTGAAAATCAACCGGGCGCGCAGTATCTGGGGCGGATCGACGGCCGGGAATTGATCGCCGCCGCGCAATCCGTTCTGGCTGGCGGCGGCCGGAAAGCCTAGACTGCCGGCGAAAACATGACTGCATGAAGTCGCCGACCCAACTCCCCGTTTCCGTCTGCCTCATCGCCGGCAACGAGGCGCACCGCATCACCCCCACCTTGAAAAGCGTGGCGGATTGGGCCGGCGAAATCATCGTCGTCATCAATCACGATGTGCAGGACGGAACCGATAAAATCGCCGAGTCATTCGGGGCCCAGGTTTTTCGGGAACCCTGGAAAGGTTTCATCGCCCAGAACCAATCCGCCGCCGATAAAGCCACCGGGGACTGGCTGCTGGCGATTGATGCCGACGAAGTGGTTTCCCCCGGGCTTGCCGCGGAGATTCAGGGATTATTTTCCCAACCTGGAAAACCCGACGGGTATGACGCCTATGAGTTCCCCCGCTGCACCTTGTATTACGACCGTTGGATTCGTCATGGCGACTGGTATCCGGACCGGAAATTACGTTTGTGGCGGCGTGGTCAGGGTCGGTGGGGCGGTGAGCAGACGCACGCCAAATTTATTGTGAACGGAAAAATCGGCCGGCTGAACGGCGAACTTCTGCATTACAGCATGGAAAGCATCGAACATCAGATCCAGAAAACCATCCGCTACGCCGACGAATTCGTCGATACCTGTCGCAGCGAAAACCGCCGCATCACCTTTGGTCATCTGTTGCTGCGCCCACCGTGGCGGTTTGTGCGCGGCTATGTTTTCAAGCTGGGTTTTCTGGATGGCTGGCGCGGATTGAGCATCGCTTGGATGACGGCGTTTTACACCTTTCTGCGTTACTTCAAGGCGTTTGAAGCGCAACACCACCCACCCCAGGCTGGATGACTTCACCCGCCGCCCACGCACCGACCTTGCTGCTCTACGAACCGCGCACGGAGGGACATCATCTCGCCTGGTTGAGACTGATCGCGGAGGATCTTTGCACCGCCGGTTACCGGCTGACGATCGCGGCGGATTTGCGGCCCGGCACGGAAGCGAAGCTGCGTGATCATCTCGGTCAGATCCATGACCAGGTGAACTGGCTCAACGCCTATGATGCTCAAGGCCGGCGGCACTGCGGCGGCAAAGCCGAATCGGTCGCGTATTGTCTGGAACAATCCGGCGCGGACCACGTTTTTTTGTGCACGCTGGATGAAATCGCGTCCTCGTGCTGGCGGCACGCGGCCTTTGGTTTTTCCCCACCCGCCAGTTTGCACGGCCGGATGGGCGGCATCTACCATCGTCCGCGTTTCATGGCCGCACCGGCCTGGTCGCCCAACCGTTGGATGAAGGAGGCCGGTTTCCGCCGGCTCCTGCGCCAAGGCTGGCTGCGGCAACTGGTTTTCCTGGATGAATTCCTGACGCGTGACTGTCAGGCCGCCTATCCCGACGCCCCGGTTTTTTTTCTGCCGGATCCGTGTCTGGAACAGTTCGAAGGCGACGCGACCGAGGCTCGCAAAACCTTGGAGGTACCACCCGATCGCCGGGTTTTTTTGTGTTATGGAACGGGTGCCCGCCGCAAGGGTCTGCACCTCGCCGTCGAGGCATTCCTGCAATTGCCGGCCGATTCACCGGCGTTTTTGCTGTGTGTGGGCCGGCAACAGTTTGACCGTCAGACGGAGGCTGGAATGAAGCAGCTGGTTGTTCAAGGCCGGGCCCGGCTCATCAACCGGTACGTTTCCATGGCCGAGGAAAAAATGAGCTTTGCGGCGGCTGATCTGGTGCTGCTGCCGTATGTCGGCCACTTTGGCATCAGCGCCGTGCTGTCACAGGCGATGGCCGCGAATCGGCCGGTGATCGCCTCGGATGAACAATTGTTGGGCCGGCTGGTGTGTGAACATCAGCCCGGCTTGCTGTTCCGCTCCGGTGAGGCTGATTCGCTACGGCAGGCGATTCAAAAGGCGCTGGCGGCCTCCGCCGATGATTGGTCGCGGTGGCGGACGGCGGCCCGGAATTATGCCGCGCAGCACAGCCGGGCCGCATTCCGAAACGCCTTGCGGGCGGCCCTGGCACCGGCCGGTGATGCCCCATGACGCCCGTCACCAACATCCTGGTCATCCGCCTGACGGCCATGGGCGACGTGGTGCTGACCTTGCCGGCGGTTTCCGTTTTGCGCCAGAATTTTCCCAAGGCCAAGCTCACTTTTCTGACGACCTTGGAAAACAGCCCGCTGCTGCAGGGTTTTCCTGAGGTGGATGAAGCCATCACGCTGGATCGCGCCGCGTTCCGCAGCGGGCATCCGGCGCGGATTGCCGGGGAACTTTTCCGCGTGGTGCGCCGGCTGCGCGCCGGTAAATTTTCGCTGGCCGTGGACCTGCATGGCAATGGCGAGAGTGCGTGGCTGACCCGGCTTTCCGGCGCATCTCAACGCTGGCGGCAGTTTTATCGCACCGGGCGCGACTGGGCTTACACCCGGCAAATTGAATCCAGATCGGATGTCCATCCGGCGGCGGCACATCTTTACCTGTTGCAGCAGTGCGGATTGAACCCGAGCCCGGTTCGCAATGATTTCGTCCTGCCGGATGCCGCCCTCAGCGACGCCCGCGCCTGGTTGGCCGCCCACCGGCTGGAGCCGGCCAAGCCCACCATCTTTATCCAGCCGTTCACCAGCGGCGCGCACAAGAATTGGCCGTTGGAAAATTATCTTGCCATCGCCCGGTACTGGCAGTCGGCCGGCCGGCAAATCATTTTCGGCGGCGGCCCCGGTGACCGCGCGGCATTGGAACCGGCCCGGCATGAAGGCTTCGCCGTTTCCGCCGGGGTGCCCTTGCTGGTCACCGGCGGCCTGCTGCAATTTTCCGCGCTGGTGCTCGGCGGCGATACCGGGGTCCTGCATCTGGCCGTGGCGCTGGGCCGGCGCGTTTTGATGGTCATGTATCTGGCCAGTCCCCGTTGCCCGGTGCCGTTCCAGCATCCCGACTGGACCGTGGTGGCACCCCAACCAGGAACCATCGCGGACCTTTCCGTGGCGGAAGTACTCGCCGCCACCCGGGCCGCGCTGTGACCATCCGTTGGCAAGCGTCGCGCCCGCGCAGCCGGGTTTGAGCCGTCAATGCACCGGCCGGTAGTGTTTTTTGTCGAAGCGGATACCAAGGGTCTTTTCCAGCCACAGCATCCGGCGGTGTTTTTTTTCGCGCGCCGTCAGAGCATGGTTGGGATCTGCCCGGAAAATCCCTTCCGCCGCCGGCAGCCATTCCTGCACCACCCGGGGATGCGTGCCGGTAAAGGGTTTCAACACGGCGGGATCGATCTTTGAGTAATCCACCTTGGTCAATTCCCGGTTGTTCCAAAACTTGAGCACGGCGGCCGATTTCAAATTCATCTGCGCCTCGCTGCGCACCCAGCCGTAGTGATAAACGGTCGCGCCCGTGTGCGCGGCGCGCGGGTAACGCGATTTTTTATGGCCGTCCAGCACATTGAAAAAAAGCGCCTCGCTCGACCACGCCGGAATGGTGTTGCGGATGATGCGGACTTCGCTGCGATACCAGCCCGGCGACCACGCGATGGTGTTTTTGTTCCCGTAAAAATGCAGGTAGTCGAACGCCAGCGCCTCGACCCGCTCGTCGGGCAGATGTTTTTCCATTGCCGCGCGGATTTTTGGCAGGTCATTTTCGTGCAGCACCTCGTCGGCTTCGAGATAGAAGGCCCAGTCGCCGGTGCAGTTGAAGAGCGCGATGGATTTCTGCTGGCCATAGGCGAAACCCTTGACGGAATAATCGCTGCGGAGATTTTCGTTCCAGCGGGTCGGGATGATGCGGATTTTCGCATCGCCAATCTCACGCAGCATTTTCTCGGTATCATCGTCGCACGGGCCGAGCGCGATGACGAACTCGTCCACCAGCGGCAAAATTGAGCGGATGGACGCCATGAACGGATAGCCGAGTCGCTGGCCGTTGCGCAAAAAGGTGAACCCGCTGACTTTCATGCCGCGATGCTAGCGCGCCGCCGTTCAATCGCCGAACAATTTTTTCAGATTCTCCCGCGCCGCCTCTTCGCGCGATAGTTTCACGTCCTTCGGCACCCATTTCCGCCGGGCGAATTCGAAATACTCGCAAAAGTTGCCGGTTGCCTTTTCCAGCACCGGTTCCGCGCGGCGTTCGCGGCATTGCTGCGCCACGCGCGGGTCATAGCTGGCGCAGTTCAGGCACACCCGCAGGTCGGCGCGGCATTTCATGCAGACCTCGCCGCGCCCCGGCTGGCCGGCGATCACCCAGGTTTCGCCGCAATTGTGACAATGTCGCGTCATAAGCATTTACGATTTGCCCGATACGATTTACGATTCCGCCCGAAAAAACAAGAATCTGTGAACCGCCCAAATCCGAAACGCCTGTTTCGCCGTGCTTGAATGAAAACCAATCCGCCCGTCCTGCGTGCCGTCCTCCAGCCTGTCGTCATCGTTGGCGCGCTCGGCTATTTCGTGGATGTCTATGACCTGATCCTGTTCACCATCCTGCGCATTCCCAGCCTCAAGAGCCTGGGCTTTTCCGGCGAGACGCTGATGAATCACGGCATCTTGCTCCTGAACCTCCAGATGCTCGGCATGTTGGCCGGCGGGATCTTCTTTGGCATCCTCGGCGACCGCGTGGGCCGCGTGGCGTTGCTCTTCGGTTCCATCCTGCTTTATTCGGCGGCCAATCTTGCCAACGGCTTTGTTCATTCCATCGAAGCCTACGCTGTGTGGCGGTTCGTTGCCGGCTTCGGGCTGGCGGGTGAATTGGGCGGCGGCATCACGCTCGTCACCGAGGTGCTGCCCAAGGCGTTGCGCGGCTACGGCACCACCCTCATCTCCACGGTCGGTGTCTTCGGCGCGGTCATCGGCGGATTGGTGGCGCAGCGCGTGGACTGGCGCACGGCCTATTTCATCGGCGGCGGCCTCGGACTCGTGCTGCTTTTCCTGCGCTTGAGCGTGGCGGAATCCCAAATGTTTCAGCAATTGAAAAGCGGCCCCGCACAGGTCGCGCGCGGCAATTTCCTGATGCTCTTCAACCACTCGGCCCGCTTCCTGAAATATCTCCGCTGCATCCTCGTCGGCCTGCCGCTCTGGTGCATCGTGGGTATCCTCGTTGCCTTCTCGCCGGAAATTTCCAAGGCCCTTCAAATTCAGGGTGAGGTCAAGGTCGCTCAAGCCATCGCCTTCTGTTATCTCGGCATCACTTTTGGCGGGTTTGCGAGCGGCTTCTTCAGCCAGTTGCTGCAATCGCGCCGGAAAATCCTGTTGTTTTTCCTGCTGTTCACCGGTGCCGCCATGACGGCGTATTTCCTTACCGCTGGCCAGTCCAATGGCACCTTTTACCTCGTCATCCTGCTGCTCGGCTTCGGCGTGGGCTACTGGACGGTGTTTGCCACCATCGCCGCCGAGCAGTTCGGCACGAATATCCGCGCCACGGTGGCCACCACCGTGCCGAATTTCGTGCGGGGCGCAACCGTGCTGCTGACATTGGCCTTCAATCACCTCAAACCGGCGTGCGGCATCGTCGCCTCGGCGGCGGTCATCGCCTTCTCCTGCGTCCTTATCGCGCTTTGGGCACTGCGCGGCTTGGAGGAAACCTACGACAAGGACTTGGATTATCTGGAAACGGTCTGAACGCCACACCCGGCGCGGCCAATTTGTTAATGGGATCAGATTCCGGTTTTTGAGGTGAGAAAACCGCTGGACTGAGCATCGCAAGATTCCGGGCATTCAACGGTGACACCGATTGAGCGGCGGCGTGACGGAAACAAATCCCGCTTCGACAACCGATTTCTGTTGCCAGCACGGCGGTTTGCTTTTAGTGTCGAATCAAAGCCCGAGGTTGAACATTTATTATGTATTTCGGCGTTGATTACTATCCAGAGCAATGGGTCTTCCCCTTTGCCGGCACGGCGGATCATCCCGAGTCGCAGTGGGAACGAGACGCGGACCTCATGGTGACTGCCGGGTTCAACATCGTCCGCATCGGCGAATTTGCCTGGGGCCTTTGCGAAACTGCGGACGGCAAATTCAATTTTGACTGGCTTAAGCGCGTGATGGATGTGCTGGGTACGCGCGGTATCCAGGTCATCCTTGGCACACCCACCGCCGCGCCGCCGGCTTGGCTGGCGCAGGCGCATCCGGAAATCCTCCCCGTGGACGAGACCGGCTGTGTCCGGCACGCCGGCACTCGCCGCGCCGTCTGCCTGAACAGCGAGGTCTACTGGAATTATTCCAAGCGTCTCGTGGAGCACTTGGCCCGCGCGCTCGGGAAACATCCGCAATTGGTGGCGTGGCAGATCGACAACAGTCTCGGCGGCCATTTCACCGAAGCCGCCTTCAACGACGACACTCGCCGCGACTGGCACTTGTGGCTGGAAGCCAAGTTCGAGACCCTCGAGCGCCTGAATGTAAATCTCGGCCTGCGACATTGGGGTCAGATCGTCAGCGCCTGGAATCAAGTGCCGATGCCGATGGCCGCGCCGACCCTCCACAATCCCGCGCTGGTCCTGAATTGGAACCGTTTTTGCAGCGATACGATCGTGCAGTTCGTCAAGATGCAGGCCGATGTGCTGCGCGAGCTCACGCCGAACCGACCGGTGACGACCAACCTCCGTGCTTTGCGGCATCGCTTCGACCATTTCGACCTCGCGGAACAGCTCGACTTTGTTTCCATCGAAAGCACGGCGGCCATCAAGGTCAAGCCGGCGGAGATCGCCTGCGAAATTGACATGCTGCGGTCGCTGAAAAAATCCGGCGTCCGCACCCCGGATGGCGGGACTGGTTTCTGGGTGATGGAGCAGAAGGCCGGCAATGTGAACTGGCAGGATGTCAATTCGCTGGTCCGGCCCGGCGTCCTGCGAATGTTCAGCTACCAGCTGATCTCGCGCGGGGCGGACGCGATTTTGTTCTTTCGCTGGCGGCAGCCGCGCACCGGCACCGAGCAGTTTCATGGTGCGGTTTTGCCGCACAATCTGGAGAGCGGCAGCCGGCGGGTGTTCACCGAGATCGCCCAGATCGGCGAGGAACTCAAGCTGCTCGCGCCGGCGCTCAAGGACACCAAGGTGGCGGCGGACGCGTGCATCCTCTACTCGCATGACAACGAATGGGTGTTGTCCCAGGCGAACCAGCCGACCAAATGCTTCAACCTGCGCGACCACATCCAGCTCATCTACAATTCGCTCCATGACCGCAACATCATGGTGGATTTCGCGCGGCCGAACGAGGATCTGGCAAAATATAAAATCGTCTTCGCACCGTCGTTGCATCTGTTGTCCGCGAATGAAGCCGACCGGCTCAAACTCTACGTCCAGAACGGCGGCACGCTGATCAGCACGTTCAACACTGGGCTGGTGGACGAAAACAACATCGCGGCGGACACCGGCTTTCCGCATGACCTGACGGATTTGTTCGGCCTCGAAGTTCAGGAGTCCGACATGTTGCCGCCGAATGAGGACAACCATCTGACGTTCAAAGGTGCGTTCCAAACCAGCCATATGCACCCGGCGCGCGTCTGGTGCGACCTGATTGAACCCAAGGGCTGCCAGATTCTCGCGGCTTACGGCAAGGATTTTTACGCCGGAAAAGCTGCCATCACGATGAACGTCTTCGGCCTCGGCAAAGCCATCTACATCGGCACCCAGAGCCACCAGCATTTCTACCACGACCTCGTCGCCTGGCTGCGGCAGATGACCGGCCTGCATCCGCTCATGAAAGTGCCGGAAAACATTGAGGTCTCCATGCGCCAAAAGGAAGGTGACCGCGTCTTCTTCCTGCTCAACCACCAGGCTTCGCCGGTGCGCATCCAGTTCTACAAGCCGATGCACGATTTTCTCACTGGCCAGAATATCGTCGGTAACTACGACCTCCCGCCGCATGGCGTGCTGGTGATCGACGAGCATCCCGACGTCAAATCCGCGGTCTGAAGTCAAATTGGCTGGCCGTGACGCGGGAATTTTTGTTTCCTCTGCGCGGTGAATCTTCTGAACGTCATCCTCGGCGCGCTCGCCGCGCTCAGCTTTGTCCTGGCGCTGTGGCAATGGCTCGCCGCGCGCCGGTTTCCGCTGCACCGGCCGATCGCCGTGCCCGGTTTCGCGCCGGCCATTTCCATCCTCAAGCCGCTCAAGGGCGGCGACCTCACCACGCGCAAATCGCTGCAAAGCTGGCTCCAACAAACTTACGCTGGGCCGGTGGAGATCCTCTTCGGCGTTGCCGACTCGGCCGATCCCGTCTGCGAAATTGTTCGCGCATTACTGGCGGAAAATCCCGTCGTCAACGCCCGGCTCATCGTCTGCGTCAAGCTCGTCGGGGCCAACGCCAAGGTCGCCAAACTGGTGCAGCTTGAACAACTGGCCCAATACAACCTGATTCTGGTCAGCGATGCCGACGTGCGGGTGCCGGTGGATTTCCTTGCCAATTTTGTCGCCCCGCTGCGCGACCCGAAAGTGGCCCTCGTCAATTGTTTCTACCGGCTGGCCAATCCCACGACCACCGCCATGCGTTGGGAGGCTCTCGCGGTGAACGCCGATTTTTGGAGCCAGGTGCTGCAATCCGCCACGCTGAAACCGCTCGACTTCGCCCTCGGCGCGGCCATCCTGCTGCGGCGGAAGGCCCTTGAGCAGATCGGCAGTTTCGCCGCGCTGGCCGACTGCCTCGCGGACGATTATCAGGTTGGCAACCGCATCGCAAAACAAGGTCACTCCATCGCGCTCTGCCCCATCGTCGTGGAATGCTGGGATGCGCCGGCGAACTGGACTGAAGTCTGGAAACATCAGCTTCGTTGGGCGCGCACCATCCGCGTCTGTCAGCCGCTGCCCTACTTTTTCAGCATTTTGTCGAACGCCTCGCTCTGGCCGGGGCTTTGGCTTGCGGTCGCGGTCGCCGCGACCAGCCCGCTTGGCGCGCCGCTGGCGGCCAGTGTGTTCTTGCTGGTGCGAATCGGCCTCGTGCAAAGTCTGCAACGCCGTTTCACGCCGGATCGTAAACTGGTTGCGCCCGCGTGGCTGGTGCCGGTGAAAGATGTTTTGAGTGCCGGCATCTGGCTGGGCGCCTTCGCGGGCAACACGATTGAATGGCGCGGACGAAAGCTGAAGCTGCGCCGCGACGGCACCTTGATCCCAGAAAATGGTGGGCACTGAGGGATTCGAACCCCCGACCTTCTCCGT
>Ga0302278_10001450_pt1 | contig 29068 bp, 26 predicted proteins | sample III_Bog_N3_2_FD_194543 | JGI IMG/M metagenome (GOLD analysis project Ga0302278, IMG submission 194543) | Peat permafrost microbial communities from Stordalen Mire near Abisko, Sweden - III_Bog_N3_2 | ecosystem: Environmental > Terrestrial > Soil > Wetlands > Peat | place: Sweden: Abisko... | reverse complement strand
CACGGCCAGCCCCGACTCCGGCTCCACCTCCACGCCCTTCATCCAAATGATCCGCCCGTCCACTTCCAGCACCGGCCAAACCGACCGCCCCGTTCCCGTAACCCGAAGCCGTTCCAGCACTTCCTTCACTTTGCGCGGCCCGCTGCTGTAGCGCAGCCTCACCCGGTCGCCCGGCCGCCAGTTGCGCAGCCTGGCCGTTTGCCCAGCAACGTTCTTCCCATCCCCGGCCGGCTGCCCGTCAAGCGCGTCAACCTCAATCCGCAACCGCAGCCCGAATTCCGGAACGTGAATCTCGCCAGGAATCGGCACGAAATACTCGGGAACCGCCTCCGCCGCGCCCCCCTCCGCTGCCGAGACCGCTTCCACCGTCAGCCGCAGCTCGCGCGGAGTCCGCTCGGCCCTCAATCCCTGCGCCAGTTCGCGCCTCTGCCCCGGCCGCCCGGTCAGCGCCAGCGCACGCAGCGTCTCTGTCCCGGCAAAGTCCAGCGCCGCGCCCAACCGGCTCGCCGCACGACGCACCAGCCGTCTCTGCAACGCCGGTGCCAGCCCGGCCAGCCTCGTCGTATCAATCGCCACGCCATCCCCGCTCGCGCGCCCACCACCGCGAACCGCCCGGCCTTCCATCACCAATTGAGGACCCAGCCTCGCCATCTCCGCCTGCCACCAGGCCTCCTCGTCCCGAGCCAACTCCGCCATTTGCGCCAGGTGCTCCCGCAGCCGCGGATTCCATCCCTCCAGCAACGGCAGCAGTTCGTGCCGGATGCGGTTGCGCGTAAACGCCGGGTCGCGGTTCGATTCATCCTCCCGCCATCTCTGCCCCAACGCATTCAGATAGGCCTCAACCCCGGCCCTGCTCGTCGCCAGCAGCGGCCTCAAAATCCGCCCTTCTTGAAATTCAACCACCGGATGAATCCCGCCGAGCCCCTCCGTCCACGCTCCGCGCAAAAACTTTCCCAGCACCGTCTCCGCCTGATCGTCCATGGTATGCGCGGTAGCCACAGCTTCCACTTCGCCCGCGGCCATCAGTTGCCGGAACCACCTATAGCGCAGCCGCCGCGCCGCCTCCTCAATCCCTTCGCTTTGCTTTCCGGTCGCCGGATTGGCCTTCGCCTCCGCCGCCGCATTCACGCGAGCCTCGTGAAAAACCAACCCAAGTTCCTCAGCCAGCGCCCGGCAAAACTCCAAATCACCGTCGGCCTCTACGCCGCGCAGCCCATGGTGCAGATGCGCCGCATGAACCACCAGCCCCAGTTCCCTGCTCCGTTCAGCCAATGCCCGCAGCAGCGCCACGGAATCCGCCCCGCCTGAAACACCCACCGCCAGCCGCAGTCCCGGCATCAGCAGCGTCGTGTCCAGCGCCAGCGTGGGGCCCAGCGCTGGCGACGCCGGATTTGACCGTGGTCTGCGCATCAGAAAATCATACGGCGTCCAACTGCCTGAAACGCCAATCCCGCCCCAACTCCCATATACTGTCCAGCATGTTGGAGACACACGCAGCCGCCGCGGCCGATGCCGCAATCGTCACCGCCCACAGACGGGCCATGTTCGCCGATATGGGCCGGACGCAGAATTCCGTCCTCGACGCCATGAGCCGCAAATTCGAGCCATGGGTCACCCGCATGTTGGTCGAGGGCAAGTACTTTGGCTGGATCACCCGCGATGCCGGCCGCCCCGTAGCCTCGGCAGGCATCATGGTCCTTGACTGGCCGCCCCATCCGCTTGACACCGAGGGCGAGCATCGCGGTTACCTGCTGAACGTGTTTGTCGATCCGGAGTTTCGCCGCCGCGGCCTGGCTCACGAACTGGTAGACCTGTGCCTGGCCGAGGCGCACCGTCGCCGTTTGCGCGTAGTAGCGCTGCACACATCGGAGGCCGGCCGCCCGGTTTACGAGGCCTTCGGCTTCCGCCCCACCAGCGAAATGCTTTATGTAGAATCGGTGGAAGGGTAGCCGCTTTGTAGCCTTGGGAAGCGGGCAATATCGGAGGCCGCATCCGGAATGAACCACATTTATCAAAACCGGAAGCGCACCGCCAAATGCATCAGCCGTGGAGCCATGGCGCTCACAGCCTGTCCAAAACTGCCGCTGGAGATATTCCCCTCGACCGCCGCTGCGCCGAAAAACTGCGCGTGATTCGCGGCATTGAACGCTTCGGCGCGGAGTTCGAGTTCGCGATTGTCTTTCAACAGAATATTGCGAGAGAGCGTGGCGTCGAGGTTCTCCATTCCTGGGCCGGAGAAGAAGCGCCGCCGAGCATTACCCATGGTCCCCAGCGCGGGCAGCGTGAGTTGGCCGGCATCGAAGATGGCTGTGTTTCCGCGCGGGTTGGTGTGCAGGTGCAGCGATTCGCCGCTCCAATTGGGAGTGTCGACACCGTTATTGTTGATGCCGTTGGGAATGGTGCCGAGCAGCGAAGTATCGTTGTTGTTCAGCAGGGTAACGGGCAATCCCGAAGTGAAGCGCGCGATACCGGCAACAGCCCATCTCGAGGCCAATCGACGAAGCCGGCCGTCGCAGCCTGGCGCAGGCAAAGCGTAATGGAAGCTGGTGACCAGATTGTGCCGCATATCAAAGGACGAGAGGCTGCGGCTAAGCGACGGATCGACGGGATTAACCGGCTCCGGCAGCCCAGCGGATTGATCGATGGACTTCGAGAAAGTGTAGCTGGCCAACAGCTCCAGACCGTGGGAACGATGGTTCACGGTGGCCTCAAGGGCGTTGTAACCGGCGTTTGCGATGGTGCGCTGCAACTCAACACTGCCAAAAGCGGGACCGAATTGTGTGCGCGCTGCCTGTTCATTGAACGGCCCGCACTGCGAACCCAGGCTCAGGCACAATGCCGGGTCGGCTGGATTCACCTCTTCAAGCACCAGCAGGTGGTGTGAAGCTGCGCCCACGTAGCTTATTGTGGCCAAGGTCTGGGAGCCGATCTGTCGCTCCACGCTGGCCATCCAGTGTTCGGCATAGGGCGTCACGTCCCTGGGGTCAACGGCAGGAATGCCCACGAGCGGCTCAAACTGTGTCCAATCGACCGTTGCATTCGGATTTGCGCGGCTTGCGCCATACGCTACCTTTTGCAGCGGAAAACGCTGTCCCACCTCCGCTCTGGTTGCAGCCACGGTAAAAGGGGATTCGAACAGCGGTGGCGCTGCGGAAGTATAGGTGTAGCCATAAGGTGGATTCGCGCTCATGATTCCTGCCGAAAGTCCCTCGTAGGCGGTGTAGAACATGCCATAGCCGAGCCGCACGCTGGTCTGGCCCGTTGACCCGACAAGCTTGTTCAGCCAGGGCGATGCAAAAGCCGGTATCCAGGCAACACCTACGCGCGGTGCAAAGTCATTCCGGGCCGGCGCAAGCAACTGTGGTATTCCTGGGTCGCCTGGAAAGACCAGCCCCTCCGGCGCGCCGGGAAACACCTGCGATTGCAGGCCCTTGACCAGCGTCTGAAGCTGGTTGAATTTCTCCCCCCACGGACGGATCCGGTCCCAGCGCGCGCCGTAGTTCACGGTGAGTTGGCTGGTTGCCCGCCAACTGTCTTGCACAAAGGCCGCTGCATACACATTCCGGTTGTAGAAGTCGCGCGCCTGGCCCTGCGTATAGCTGGAAGGCGCGCCAAGCAGGAAGTCGGCAAAGTCCTGGCCCGTCTCCGTTCCGGTGAAGCCGAAGCTGCCGTTGAACACGACATCCGGATGTGTGTCAATCTGGTTCCAGTGCAGTTCACCGCCGGCCTTTAGCCCATGCTTGCCCGCGATGCGCGAGAACGCATTCGCTACTTCGTAGATGTTTTCCGCCTGCACCAGTGCCGTGGTGTCAACGCCCATCGTGAAGTCGTTAAAGGCTATGTTTTCTATGCCTTCCGTCGAGGGTTTCAGCGCAACAATGCCTGAAAAACCTTGCGCGGCAAGCGTCGGTCCCACACCGCCTTGCGGCTGACCGACAGCGTTTGCGTTGCGCATGAAACTCAGGTGAAACTCGTTCAGCGCTGCATTGCCAAAGGTGACTTCGTGGGCCAGGCTAACAAGTTGCGCGCGGCCGTTGGAAGTGGCGTCGAAACCGGGCACATTGGCTCCGCCGGTTCCGGTGGGGTAAGGATTTACAAGCGAATAGCCGTCAAGAAAGGCATAGCCGGTGAGCGTTCCCTTGCCATGAGTCCAGTCCAGCCGCAACGCGCCTTTGTCGTCCTGCAAGGTCTCAGACTGCGCGGCAGTGGAGAAAAGTGCGCTTCCGGCGTTGGGTGCGGGAATGTAAGCCAGCAGGTACTTCGCCGGGGCGGCCCAGACGGATTGCGGAATATTGCCGTCGGGAAAAACCGAAGAATACGGCTCACCCGCGGCAACAGTTCTGCTCAGCCCGGATGAAAGCAGAGCCGCCCAATTATCGCCCCTCACGCTGCCGGTGAGTGGATTCTGGCTGAAGTCGCCGCCTCCTCCCCCAGGGATGGAACGGAGATATCGCCTGTGTCCATGCCTTCCGCCAGGCGGGTCCCCTGGTAGTCAGCAAAAAGCATCACGCCCTTGTGGAAGGGCCCGCCACCCAGCGTTCCGCCGAACTGGTTCTGGCGGTAAGCAGCCCGATCCTGCGAGAAATAGTTGCGCGCGTCGAGGGCCGTGTTGCGCAGAAACTCAAAGGCGGAGCCATGCGTCTGCGCCGTACCTGCTTTGGTGGTCACCAGCACCTGGCCACCGCTGGAGTTGCCGTACTCGGCATCGAAGTTCGATGTCAACACACGAAAGCTGTAGATCGAATCTAGATTGGGCACAATCGAGGTGCCCATGTTCACATCCTCCTCCACATCGCTTCCATTTACGCGGAACCCATTCGAAGCCTCGCGCTGGCCGCTGATGGAGAGGTTCCCTGGGTTGGCGTCGCCCGAAGGTGGGGTCGAGGCTACTCCCGTCATGATCACTGCGCCCAGCTGTGCCGAACTCTGCGGCACAATTCCTGGCTGCACCGCCATCAAGTCGGTAAAGCTGCGCCCGTTCAAGGGCACACTCTCAATCTTTTTAGTGTCGAGGACTTCGCCGAGCTGGGTGCTGGTTGTTTCGGCAGCCAATGCGTCGGCGGTTACCTCTACAGTTTCAGTCTCTCCCGCCACGGTCACGGTTATTTCCACTTTGACGGCAGAATTCTCTGAGGTGGCCGTTTCCTGGCCTCGGTAAAGCGCAAACCCTTCCGCCAGCACCTCAAGTTGGTAGGTTCCAGTTGCCGGAAGAGCAATTCTGAAGCTTCCCTGAGCATCCGTCTGGGTCGACAAAACGGCATCCTTTCCGGGTTGGCGAAGCGTTACCGAGGCACCGGCAACCACAGCCCCGCTCGGGTCGTGAACGATACCACTCACGGTGAAGTTGTCCGAAGCCCAGCAAGACGATGCAAGAAGTAAGAGCAATAATAAAGGCGATATAAGAGTTCTGTGGCCGTTCACAAAGCAGATCCTTTCGGCAGTTCAAGCCCTGTTGGTTTCTCATGAGAGGCAACCAAATTCACCCATCAGGCTCGAATTGCGACTAATTCAGTCCCCTTTAATCTAGGACAAATTAAGTCCGAGTTCTTCGCAGTGATATGAATCACACCGCAACACAAGATCGGTCCCTGCCGGGTAGTTCCCTTCTCCCTACTCCCTATTCCCTAGTCCCTACCCCCCGTCCATCCCCCGATGTATACTTCACCAGTCATGCAAGTATTCGTGATTCTTCCCGCCGCGGGCCTTGGTACACGGATGGCCGGGCCGCAGCCCAAGCAGTTTCTGGCCCTCAACGGCATCCCCATCCTCATCCACTCGCTCCGCGCTTTCGCGTCGGTCCAGCGCGTAACGGCAATCTACGTGGCCGTCCGCAAGCCTGAGGTGGAGCGTGTCGAGGCCCAGATTGCTGAGTACGCAGCCGAGTACGGTTTTGCCGGCAGAGTGCATGTCGTCGAAGGCGGCGACAACCGCCAGGAGTCGGTCTCCCACGCCCTGGCCGCGCTGGCCGCCGAACCCGACGACATCGTCCTGGTTCACGACGCCGTCCGCCCGCTCATCGACGCCGCGACTATTGATCGCACCATCGACGCCGTTGCCCAGTTCGGAGCGGCAATCGTGGGACTGCCCGCCGTAGACACCATCAAGCAGGTGGAGCGCACGGCACACGGCGCGCTCATCACCGCCACCATTCCGCGCGAGTACATTGTGCTGGCGCAAACCCCGCAGGGCTTTCGCTTCGGCCTGTTGCAGCGTTGCTTCGCAGAGGCCACGGCCGACGGCTTTATTGGCACCGACGAGGCCTCGGTTGTGGAACGCGCAGGCCATCCGGTAGCCGTTGTCCACGGTTCTCAGGTTAATCTGAAGATTACGCAGCCCGGCGATCTGGAGTTGGCCGAGTTTTACCTCCGCCAGCGCGCCCGCTGACCCCGGCTGGACCTGGACTTTTTGCCCAACGTTGGACAAATTCCATCGGAAATAGGCACGGTAAACATGGAAACACGCATCGGATTTGGCTGGGACTCGCACGAATTCAAACCAGGCGTCCCGCTGCGCATCGGCGGAATCACCATCGACCACCCCGAGGGCCTGGCCGGCCACTCCGACGGCGACGTGCTGCTGCACGCCATAACCGACGCCCTGCTCGGCGCAGTCGCTGCCGGAGATATCGGCAGCTTCTTTCCGCCCGGCGACGCCCGCTGGAAAGACGCCGACTCGGCCATCTTCCTGAACCTTGCCATGGTGGAGTTGCAAAGCGCCGGCTACCGCATCGTGAACATCGACACCACGCTGGTGCTGACGGCGCCCAAAATCGGCCCCATCGCCGGAGAGATGCGCGGCCGCGTAGCCGACCTGCTGGGCGTCGGCATCGACCAGGTTAGCATCAAAGCCAAAACCCCCGAGGGCCTCAACCTGGACCACGTCGCCCAATGCCACGCCGTAGCCATGGTGGAGCGCGTCCGCGAACCCGATGAGCTGGCCAGCATGAGCGCCGTAATCGAAACCCAGCGCCAATTGGAAGACGTGGTGGAAGACCTGCTAAGCAGCGTCCACGGCGTGCCTAAGAAGCGAATCGTCGCGCCGCTTTACGACACGGAAGACATTACGTAAGATTCGCACGGTCTTGATGTAATTATCGCTTGAATGGGCGTTGCTACGATAATGCCCTCCTTGAATCATGCAAGAATTTGCTGTCTTGGCTTAATCGTCGTGTCCATGATCGGCTGTCTTCGTGCAGTCACTGAATCCGATGTGCCAGGCGACTACCAAGCGAAGGCCGACTGGGGCACTTGGTCGCTCACACTATCAAGAAACCATACGCTTCAACAGACAGTACACTTGAACGACGGCGAGATCAAACAGATAAAAGGGCGATGGACTTTTGTAGGCCCTTCGAGAAATTCAGTCAATACGGACATCACGTTTACGCCCTATTTGAATGTCACGCACGATAAGCAAGGTGTGTTTGCTCCTTGGAGCTTCCTCTCCATAGACCCACCCATCGGTTTCCGAAAAATGCAAATTGCAGCAAATCCTGATTGGGGAATTGCACACCGCAAGACAAACTGACTCCTCCAGAGGCCTTTGCCCAATGAATTTGCTCCGCACCGCGACCTTTGCCACTGTTTTCTTTTGCGCTTTCCCCATCTGCGTTTCAGCCCAGTCCCCCGACTGGCGCACCCCCGCCGAAATCGACAACTACCGCACCACCCCCGACTACGCCGAAACCGTAACCTATTTGGACCGCATCGCCGCAGCCAACCCCGCCCAGGTGCGCATTGAGAACTTCGGCAAGACCGGCGAGGGCCGCGATCTGAAAATCGTGATCGCTTCCAGGGACGACGTATTCGACCCCGCCGCCATTCACGCCTCAGGCCGCGCCATCCTGCTCGTCCAAAACTCCATCCACGCGGGCGAAATGGACGGCAAGGACTCCTGCCTCGCCCTGCTGCGCGACATCGCCGTCACCAAAACCCAGGCCGCCTTGCTCGACCATGTCGTCTTCGTTTTCATCCCCGTCTACAACCTCGACGGTCACGAGCGCCGCTCGCCCTACACCCGCATCAACCAGAACGGCCCCGAGCTGGCCGGCTGGCGCGGCAACGCCACCAACCTGAACCTGAACCGCGACTACATGAAGGCCGACGCACCGGAAACCCGCGCCTTCCTCAAGATGTTCGAGCACTGGCTGCCCGACTTTTTTGTAGACGACCACGTGACCGACGGCATGGACTACCAGTACGACGTGACCTTTGCAATCGATGCCGGCCCGGCCGTCGCTCCGGCCACCACGCAATGGATTCGCGAAACCGTAACTCCCGAGATTGAGCGCCAAGTCAACGCAGCCGGCCACCTCGCCTTCCCCTCCCTGGTCGACTTGAACGACGACACCGACCCCGCGCAGGGACTTTCGTTTACTGGCTTCCCGCCGCGCTTCTCTACCGGCGAAACCAATCTTGAAAACCGCCCCGGGCTGTTGGTTGAATTGCACATGCTCAAGGACTACAAAACCCGCGTCACCGGCAACTACGAGATTCTCCGCGCCCTGCTTGAAGTAATGAACCGCGACGCGGCCAAGCTCATCGCCCTGAACCGCGAAGCAGACGCCGACGCCGCCAAACTCGGCGCTCATCCGCTCGGGAACGACAAATTTCCGCTCACAATTGCCTGGAACGGCGAGACCACCCCGGTCGTCTTCCACGGCTACCAATACGCGCGGGCCTTGAGCGAAATCTCCGGCGCAATGGGAATAACCTACCGGCACGAGCCCTGGAACGTAACCCTCACCCTGAGCACCGGAGCCAAAGTCACCGCGTCCACCACACCTCCGGCCGCCTACATCGTCCCGGCTCAGTGGACGCATGTGCTCGACGTGCTGACCGCGCACGGTCTCACCCTGCGCCACACCACCGAGGACTTCACCGGCAAGCTTGAGCGCTACCGATGCAGCGGCATGGAGTGGCAAGGCCCGCCATTCGAGGGCCGCCACCCCATCTTTCGCGGCGAGGGCGCAGGCGCGCAGCCGGGCCGCTACGGCCAATGCACACTCACCACCGAGACCCTTACCTTCCCCGCCGGTTCGGTTGTTGTCCCGCTCAATCAGCGGCTTTCCAAGGTAGCCGTTCACTGGCTCGAACCGGACGCGCCCGACTCCGCCCTCCGCTGGGGCTTCTTCGATTCCATCTTCGAGCAAAGGGAGTACGGCGAGGCCTACGTGCTTGAGAAGCTTGCCCGCGAAGAGATGGCCAAAGACCCGGCTCTGAAAGCCGAGTTCGAGCACCGCATCCAGAGCGACCCGCGCTTCGCCTCCAGCCCCAGGGCGCGCCTCGAATTCTTCTACGAGCGCTCCCCATGGTTCCTTGAGAATCGTATAGGCGAGTATCCCGTCGGCCGCCTTCTCTCGCTCGACGGACTACCGCTGGAGTAGCTATTAAACCAACAGGATCGGAACTCCATATTCGGCAAGTTTCTTGTCGTTCGTCACAAGAACAAGGTTTTCGGCAAGCGCCTGAGCGACAAGCAGCCGGTCGAACGGATCCTTATGATGAAATGGCAGCGCAGCTGCGAATTCTACATGTTGGAAGGAAATCAAGAGTTCCGAGAAGCCATATGCGGCGGTCATTTTACTTACCGGAATCCGCAACTCCAATTTATTCAAGGCGAACTTGATTGCGAGTTCCCAAGCTGTTGCAACGCTCACGTGGACGGTTGTTCGTGACACTAGGACTGAGAGAGGCGTTCTTGCCAACCGCTCCGGTTCGCCGTCGAGCCAGAGCAGTACATGGGAATCAAGTAGATACCCCGACGGACTCAACGGAGAACCTTGCGGAGTGGATCATCTTCGTTTCCTAGAAAGTGATCGAGCGGGATGTCTTCATAGAAAGACTCTGGCAGTTTCAACAAGCCCAGCAGATTCTGCCCAAATGGCAGCGGCTCAGGAACCCCCTTCGGCACCTTGATAGGCGACAGCAGTGCCATTGGCTTGCCTCCCTTGGCAATTACAATCTCCTCGCCTTTCGAAGCTCGGTCCACCAAGCTCGAGAGCTGAGTCTTCGCTTCGTAGATATTTACCTGCGTTCTTGCCATAAGGCTGCCTCCGATGTTCCGATTGTGGACTTTAGTGGCGATTTGGTCAAGTTGGTCAACTTAGCGGCAATATCTCTTCAGCTTTGCATCGTCCAAATTCGCGCTTCAGCTCATGAGATTTCGATTGCGAATTCTCCCGTTTGGCCGTACATTGGCTCGGAGCTTTCATCTCACTTCCGGAGCGTTCTCTATGCACAATCTCGCGCTTCTGCTGCAAAACCAAATGGACCCCGCGGCCGCTAGGCATATGGCCCTGGTATTTCTCGCGGTTCTCCCATTCCTCTTTCTGGTGTGCCTGATTATCGTCATCGTGCCCTTCTGGTTCATCTGCAAAAAGGCGGGCTTTTCACCGTGGCTCTCGCTGCTGTTGATCGTCCCGTTTGGCAATCTGGTCCTGTATTACGTGCTCGCTTTTTCAGAGTGGAAAGTAGTGCCGGCGCCCCAGCTTGGCTGGCCGCCATATCCGCCTCAGCCGCCGTATCCGCCCCCGCCGCAGTACCCGCCTCAGGCATGAGACGGCGCGTCTGGGGAATCGGGCATGTCCGGGTCGCCATCAGCGGACGTGGATCGAAATTTGCGCCACTGTTTTGAAAGGACACGATTTTAATCGTGCCATAAACGCTCTGGAATCAATTTCGGCTTCAGCCGCTGGGGGACGTTTTTTGCCCGTTGCTCGCTTGATATTCTTGTAATCGAACGATCACACTCTGGCCCTGTTTTCCGTCAGACCGCATTGTTCAAAAGCGAAAGGGACAGAGATGACAAAGACCATCAACGCGGATGACCTGCCTGAATTTGATTCCGCAAGGTACCTCGACAACGAAGAAAGCGTTGCCGTCTACCGGACCGGAATTCTGGGAGCGAATGACGCGGCCCTTCTGGCTTCGGCGCTCGGGGACATAGCCCGCGCACGCGGCATGACGGAGCTCGCCAAGGCCGCCGGAATCACCCGTGAAGCCCTTTACAGAGCCCTTCGACCAGATAGCGCGCCGCGTTTTGATACCATCAGCCGCGTCTGTACGACGCTCGGCGTGCGTTTGGTAGCCCGGCCAATTCCCGCCGGCAAAGCAGCCGCGTGAAAGCCAGCCCTCTGGCCGAGTATTCTCTTTTCAATGACCCTAATCTTGCTTTTCTTTTTTGCAGTGGCCCTTGTGGCCGTGATCGTTAGAGCTGCCGGGGGCCCCAAGAAGGGACACGAGCCCTTTCCGGTGACCATTATCAGAGGCGGCAAAACCGTCACCTTCGATGGATATGATATCGAACGGCTAGAGAAGGAGATTGAGTCGGCGACCGCCCAAACTAAGAAAACCTCATCGAAGAATGAGGATGGGCTTGCAGACAAGCAACGGATGACCGTGGCAATCACGGGCACTCTCCGTGATCCGCGCGCGCAGATTGCCATCAAAATCAACTCTACGAAGAACGCGCGATTCGTCGAAGGAGTTTTACTTGATACCGATTTTCTTGTGGCGGCAAGAGGCGACACTGCGAAGGCAAGAGCAGCGGCTCAGAACGGCACTATCGTCCTGACCGAGCAGCAACTCTGCGAGTACCTTAAATCAGGCGAGTTTCCGCACCACGAGCGCAAATACACGCACGGGGGATTTAACTTCGATGAATCCGCCATAGTCTGGGAAGAGACCTACCATCCCGCGGTGCCCTGCCGATTGGAGTATGCCGACGGTGCCGGAGAGTATAGCGAACGGACTATTGAGGTGCTCCACCCATCGGGCAAACATCCAAACGGCAACAAATATCTCGCAGCTTACGAAGCCGGCCAGATTAAGACATTTCGCAAAGATCGCATTTTAAAGCTGGAACGGCTAGGCTAGACCGTCACATCAGGTCACGGTTTGGTACTCACTGACGGCGACCCAGACTCCACAGCTGCGGCACGCGGAATCAACTGGAACGAGTCGAGAAAGCGCGTGGTATCGGCGTAGGGAATCCCTGGCAGTGAGATCACCGCCGTCTTATAGAGCGTTGCGCCGACCAGATAGAAGCGGGCGGAAACATGAGCATCGTTGCTCTCTGCCTCAAACTCGACACCGTTATAGATGCCGAGCGTGATTTTCTTTTCGCTCACGAGGCGGTATGCGGCGGTAGCTAGGAAATCATTCTCCGCGCGCTGCAATTCAGTATCAGAAACCGCTTCCGCCGCGCCGTGATCGTCAACAATTACCGCGACGCCCACTTGGGGATTCTGCGCGAGATACATGTGTGATTCAAAGGTAGCGCCTGCGACTGATTTGTTCTTCTTTGTCAGTTGAGGCTCATACGGGTAAGAGGCGCTGAATCCGTCAAAGGGGTAACTATAAGTCTTTAGTGGTGGCGGGATGTTATTGATTGTGACTGTGATTGGCGGGGGCGCTGGCCGTGAAGCGTTTGGCTGTAGAACGCCACTAATGTAATAGGTCTCACTCGATTTTCTGCCTGTGCCGTCGATGCTTGGGGCCTGCATGAATAGCTTGACCTGGCTGCGATTGAATTCCGCGTCTATCGTGGAATTGGCTTCGGGCCTCCTGCAACTCCGATACACAGTTGACGCCTGGCTCCCCGAGATTGCGTAAGCGAGATTGGCTGCGACATCCGGCTTAGCGGAGCACTCCGCAATAACGATTCGCCCATCCGGCAAGAGAAGCTTCAAGACGGCACCATTCACGCTCGCTGTCCCGGAATTCGATGGTGTGAAGTAGGAAGTGCATCCAGAGCTATAGCAGGAAACGGTATCTTTCCCTGCCACCTGCCAGTCGTATGAGGTCGTCGTCGGGATGTTCTCTATTACGGTGACTCTCAGCTTGATGGTGTCTGCCGCCATCGCGCTGAAACTACCAAGGACAACCACCAGTAGAGCAATGAGTTTCCTGTTTGGGTCTGGATTCGTGCGCATGACATTGCCCTCAAATTGCGGTCCATTCGAGGCGGGATTTCCGAATTGTTCTCCCTTCTCCGCCCCAGTATACGCCCAATTACCTTGAGAGAGCGGGGACAGTATTCCTAGCCTTGCGAATCCGATAATCTCCAGAGCCGCTCTTTTTGAGCGCAGCCCTTCAGTGGGATAATGAGAAGCAGCCATGACCAACTTGAATCCGGTAAGCGCAGACGCTCCAATTCACGCCGCCGTCACCCCCTCCAACTTCCTCGCTGACATCATCGCCGAGGATGTGCGCACCCAGAAATACGGCGACGCGCAAATCCAGACCCGCTTTCCACCCGAGCCCAACGGCTATCTGCATATCGGCCACGCCAAGGCCATCTGCATCGACTTTGGCCTGGCCGACGAGTTCGGCGGCAAAACCAACCTGCGCTTCGACGATACCAACCCCGAAAAAGAAGAACAGGAGTACGTCGATTCCATCCAGCAGGACGTGCGCTGGCTGGGCTTCGAGTGGGATCGCCTCTGCTACGCCTCCGACTACTTCCCGCAGCTCTACGAGTGGGCCGTCCAGCTCATCGAAGGCGGCAAAGCCTACGTCGACGACCTCACCGCCGACGAGATCCGTCAGCACCGCGGCACCCTCACCGAGCCCGGCGCCGACAGCCCTTATCGCACCCGCACCGTCGAAGAGAATCTCGACCTATTCACGCGCATGAAGGCTGGCGAGTTCCCCGACGGCGCCCGAGTTCTCCGCGCAAAAATCGACATGGCCTCGCCCAACCTCAATATGCGCGACCCGGTCATGTACCGCATCCTGCACACCAGTCATCAGCGCACCGGCGGCCAGTGGTGCATCTACCCCATGTACGACTACGCCCACGGCCAGTCGGACTCGATAGAGCGCGTCACCCACTCCATGTGTACGCTCGAATTCACCGACCACCAGCCCCTCTATCGCTGGTTCATTGAGAGCCTCGGCATCTTCCCTTCGCAGCAAATCGAGTTTGATCGCCTCAACCTTACCTACACCGTGCTCAGCAAGCGCAAGCTCATCCAGTTCGTGCGGGAAAAGGTCGTTGAGGGCTGGGACGATCCGCGCATGCCCACCCTCTGCGGCTTTCGCCGCCGCGGCTTTACCCCGGAAGCCATCCGCGCCTTCTGCGCCTCCATCGGCGCGTCGCGCACCAACGGCAGCACCGACATCGAGATGCTGGAGCACTTCCAGCGCGACGACCTGAACCGCCGCGCCAGCCGCGCCATGGCAGTCCTCCACCCGCTCAAGCTAATCATCGATAATTACCCAGCCGGTCAGCAAGAGCTCGTCGAGGTTGCCAACAATCCTGAAGATTACTCCGCCGGCACGCGCCAGGTTCCCTTTTCAGGCGAAATCTACATTGAACACGACGACTTCCGCGAAGTTCCTCCGCCCAAGTATTACCGCCTGTCTCCCGGCAAGGAAGTCCGCCTGCGCAATGCCTATTTCATCACCGCCCGGAGCGTGGTAAAAGACGCAACCGGCAACGTCGTCGAAGTCCACTGCACTTATGACCCAGCCAGCCGCGGCGGCAACTCACCCGACGGCCGCAAGGTCAAATCCACCATGCACTGGGTCTCCGCCGCCCACGCCATCGGGGCCACAATCCGCCTTTACGACAAGCTCTTTACCAAGGCCGACCCCTACGACCTGGAAGAAGGCCAGGACGTACTCCACAATCTCAACCCCAACTCGCTGGAGATCCTCACCGGCGCCAAGCTTGAGCCGTCTCTTGCAAATGCCAGGGTAGCGGACCGCTTCCAGTTCGAGCGAGTAGGGTATTTCTGCCTGGACCCCGATTCAACGCCGGAGAATTTGGTCTTCAATAGGACGCTGCCGTTAAAAGACTCCTGGGCGAAAATCGAGAAGAAAGCTGGCGCGTAGAGGCTTAACTGGTCTTTGAGGAACAATGAGGAATGAACGGCGAATGCAGTCGATGCAAGCAACCATTAACGGTAGAAAACGCCTCTAATGCAGTTGCCAGGACTGGTATAGGTCGTTGTCGTTCGTGTGAGAACGAACACACGAAAGGAAGATCGCGGACATTGGGCGGAAGATATACACTTGGTCGTTCCCAAGCCAAGTTCAACAACCGCAAGTGGGAACTGAGCTTCCAGCAATATGCGGCGATAGTAGCATCTGGAAAATGCTTTTACTGCGGTAATCCGCTTCCGATAGCGGCAGCCGGACTGGACCGCAAAGAGAATGGGGACTACACGTGGGATACCGTATTTCCTTGCTGCGCAAAGCAACCAAGAGCCGCAGGCCCAAGAGGCTGCAACGAAACGAAAAGCCACGAGATTGCGCACATTCTTCTGTTCGTTCGTCGATGGTATGAAATATCCGGAAAACTCCCGACGGAACAAGATTTTGTGGATGGAGTTCGAAAGTTTGAAGCAGATCGAGACAAAGCATTCGCAATCATCAGTAAATTGAAAGCGGGAGAAGTCAAGATATTGAGGAGAGCCAAATCAGTCCCCGAAGGGTTAGCAACATTGAGGCCGGCAGCCCCAGTTCCAGCCTCTGAGGCCTGGGAAATCACGAATCCCCACCAGCTAAACACGGGTTAGCTGCGGCAGCGCATCAAAGTGCGCGTCCCGCGCGAACAATACCAGCGAATGCTGCAAGACGAGGGCGGCGATCCACATGTCGTTTGTGGGTATCGGTGTTCCCTGCCTGCGCAGTTGCCGGTACACCGTCGCATAGTGCCGCGTGGTCTGGTCGTCCGCGTAGAGAATGGCGACGCCCGGCTTGAGAAGAAACCTGCCAAGGGCTGCTTCGTTCCGTGTCCCCTGGGTACCCACCGCGAATCCGGCGCGCAGTTCCCCCACGGCGATAAAAGGCAGCCAGACTTCGTCGGCTAGCTCCACTGTTTCGATCACAGAGAGTTCGCCGCGGCAAAGGTCCGTATAGCGATTGGTGTCGAGGGCGAGCCTCATGCGGCAACCCCGCACCACCCAAGGCTCCGGCGCGCCGTTGTGATCACTTCCAAATCTCTTCGTCAACGGTGTCTTGCGCTGCCAGGGCGCGATCAAAGCCGGGATCTTTTCTTCAGCTTCCGGCAATATCGTTCAGCTCGCGCTGGCTGACTCCGCTATCGCCCAGGCCAAATCCGCGAGCCAAGGCCTCGATCGCCACTTCGTTCAGGCTCTTTCCCCGCTCCCTGGCGGAAACACGGAGGGCAGCAACGAGATAGTCCGGCACATTGCGAATCGTATACTGCATTCAAACATTGTAGGCAGTGCAGGCACTCAGTGCAGGCAACTGATTCGACCACGTGGTCCCACTCTGAATCGATGCAAAAACTGAATTCTTCGCCCGCCACCGCGATGCTTGAAGGCCGCCACCAGTTCGAGCGCGTAGGCTACTTCCGCCTCGACCCAGACTCCACTCCGGGCAATCTAGTCTTCAACCGCACCCTCCCCTCAAGGACTCCTGGGCCAAGATCGAACAGATGGCGATGGCGTAATGCCAGACCCTTGAGTGCCCCATATCTGGCGCAGCCCCATCGCGTCAGGTGTAAGAAGCCACAACCCAGGGGCCGCACCCAAACCACGTCCATGGACCCTAAATTGCCCGCATGCGGTTGTTGCGCGGGTTGTCCTCAACCTCGGCCAGGCCGAGCATCTTCATAACCGGCGGAACATACATTGCGAAGCGGCCTCGGAGACCTTTCTTCAATCCATACCAGCCGCCGACTGGATTCGCCGCGGAACGCCCCCAGCTCTCAACCGTGCCTTCGGCCGCTGGCTTTTGCTCGTCCGCGCTGCCCAGAAACATCCAATCCCCATGCGCGGTAAGCATTGCGTGCAGATCCTCAAGGCAGCGCAAGTGGTATCGAAGCTGCGTCTTGCCTACCTGGATCACCAAGGCCGGGGGATCGACCGTTGGATCCTTGTAGGCCTGAAATTCAGCAGTCCCAGGCGGCGTCTTCAAATTCCAGGGATTTTCCTTCGTTCCGATGTTGGGCACAGTCTTCTCCTCCGTTCAATTTCCAAATGCATTCTCAGATTTCTGCTTCAAGTTTTGGGCCAATTCGTTGAACGCGGCTTGAGAATCGGGAACGGCACCAGCGACCGGCGAGCTAAAGACCGGGGCGCACTGCCGACCTGAAGCGAATTGAGCCTGTGCGGTTGATTCTCGTCACCCTGCCCATTCTCCGGTCCCACGATCCGCGTGTCAACGCACCGAAATGTTCGTCGAGTTAATTGACAGGAACTCCTGGCCCCACGCAAGCAAACACTGAAACGCGGGCATCAGCCCTTGCCCCAGTCGGCTTGGCGCGTATTGCGACGTGCGCGCAGATGCGCCAGCGGCCCGTGTAACCAACCCGGATGCGACGAGTTCTCCCAGGTTGCGTGTAAGTTCTTTCGAGCTGATGCCTGTCACGCTAGCCAGCAGTTGGTTATAACCCTGTGGACCGTTGAGCAGCAAAGAGCGCAGCAGGAGCAACTTCCATTTGCCGCCAATAACGTGGATCGCCATTTCAACCGGGCAGGCCGTGACCGCCGTAGAGGTTGAGCCGTTGCTTAGCATTGAAATTCCAGTGACTGGCATGCTGCAATTCTATTGGATCTGGACCCGCTTGCCGTTCGTTTGCTCCCCGTGTGCCGAACAACGGCTTCAGGCGACATCATGGCCTTCCGCTCCCTGAATACCATTCCCCATGCAGTGTGAATGAAAATGACCATTGCTTCGGCTCCAGCACAGAGCAATGACTGTGGAAAATTCGGCAAATCTGTGGAAAACCCTTGCCCCGGAGTTTCGAACACTTCGCCGCAAGAGAGGTTTGCCCCAATACCTAAGCCTTTTAGCAGATGCTGAATCGATGAACCTGACTACTAAATCCTTTTAGTGCGCACAAAGGCGACGAATTTCCTTTACTCAATGCATTTAGTAAATCGATAAATCTCTTTAGTAAATCGATAAATCTACTCTTGCGCGCGCATGTGACGTTGCTGTACATTTCTGCGTGTTCGTCAACCCAACGAACATTGGTCTTGAACCTTCCCTACCCGCATTGAGTTCAAGGCCGTCACAGGCGGTGTGCAGCTCGGGAATCGCCCTTTTCGCGCGCCTCGTTTTGTCCTGGCATTGTGCCGCAGGCGCTTAACTGGGCGACCAGTACCCGTATACATGTTTCCCAGAAATGGCCGGTCCCCGGAACCACCCGGTGTGACGCATGCGGGAATCGTCTGTCTTCAACCCCTAAAACTCCAAGGAGAATCGTATGCGTTCAGTGAGGTTCGTTTCGTCCCGAATTCAACAAGTAATCCTTTCCGCTCTCGTGGCGGCGGGTTGCGTAACCGTGGCGGCAAGCGCCCAAACGGTACACAACAATGGAACTGGCACAAACAGCGGCTACTACTACTCGTTGTACACCAGCAGCGGGTCGGCAACCATGACATTTCCCAGTGCTGGGTCATATCCCGGCAATTACGCCATTACCTGGTCTGGTGTCGGCGATGTGGTCGGCGGCAAAGGCTGGCAAACCGGCAGTGCTCAAACCATAGGCTACAACGTCGGCTCCGCCAGCGGATATAACACCATCTCCATCTATGGCTGGCTGACAAACCCGCTCGTCGAGTACTACATCACTGAACTTGGTTCGCTGTATGTGGGAAATGCAACCTATAAAGGCAGTGTCTCCAGCGATGGGCACACCTACAGCACATACGAGCATCAGCAAGTCAACCAGCCTTCCATCGAAGGCACGCAGACTTTCGAACAGTATCTGGATTCCTGGGGCGGAGCGGGAACCGGATCGAACCACACAGTCACCACTGCTAACCACTTTAACCACTGGAAAAGTCTCGGAATGCCGGTTGGGAATTTCAACTATCAAATCCTCGGAACAGAGGCATATAACGGCGCCAGTGGGCAAGTCAACGCAACAGTGTGGTAACGAGTCCGACCGCAAATCGTTGAATATCGCTAAGTCCGGCGGCTAACACAGCCGCCGGCCCGGCGATATGTTCTTAACACAATAATTCGGAAACGACGAGGGGCGGGGGCGGAATCCCCTAATTGCCCTGCGGATTTTTGAACTCATCCGAGTATTTGCGGTCCAAATGCATGCAATTTTCTGATCTGGATAAAGGTGAACGATCAATGACAAAGCTATTCATTCTGACAGCCATAACGCTTGTTGCGGGTGCTTGTTGGGGAGCAGTGCCTGATAACTTTGTCTTGGTCAACGGCGGGACCTTCAAAAACACACAATCTAACTACTTCGGAAAAGGCGTAACCATATCCAGCTTTTATATCGGCAAATATGAAGTAACTCAAAAAGAGTGGATCGAGGTAATGGCAAGCAATCCCTCAAAATTCAAGGGCGACACTCTTCCGGTAGAAATGGTGAACTGGTATGACAGCGTCGAGTATTGCAATAAAAGAAGTATCAAAGAAGGTCTGACTCCGTATTACAACATCGACAAGGCTCGGAAAGACCAGAATAACAAGCCGGACCCGAAGTTTGGCGATCTCGATACCATTAAGTGGACGATAACAACGAATGCCGGAGCGAACGGCTACCGGTTGCCGACCGAAGCAGAGTGGGAATATGCGGCGGACGGAGGGCAGTTGAGCGCGAGCTACGAATACAGCGGAAGCAATTTTGAAGATGAGGTCGCATGGTATTGGAGAAACTCCGGAGATAAAGAGCTGACAGGATTCTGGAACTGGCCCGCAATAGAACAAAGCCACGATCAAACGAAACTTGTCGGTAGCAAGAAGGCCAACGAGTTAGGCCTCTATGACATGTCAGGAAACGTAAGGGAATGGTGCTGGGACTGGTACGGAGACCTGGCGAAGAACCTATCTGACCCTGAAGGAAATCAAAGCGGCTTCAGCCGGGTTTGGAAAGGCGGCGGTTGGATGGGCGATGCCCGCTTCACCGAGCCGGCTTTCCGCGGCCGCCTGGCTGCGAATGGCACAGGCCCCGATCAGGGATTTCGCGTGTGTCGCAACAAGTAAGCCGGAATCTAAATTCTTCTCCTCATGCGGCGTGAATAAAAGGTTATCGCTGCTCCAGAGCCGGGATCTTACTGATCCCTGTCCCCTGATCCCTGTTCCCGGCTACTTTCCAATTACATCAATCGCCACCGGAATCGTCTTCGGCGGCATGCAGGCGTTGCTGTTGCATGCCTGGTAGTGAAGCTTGCCTTCAAGCAGATGATTGCCCGGCGAGGCCACGATGCGCGCCTGAATGGTAAACTCGCGCGTGTAAACGCTAAGCCTGGTTGTCGGATCGGCAGGCAGTGTGAAGTCCTCACCGGCCGGATAACTGGCCTGTTCCAGCCGCACGCCCACGCCGTCCGGAATCGAGAAAGTCGTCGGAATCAGAAACTCATCTTTGGGTGTATGCGAATTGATATGCAACCCCTCGGCAACGCGAAAGTGCAGAGTAACATCGCTCGCTTTTCCGGCGGCAACAGTTACCTGCTCGGGATACAGGTATTCCACCGCGGCGGTCTTCAGCACTTGCCGGCTCGCAGCATCGCCTGCGGGAATCTGCCCATGGGCAAACAAGCCACCAATTCCCAGCGCCAATGCGGCTGCAACCCATGCTGCCTTATTCAACTCCATCATCGCCCTTGACCTTCCAATGCGCCGAACCCACTAACTTGCTGCCTCGCTAACTCTGCGGGCGCCGCTAACTCACTCCCCCAGCGCCTTCTTGATATTCCCCTCGATATCGTCCTTCGATGTCAGCCCCAGTTCCGCCGCCACAACCTTGCCATTGCGATCCACAAAGAACGACGTCGGCATGGCATCCAGGCCGTCCGGGCCGCCGTAGGGCTTGTCGAGCGTGGCGCCGTCAATTAGCACCGGATAGTTGATGCCCAATTGCTGCGCCGATTTCGCAATCTCCGCCTTGTCCTTGGCCAGCGTCTTCGGGTTGTCTCTGTCAAGATCGTCCGTGGACACACCCAGAATCTCGAACCCCTTGGAAGCATATTGATTCCGCAACTCCACAAGCCACGGCGTCTCAATTTTGCATGGACCGCACCACGTGGCCCAGAAGTTGATCAACACAGCCTTGCCCTTATAGTTGGCGAGCGAAACTTTGTTCCCGCTCAGGTCTTCGAGCGTGAAATCCGGCGCCAGCTTGCCCTTCAGCGGCGAGTTGAAAACCGGAACTCCCTCTGACCCCTCGGCCGCCTGCCCAGGCACAAGCTGGCCATGCGCCGAGGACGCCAGCAACCGCTCGGAAGCCTGCTTGCGGTACTCCCAGTTAGCCCAGCCCACCCAGGCGAAGATGGCCAGAATAAACAAGACGATGCCAAGAACAATTGTGTTGCGCTTCACGGGAAGAGACCTCTCACAAGTCCATTGTACGAGCTTGAGTGTCCCAATCGAAACCGCCCGCGAGTACATCGATCCGCAAGACGCAGCCGTGTCACTTCGGGACTCCAAGCCGCCGGCTTCTTCCCCAACCTCGCTAACTCGCCGCCTCGTTCGCCTTGTGCTCCCCGCCAAACCACGCGTAAAGCGCAACCCCCGCAAAGCAGACCACCGGTACAGCATAGGCCGCTTGTATCCCGCTCCCGTCGCGCAGCACTCCCATTACCTTGGTCAGCGCCCATCCGCCCAGGATGGCCATAACAAGCAGAGACCCGGCGGTCTTGGTCTTGTCGCCCATGCCCTTCAGCCCCAGCGCAAAAATGGTTGGAAACATAATCGACATGAAGAAGCTTGTCGTCAGCACGCAGCACACGCCCAACCAGTTGGGCTCCACAACGCCAACCAGTCCCAAAACCACGTTGGCCACCGCATACACTCCCAGCATGCTTCGTGCGTGAAAGTGCCGCATCAGCCACGCCGAGCTGAACCGGCCCACTGCAAACGCCGCCAGAGTCCCGGTGAGCATGTAACCAGCGGCCTTGTCCCCCAATCCTGTCGCTGACCTTACGTACAAAATGAAGTAGCTCCACGTGCCAACCTGCGCACCCACGTAGAGAAACTGTGCCAGCACCGCCAGCACAAAGTGCCGCTGCCACAAGCTGACATGCCGTGGCGGTCCAGCACCGATTCGTGAAGCGTCTTCCGTAGCCGCGCTCGGGAATTTGGTTACCAGAACCATCACCGCCCACAGCAAAGCCACAGACCCCAGCACCAGATACGTCGGCACCACGCGCAAAGTCTCGCTCTGCAGATAGGCTTGATAGGTTCCAGCAGCCCGTTTCGCCGCAGCCTCTGCACCGCTCATCTCCACGCCGGAGAAGATGAAAACTGTGCCCACCCACGCCGCGGTGATTGAGCCCAGCGGGTTGAATGCCTGGGAAAAATTCAGCCGCCGCTCGCTCGACTCCGCCGGACCCAATTGCGCAATGAAGGGGTTGGCGCCGGTCTCCAGGAATGACAGCCCGCTTCCGATGACGAACTGTGCTGCCACAAAGAACCCGTAAACACCGGCATGTGCCGCAGGCCAGAATAGCCAGCATCCGGTTCCCAGCAGAATCAGGCCAGTCACCAGGCCGGCCTTGTAGCCAAACCGCCGCATCAACTCGCCAGCCGGAATCGCCCACAAAAAATAGCCAACAAAGATGCCAAATTGAAGTTGCGCCGCGCTCGACCCGCTCACTTCAAACGACTTCATGAATTGCCGAATCAGGATATCGGTCAGGTTGTTCGGAATCGCCCACAAAAAGAACAACGGCGTAACCACCAGAAACGGAATCAGACGTCCGTGTGGAATCAGCGGAGCTTCCAATTCCCGATCATGCGAAGGCTTGCGTCCAGAACCAATCGACCCACTAGAAATGCCCAATCTCCCCACACCCTTTCTTGTTCCCGGCCGGCGCAGGCTTGATGCCGCTACAGTAAACGATTTCAAATCCGATGCGGCCTGCCTGCCTTGAAACGTCCCACCCTTTCTAAACAATCCGCCGCCTCGCTGGCAAATAAAGCAGCAATCGTCTGGCGTCATTCGCTTGTATGCTTTCAGCAGCGGGAGTTCAGCCAGATGAGTTCACTAATCCGAATTCATACAGGGCACCAGTGTAATCGATGAAAGTCTCCATCCAAGCCGCGCGGCGTCACTACGCCGAGGACCTGCGTTTCACCACGCGCATGTCGTCGCCGGCCCTCTTCAACGCATTCGCAACCGTGCCGCGCGAGCGTTTTGTTGGCCCCGGTCCCTGGCGCGTTCTGAGCCAGGGAGAATTCTGGACCACGGAAAACGCCGACCCGAGGAATGTCTATCACAACGTGCTGATCTCGCTTGACGAAGCGAAAAGCATCAACAACGGGCAGCCCAGTCTCTGGGCCTCATTTCTCGATCAGCTTGGCACACAGGCAGGCGACCATGTGCTGCATCTAGGCTGCGGCACAGGCTATTACACCGCGATCCTGGCTGAAATCGCAGGCCCGCAAGGAAGCGTCACCGCCATCGAAATCGATCACTCCATAGCAGAGCGGGCGCGCGTTGCGCTTGCGCTGTGGCCCCAGGTCACAGTCATCCACGGAGACGGGTCAAGCGGCCCCTTCGAACCCGTCAACATCATTGTCGCCAGCGCCGGCGCATCCTATCCGCTTCCGGCGTGGCTTGCCGCCGTCAAACCAGGCGGAAAGCTCTTGTTTCCGTTGACTGGCGCAAAAGGGGCGGGAGCTATGGTCCTGCTGACCCGCAATGGCGAAGACAGTTTTGCTTGCCGGCTGGAATTTGGCGTCTACTTCATCGGATTCAGCGGAGCGCGTAACCCCGAAATCGACCGCCAACTCTCGGAATTGCTGCATTACGACCAGGGCAAGAGCGTCAAGTCCCTGCGCTGCGATGCGCATGCAAGGGACGAAAGCTGCTGGCTGCATGGGGACAGGTGGTGCTTTTCAACGCGAGAGCCGATTCAATCCGAGACTGCCACCGAATAAGCTGCGAAACACGTCCGCGAAACAGATGGTTCTGGCCGATAATAATGACGAGGGGGACCCTTTGCTGGAGAAGCTCCTAAACATCTTCAAACTCAAAGAGCAGCAGGATTTTCGCGGCCTATACACCGATGCATCTATTTCTTTTGCCGAGGAGTTTCCCGAAATCCCAGAGCCGGAATCTAAGCACTCACCGATCTTTCTCGCGACTCAATGGACCCTCGGGGACCTGCACTGCGAAGACATGCCGTCGCTCGCAGTGGATTTGCTTGAGGAAGGCATCGATACGCCTTCCATCAGACGGCTGGCTGGAGAGATGAATGTCGCGTGTATTGCAGATATCGAGCCACTTGTTCGCCGAATGTTTCATGAACTTGACGTGATCTATCCGCTGTCGGAAACCGAAGTTCTAATTGTCTATTCACGTCAAGTTGCCCGCGAGGTCATTCACGGCAAACGCAACGCGTGGGCTGCTGCAAGCCATCTCGCGAAAGGTATTTGGCCACGGAATCAAGAAAGTCCTGACATTCGAGATCTTTCTGAATTGCTCGACGCCCTCGACTGGAACGCCGTAAACCACAACATGCTCCCAAAGCTTACTGAAGAACTGATTGAAGTCTTTGCGCGCCTCGGCGCTCGAACCGACCGCGAAAAGCGCTGCGCTAGCTTAGGCTGTCTTCAAGGTCAAGGCTGGATCGCAGACGACTTTAATGCGCCGCTTCCCGACGATCTCCAGGCCCTATTTGATGGCCGCGACGAACCGAGCGTCGGGTAGTAATCTTCACAACACCCTCCCCAGCCACTTCCCCGTATGCGACAGCAAACACCCCGCCACATCCTCCGGCGTTCCTTCGGCCACAATCCGCCCACCGGCTTCGCCACCCTCAGGTCCCAGGTCGATCACCCAGTCCGCGCATTTGATTACATCCAGATTGTGCTCGATCACAACCAGCGAGCCCCCGCCGTCGATCAGCTTGCGAAACGCCGTCAGCAGCTTCGAAACGTCGTCGAAGTGCAGTCCGGTGGTCGGTTCGTCCAGAATGTACAGGACGCGGCTGGCCTGCGAAGGCTTGGCATTCGCGTTCGCCGCCCTCACCTGCGCCAGGTGCGCCGCCAGCTTCACCCTCTGCGCCTCGCCGCCTGACAAAGTGGTCGCGCTCTGCCCCAGCCTGAGGTAGCCGAGACCAATCTCATCCAGCACGGCCAGCTTTTCCAGCAGGCGTGTCTGCCCGGCAAAAAACCTCAGCGCCTCTTTCACCGTCATCTGCAGCACTTCGTGAATGTTCTTGCCCTTGTACTCCACTTCCAGCACCTTGGCCTGGTAGCGCGTGCCGTTGCAATCCTCGCAAGGCAATTCCACATCGGCCAGGAACTGCATCTCCACCGTCACCGTCCCGTCGCCCTCGCAGGTGTTGCAACGGCCTCCGGGCACGTTAAACGAAAAATGCCCCGGCGTCAGCGACAGCCTCTTGGCGTCCGGCTGCGCTGCGTAGAGTTCGCGCACCAGGTCGAATCCCTTGATGTACGTAATCGGATTCGAGCGCGGCGTGCGGCCGATCGGAGTCTGATCCACCAGCACAACATCGTTCAGCCGCTCCACCCCGGTCAGCGATTTATAGACAGACGACGGGTCGGACCCATCGCTCTGCCCCAGCGCCCGAGCAACCGCCCGGTAAAGCACCTGGTGCACCAGCGTCGACTTGCCAGACCCGGAGACCCCGGTAATGGCCACCAGCATTCCCAGCGGAATCTCCACATCGAGCTTGTGCAGGTTGTTCGCCTCGGCCCCGCGCAGCACCAGCCGTTCGCGCCCCGGCGTGCGCCGCCGCGTGGGCACCGGAATCGAAACCTGCCCCGACAAATACTTCCCCGTCAGCGAGTTAGGATTGGCCTCGATCTCCGCCAGAACACCTTCGGCCAGCAGCTTGCCGCCGAACTCCCCAGCGCCCGGCCCCAGGTCCAGCAAGTGGTCGGCCGCACGGAGCACATCGGCATCGTGCTCCACCACAATGATCGTGTTCCCCAGGTCTCTGAGCTCCTCAAGAATATGAATCAGCCGCGCCGTGTCCCGCGTATGCAGCCCGATCGACGGCTCGTCCAGCACATACAGCGCCCCCACCAGCCGCGACCCCAGCGAAGTAGCCAGTTGAATCCGCTGCGCCTCACCGCCTGAAAGCGTCGAAGCCAGCCGGTCAAGAGTCAGATATTCCAGCCCCACAGCATCCAGAAAATTCAGCCGCTGCCGCACCTCGTGCAAAATCGGCCCTGCAATCTCCTCATGCATCGGCGAAAGCTGCAGCGCCTCAAAGAACTCCTTCGCCTGCGCAATAGTCAGCGCCGTCGCCTGGCAAACGTTTTTGGCTCCGTGTTTCCCGGTCGCGATTCGAACCGACCGCGCCTCAGCCCGCAGCCGCTGCCCACGGCAATCCGGGCACTCCGCGTAGCCCCGATACTTGCTCAGCATCACTCGCACATGCAGCTTGTATTTCTTGCGCTCCATCTGCGCAAAAAATCCAAACACCCCCGCAAACCCGCCCTTGCCGCGCAACACAATCTCGCGGGCCGCTTCGGGCATCTCACGCCACGGCACGTCCATGGGAATGCCCAGTTCGTCGGCCTGCTTGCGCAAATCGGTGAACCACGACCGATACTTGGGCCGCTCCCAAGGATCAATCGCCCCGTCAGCCAGGCTCAGCCCCTTGTCCGGAATCACCAGGTTCAGGTCGAAGTCCACCGTGTTCCCAAATCCCTGGCATCGCGGACAAGCCCCGAACGGATTGTTAAAGCTGAACAGGCGCGGCTCCGGCTCCTTGCCCGGCCGGTGGCAGCTCTTGCACTCGTACTCTCCCGAAAACCTGTGCCGCTTCCGCTCTGCCCTATCGTCTCGCGGAACCTCCTCAAACACCACCTCGCCCGATTCGCGGTAGGCAATCTCCGCCGCATCCACAATCCGCGAGCGATTCTCCACGCTGACGACAATTCGATCCAGAAGCACAAACACCGGCAGCGTAAAATCCAGATCCAGCAGCGACTCGGGCGTGGAAAACTCAACAATCTTGCCCTGCTGATAGAGCCGGTTGAACCCTTTCGTTCTAAGCTCCGCCAGCCGCGCCTTCAGCGTCTCGGTATGCGGCGAATCCCCGCCATTGGCCACCGGCTTGGCTTTTGCTCCAGCCTTCGCCGGGCGTCCCGGCGCCTTCACAGGCTTTGCCCCCGCATCGGCCTCCGGCATTGCGCTGACCACGGGAAACAGCGCCTGCACGCGCGTCCCCTCGCCCAGCCCGAGCATTGCCTCGGCAACCTCATCCATCGAGTCCCGCTTAACCAGCCCATCGCAGAAGACGCAATGCACCGTCCCGCAGCGCGCATACAGCAGGCGCAGGTAGTCGTAGATTTCCGTCGCCGTGGCCACCGTCGATCGCGGGTTCCGCGTGGTGTTTTTCTGCTTGATGGCGATTGCCGGCGCAAGCCCGTCGATCAGGTCCACATCCGGTTTTTCGATTCGCTCCAGAAACTGCCGCGCGTATGCCGACAGCGATTCCACATAGCGCCGCTGTCCCTCGGCATAGATGGTGTCGAAGGCCAGCGAACTCTTTCCCGACCCCGAAACCCCGCTGACCACCGTCAGCTTCCCATGGGGAATATCGCAGGAAATGTCCTTCAGATTATGGGTCCGCGCGCCGCGGATAATGATGGCATCGTTCAAAGGAAAGGCACCGGGAATGAATCTTCCAGCGACGTCAAGGCCCCAACAGCGAGCCTCAGGACGCAACTGGCCATCCTTCATTATACTTCGATTCCGGAAGCCGTCACGGCCAGCGGTGGAAGCGGCCATTGCAACCGGTAGCAAGGATTGTCTTGAAAGATTCTCTGTTCAAAAGCAAGCTGGTTTGCGCAGTGTGCTTCGGATTTTTTGAGGCATGGGGGTCTTTCCCTCTGATGAGTCTGCCGACGGGCGGGCGTTGACCACCAGCCCGTCGTCTCATCGTCGGGATGAGCCCGCCGGGTTATCTTTCGGCACGGTTGCTTCCCAGCAGAGCCTGCTTCTGTTTCACCCGGCGATTGATTCTACCTCCAGTTCGAGTTGCGGAAACAGCCGTTGGCCGTCATAGGGCTTGTCGCTTTTGAAGATTCCGTAGATAGCGTGCAACATCTTGCGGGCCACCGCCACCAGGGCCTGTAGCGCAGTTTTATGCCGCTCGCGCGGCGCCCGGTAAAACGCGCAGGTGTGGATCGTGGCGCGCCGCCGACAAGGCCGGCATATACAGCGCACGGCGCAGATGCCGGTTGCCGGCGCGGCTGATCCGAGCTGGCCTATGTACGCTCGTGCCGGACTCCCGGTGCGACGGGTCCAGCCCGCTCATGGCTACCCACTGTCGCACGGTCATCTCCGGCGGCAGCATCACCAGTTCGCACAAGATAGAGAGTGCGCTTGTCTCGGCGATCCCCGGCATAGTCCTCAGCAGGTCAAAACGCCGCGCCAGCAGTTTGTCGGCCTCCACCAGTTTCCTGGCTTGCTGACGCATCCTGCTCAGCCGCCGCACCAGCCCTGCTTGCGCCGGTTTCAGATCATGCAGCACGGCACGCGGCGTGACGGACGATCTTTCCGAAGCGTGTAGCCGATTCTTGATGCCGGTCAAATCAGCCGCCAGCGACTCGATGTAACGGCCCAGCGCGCGCAGGCGAAGCTGCTCCACGCTCGGCCTCGACCATGACGTAAAAGGCATGCGCCGGCTGTACTCGGCCAGAACTACGGCGTCGGCCGCGTCGGTCTTGTTGCGAACCAGCGTCTGCGCAAAACGGTTGACCAGCTTCGGATTCAACACCACCACCTCGCAATGCGCGGCCGCATCCAGCGCCAGCGCCAGGGCCAGATCCAGCGAGTAGACTCCGTTGGCTTCCAGCGAAATGCGCACCGCCGCGCCGCACTGGCCGAGCCAGGCCAACAGTGAACGGTGACCGGATGCGGTGTTGGAAAATTTGCGTTCGGCAAGATGCTGGTCGGGCTTGATAACAGCCACCGAAACAGTAACGGCGCTGACGTCGATGCCGCAAAACACCAGTTCTATCGATGCGACAGCAGTCCTAACGGTAGGAATCCGATCAGTAACGGCCGACTTGCTCAAGGCGAGGGCGCATTTCCCTGGACCATCGCCGAACACAAGGCATGCCAGTCGGGGAAGAGAAAATAGGCGGTGATGGTGTGCAGATCGGTGAAGAAGCCTTTGCGCGTGCTTAGCACG
>Ga0302278_10001449_pt1 | contig 29076 bp, 18 predicted proteins | sample III_Bog_N3_2_FD_194543 | JGI IMG/M metagenome (GOLD analysis project Ga0302278, IMG submission 194543) | Peat permafrost microbial communities from Stordalen Mire near Abisko, Sweden - III_Bog_N3_2 | ecosystem: Environmental > Terrestrial > Soil > Wetlands > Peat | place: Sweden: Abisko... | reverse complement strand
CATTGCCAGCGCCGTCACCTTGTGGAATGGCACCAAAGACGAATGGAACTATCTCCAGTCGCCGACGCCGACGTGCGATCTGGCAATCATTCCCACGTCCACCGGGGGCTACTCGATCACCGATAGTTACGCGGTTTACGGCCCGGAACGGACCGGGAGCGATCTGTTTGCCACGGCCACGCTGGCCATCACCGTGAGCCGCAGCGCCACGGTTTACTCGTGGGATATTCAAATCTCCTGCTGGACCTTTGATGGCTCCATTAACAATATCGTGCTCAATTACACCGGGTCGCTGACTTTGAGCAACCCCAATACGGCCAGCAGTCTTTATACGGACCTGAAAAGCCTCCTGGGTTATTGGAACCTGGCGGACGATGGCCAATACCCGCCGCGCACGGACGGCCTCTGGCAGGTGGCGCCACTCATGTCGCGGGACGAGGCGCAACAAGATGTGTCCCCGGTGGGTTTCAACCAATATTACATGGACGATTTGACCTCACCGACCGTGGATGGCACCGGACTCGCGCCGTATACCGCCGGCTGGCAACCGACTTACACGCAAACCGGGTGGCGTGATCCGGCCGCCTGGGGATTCAGTTTTGCGCCCGGGGAAAGCCCGGCCACGGCCGCCGCCACCGGCCTGGTCCAATTTGCCGAGACGGGAGTGGTGCTGGGTGCGCCCAGCACCGCCGGCACGCAAAACTATTTCGATTTCCGCGCCGTCATCTGGAAAGCCTGCCTGTCCGCTTACAGTGGGGTGGGTGAGTATGTGGATTGGTATATTTACGGTTGGGGCCAATGGCTCACGGATGCCATTGCCGCCACCGGGGCGCAACTGCCGTTGACGGCCACGCAATGGACGAATAATTGGAACGCCTACAACCGGCCGCCCTACGCCTGGCTGGTGCAGGGGGATCACCAGCTCTATGACCAGGATGGCACCCCCAGCCCGGACTTTGACATGCAACCGCCGCGCCCGGACGCCCTTTGGGCGCAAAAATGCGTGGAATACACCGACCTTTGGCCGAGTTACAATTTCTTCCGCCCGGCCGGCCCGGACAAGTTCGCCTATGATGAGACGACGGTCTGTTGCGTCAGCGGGCTGAACACGCCCACCACTTATGGCTTTTTCACGAGCACGGATTACCAGGGCAACCCCATCACCCTGACGCCGCCCGCCGGTAGCATCTGGGGTGGTCCGGCGGTCGGTGGATTTTATGACATCACGGTGAGCGGCAGCACGGTTACCTTGGGCACCAAACGGTATTCCGTCCCGAGCGACTGGACCACTCGCAGCGGGGATGCGGGCTCGTGCTTTGGGATGCTGCGTTTCACCTCTGACAGCGCCACCGTGCCGGCCATCATCGGCCGGGCGGCCGTGACGGTCTCGGGCACCACGGCCAGCTTTACGTTGCCGCAGACCGCCTTTGGCCTGAATGCGACCGGGACGGAGCAAGTGGATATATACAACGCCAGCATGACCTTGCTGGCATCCAGCGTGACCGCCACGCGCTCAGGATCGGGGGACAGCCCAACCCAGTTCACCACGGCTACGGCGTATCCCGCCGCCGCCTGGGTGATGATCCATGGCGCGCCGGATTGGTGCTGGGATGACAACGGCCGCAAAGGCGATTTTGTCTATCTGGATTGGACGTGGAATTACCGGCTTCCGGGCGAGGTCAGCCGCCTGGCCACCGCCACTGATTGCTCCGCGAACACGCCACCATCTGGGAGCCCGTCCGCGCCGGTGAGTGCTTACAGCGGCTTCACGCAAACCCAAAACGCCATCGCCTTCAAACCCTGTTGCCCAATGGCCGTCTGCATTTCGCCCAATGGCGAGACCTTCACCAACGGCATCACCTATCCCTTCCCGCCCACCTTTGCCTTTGACGACCGTTACGGCGCACGCTGGCAGGCGGAGATTGAATCCGCCATGTGCCCCAGTTGGTATCAGACGCCGCACACGCCTTGCGGGCTCTCGGGTTCATGGGCCATGGACGATGGAACCTGCATGACTGGTGGCGACGGCGTGACCTATTACGCGCATTATCCGCTGGTGGAAGCCCGGATCAGCGTCCCCACCAACGGCGGTTACAGCGGCACGGAAACCGCGCCCACGCCGCCCACGGGCATCGGCTACCTCTCGCCGGTCACCAATGTCGGCGGCTTGGGAGCGCCCGGCATGATCGGCTTTGACCCGGGATCTGGCAATCCCTCGCCGGCGTGGACCTTCTGGGGTTACCGCAGCAATATCGAAAGCACCTGTGGTGGCTGCGCCTTTGATTATGCGGATATGGAAAACCTGCCCTGCGTGAGCAGTTATGTATACACCCCGCCCGCGCCGCCCGCCGACATCGGCACCAGCGCCGGCACCGCCGGATCGGGAGGGTTGACGTGAGTTATCTGATCCCGTCTTTGCGGGCGCGGGAGCGGGCGCGGGGGACGGGGGTGCCCCCCCTGGCGGCCGCCGTTCCTTTCGCCGCTCCCGCACCCGTGGCCGCGCAGCGGCTGGTGGTCTGCGATGCGTGTGAGAACAATTCAAACGGCCATTGCCGCCTGTTTGGCTGCTGCCACAAAGACTTGAAAACAACCGTAACCCTGGCCTTCCAGCAGTGCCCCGCCGGGCACTGGCCGCGTTGGCTTCCCTTAAAAATAAAATCATGAAATCAAAATTGATTCTCACCGCCGCCCTCGGTGCGCTCGCCTTAAACGCCCCCGCTTGGTCGATCACCAACATCCTGATCGGCGTGGATGCGAACAGCAACGCCTGGTCCAAAGTCAACGCCAACAACACCCAGTTCACCGGCTGGCTCAACCAAATGACCGCCACCAACAACCTGCTGGCCGCCCAAGCCGGGGCGGTGCGGTCCGATTTCACCGTGATTACCAACCAACTCGGCGTGTATCTCGGCACCGGCCGCATGAGTTTTGACGGCGGCCTGATCACCAGCGACGGCAGCGGGCAAATGACCCTCGCCCCCTCCGGCGGCGTGCCCATTAATCTGGGCGTGGATGGCATCTCGCTCAATTCCGCCGTCTTCATCCTGCACGGTTCCGCTTTGACGGCCGGGGATAATCTTGACCTCGGGGATGATGGTTCGGCTTCGTTTGCCAGCGGCAACGCCATCATCCGGACCAACGGGGCGGTTAGTTTTGATAACCATGAGATCAATAGCGACGGTTCGGGGAACCTTTCCGTGAACGGGGGAATAACTGCGGTCGGTGGCGTGGCGGCCGCCACCCTCTCCGGCAATGGGGCGTTGATAACGGCCCTGCCCGGCAGTCAATTGGTGGGTCCGGTGACGAACCAAATTCATAATATCTCCGGCGTCATCACCAACGGTTGGATGGTCCTTTGCCAGACTAATTCATTTGGCACGAATCCCCCGGTGAACCCGAACTACGTCTTCCTCGCCATCAGCACGAACCTGCCCGGCCGCCTCTTCATCGCCAGCAACACCACCCCGACCACGGCGGTCTGGATGCCTCACTGACCCGGCGATTTCGCCGTTTCCAACAGTTGCACCGGCCCGAACAGGCCGGACGCAATCAGCGGGGTGGTCGCGGTGAGTTTGCGGATGTTTGTGCGGGTCAGCCGCTGGTCCGCGGGCAGGGCGGCGTCGCCGATGATCCGGTTGGGCCAGAAGTTCACCACGTCCACGGCCAGTGAGTTGCGGCCCGGTTTCAGCGCCCCGGTGATGTCCACCCGGAAGGGCGGCGACCACACAATGCCGCAGGCCCGGCCGTTGACGCGCACCTCGGCGAGTTCCCGCACCCGGCCCAAATCCAGCCAGACGCGCGGCGGGGCGTCGCTGTTGCCGGCCGTCGCGGGCCAATCGAACGCATTTTCGTAGGTGGCCGTGCCGGAATAGAACTTAATCCCCGGCTCGGGCCGTTGGGTCCAACTCACCAATTCATCAAAGACTGCGTTCTCCGGGCCGCCCCAGCGCGGGTCAAACTTCACCCGCCAGGGGCCGGCCAGCGATTGAACGGGCTTGAATACCGATTGGTTGGCGCTGGCGGTCGCCGGATGACCGGCCGCCGGTGCGCGGAACACCACCAGCCAGGAACCGCACGGGGTGAAGTCCAGCGGCACGACGGTGCGGCCGTTTGTTTCATTATACGATGCGGCGAAGCTGTGTGCCCCGGTGACGGCGTTCCACAACTCGGGCGCCTTCCCGGCCACCCGGAAGGTGACGGTGGCGGACACCGGGACATTCGTCCGGCTGGTGACGAGGTAAATGTCCGCGGCATCGGACTGGCGGTGAATGTAATCAAAGTTGGCGTCGGGGGCGCCGTCGTTGAACTGACAGTCCGGCGGCACGCCGTCGGCGAGCAGCACCTCGCGCGCGGTTTTGCCGGCGATGACGCGGCCCGCCCCCGGATGGGCCCACACGTCCGCCGCCAGGACGGCCAGGGCGGCATCGGCGGCGGGATAATTTGCCAGCGTCTCCACCCGCACCGGTTGGGGTCCGATCACCGTGGCGCCGTCCGACACCAGGGCTTTGATTTTCTCCAGCACGGGCATGGAAAGGAGTTTCCGGTCCGGCAGCACCAGTAGGCGGTAGTTCATGCCGTCGGGCAGATAGATCCGGCCGTTGCGCGCTTGGGCGCGTTCAATGAGCGCCTCCGCCGTGATGACGTCATAATCATACCCCGGCAGGACATGCGCGGGATCCGAGCGTTTGAGTTGGGTGAAATTGGGCACGTGATCGCCGTAATAATACGCGACGTCGGCCACAAACCGCCCCTGCTGCATCATCCACTGGTTGCGGTCCAGATAACTGAAAAAGGGGGCCGAGCGGGACCACCAGGTGACCTTGGGATTCAAATGCGTGCCCGCAAAATATTGCTGGCCGGGCATGCCCGTCGCGTCCGGCGAACAGACGAAGGCGTGCCACACCATCATGTTCAAGCCTTCGCACAGGGCCTGGTCAAAGGCCGGCTTGAGGTTGTCCCACAGGGTTTCCTGCCAGTGCGGGCCGATGGTGGTGAACCCCTCGCCAAAGACCAGCGGATGTCCGTAAGTGTGCGCCGCCGAGGCGGGCTGTTTGATGAAGAACCGGTTTTCATCGCCGATGCGGTGCGTCCAGGACCAGCCCCAGAATTCGCTCATGGGCGCGTCGTCCCAGCCGAGGTCGCGCTGGGCGTCAATGGGCACGCCGTGCGGGCCGCCGGATTCAGGATGTATCCCAATGTTATGCTTGTGCGCCAGATCCCGGAACAGCCGGTAATGATTATCAATGGTCAGATCGCCGATGGTCTGGCGGTAATCGTGCAAAAACCGGTCGCTCTCATCGCGGCTGTTCACGATGCGCCCGGTCAGCACGGGCAGGAAGGGCCGCGGGTCGTAGCCGCGCCGCCGCTGGAATTCCGCCGGCAGCGTCGGGGTCCAGCTCAGCGGCTCGACCTCCCAACTGTCGGTGTGGAGATATTTCAGGGTTTTGCCCGCCAGCGGCCCGGCATCCTTCAGCAGGGGTTCCACCACGGCCTCCCAATAGCGTTGGAAGGCGCCGGCGTCGCAGACATCCAGCGCGAAACCCTGCCAGCCGTCACTGGCCGTCGAGACATAGGAATGGTCCCCCACCGTGTCGCCAAACCGCAGGATCCGCCACCGGCCCGCCGGCGCGTTCCAATGCAGGACGCCGGCGGCATCCAGCCGGCCGGTCAAATCCACCACGTCCCCGGCCCGCGTGTCCGCCTCGCCCGGGGTGGCGGGAAACTCCTCGAACAGCGGGGCGGAATCGGGCGCGGAAAACGGCAGCAATTCCTTTTGCAGCGCTTTTTGCGCCCAGTTTTTGATCGGCGGGTGGTTGGTTTCCGGTCCGGCCGTCCGCAGCGGATAGGCCACTACTATCGTATCCCGATAGTAATTTTCCCGGTGGGGCGGGACCGGCAGGGCGAGGTCCACCGGGGCGCCGCCCGTGACCAACGCTTCGGACCAGACATATTTTTTGGCCGCATCGTCCGCCGTCACGCCGGGGCCGCCCAGATTCCAGCCGCTCTGGATGTTCAGGTCCATTTCCAAGCCGAGCCGGGCGGCCTCGGTGAGCGCGTGCCGGTAAAGTTCCCGCCAGGCGGGGGTGAAAAACGTGGGTCCGTGCGGGACGGGGTCATTGCCCTCCTGGCTCGCACCGCCGGCGTCAATCAGCACCGCGCCGCCAAATCCCTGGGCCTTCATCCCCTCGAGATCGCGCGTGATCGAGGCCTTGGTGACGTTGCCATTCAACCACCACCAATAGGCGCGCACCCGCGCCGACCCCGGGGGATTGGTCCAGCCTTCGTCCAAAGCGGGGCCGGCCGCCGCCAGGGTGCCCGCCAGCAGGAGAAGCCCAATCGGGCCGCCCACGCAAATACGGAAGGCCCACCAAGACCAAGTGGACTTCAAGCGGACCCGGTTGGATTGCATCGTGGCTTCATTGGACCTTATTCCCGCCGTCGCGTCCAGCTTGGGATGAGGTCGGGGCATCCCCCGTTTGGGGGATGGTTCTGGCCGCAAAAATTTTGAACGAAACGCGGGGGGAAGCGTCTATATTAGTGCTGACCATGAAGTCTCGATCCGGCGGCGACGGCAAACCGGGGAGAGATTCTTCAACATCAACGGGACGGCGTCGCCGTCCGTCCCGAGTACTTTTGCCCGGCGGTCGTTGACCGCCGGGCATTTCTTTTATCCGCGACTATTTACCCAGGCCCGGGAGCGGCCGGGTGTATGGGTCAAAAACGGTGATCACGGGCAGCGCATTGCCATCGTTATCAAAGAATCCGCGGGAGATTAGGCTGCCGCTGACGGCCGGTTCCCACCAAAACACGCCTTGGCCCCGCCCGTCGGGCACATCCATGACGACGCGGGTGAGAGCCTCGAGAAACTGGCGCTGGCCTTCCGGCGTTTCCGGGAAAGGTTCGGCGTGGTCGGCGGTCTCCCGGTTGGGTTGCCAGTGATAGGCGGTTTCCACCACGACGACGTCCCGGCCATATTCGTGCGCGGCAAAGGCGAGGTTTTCGCGCAGCTCCATGAGGGAACCCTGCCACCAGGGATAATAGGAAAGCCCGATGACATCGTAGGGAATCTCGTAGGTGTTCAATTTATCAAAGAACGCTTTGGTTTTTTCGCGGCTGCCGCCGGTGTCAACATGGATCATGATTTTGGGGCGTTTGCCATTGCCCCGGCCGGCGTCCACGCCATTGATGCCCGCATATATATATCGGGCGAAATTATCCCAGTGGTCCGGCAGCCGGCCGTCGGGCCACAACAGGCCCTGCGTGACTTCGTTGCCAATCTGCACCATGTCGGGCAAAACCCCGGCGTCACGAAAGGCGGCGATGGTGTCCCGCGTGTAGGTAAACACCGTCTGCACCCGCTCGGCATGCGACAGGCCCGCCCACGCCGCGGGCGTTGGCTGATGGGCGGGGTCCGCCCAGGTATTGGCGTAATGCAGATCAAGCAGGAATTTGAAATGAAGTTTTTTAGCCGCCTGCGCCTGCGCGATCGTGTAGGCCGGATTATTCGGCAAGCCATTCGTGACCGGCTCGACAAACAGGCGCAAGCGCACCCAATTATAACCGTGATTGTGAAAAATTTGCAGGCCGGACCCGGCGTTGGTGCCATCCTTGAAAATTTTCCCGCCGTCCTCCGCCTGCTTGAGAAAGGACACGTCGGCGCCAAAGGCAAAATCAGCCGCGCGGGCCGCAGTGGTGAGGGCCGCCAAAAATGCCACCACCGCACCGGTGCGCAGAAAAAGGTTCATGGGCGGATTATTCCAGAATCCGGGCGGTTGACAACCCCGCTCCCCCGGCACCCGGGCCGCCGGTCACAGGCGGAAGGCCGGCGGCGCAAAGTTACGCGTGGCGTGATGGGGCGAGGGGTGGTTGACGCGCGAGACCACTCCGTCACGAATGAGCCGGGCGGCGGCCTCGGCCGGGTCCGGCGCTTCGTCCCCGGGCTGCAACCAGTGAACATAGGTGGCTTCGTCGCACCATTCCGCCAGTTTGGGCATGGCCGCCTGGTGCGCCCCATGATTGCGATAATGGCGCATGGCCGCCTCGGCCCGCCACACGGTGAAGGTCCAGAACACCAGCCCGGCATCCTTGCACACCCGCGTGTGCAACTGCCCGGGCGCGCGCCGGGCCTGGAGCCACGACCAGAAGGTGCGCCAGGCAAAAGCCGGCAGATGGCGCCAGTGGCGCAGTCGCAGACGGGTTACGGCAACAAAGTTCATGAGGCGGGGGCGTTCTGACCGGTCCCCGGCCGGTTGGCACCAATATAGCACGCTTCTTACGCCAGCGCCAGTTCCACCGGGTTTTTCCCGAGGTGGGCGCACAAGGCCGCCACCACCAATTCGTGATCAGCGCGCTGGGGCAGCCCCGAGACGGTGACGGAACCGATGACGCCCGCCTGGGTGACGATGAGCGGAAACGCGCCGCCGTGCGCCGCGTATTGGGCGGCGGGCAGGCCGAATTTTTCGGCCAGGGTGGTTTTTTTCTCCTGCAATTCCAATCCCACCCGGTAGGAACTGCGATGAAAGCGGGCCACCACGCTGCCCTTGCGCCGGACCCATCCGGCGTGATCCGGCGAGGTGCCCGCCAGCGCGCAATAGAACAGGGGCTGGCCGAAGCGGCGGACGTCAATGACCACGGAAAGCTGCCGCGCCAGCGCCAGTTCCCGCAGGCGCAGGCCGATGTCCCAGGCCACCGTTTCATCGAAGCGCGGCAGTTGCAGTTCCCGCTCCTGGCGGGCGAGCATGAGCAGATCATCGGTGATGGCCATAATATTTCAGAGTTCCCCGATGAACCAGTCCTCGACTTTTTTCCGCGCCCAGGGGTTTTTGCGCAGAAACGTGAGGCTGGATTTGACGGTGGGGTTAAAGAGAAAACAACGGATGGGAATGCGCCGCCCCATTTCGCCCCAGCCATGGCGCTGGACGAGTTGATTGAGCAGGGCCTCGAGCGTGATGCCGTGCAACGGATCGCGGGGATGGGATATGGGGTTGGTCATGTCAGGGTTTCGGTAAATCAGCCGGGCCAGCGGCGGTGAACGGCTGGGGGGTGCGCCATTCGGCCAGCGTCGCACGTATGTTGGCGGCGTAAGGGGCTTCGATAGACTCAAAAATCGCCAGCGCTGCCGCCGCACGCGTAATGGCCTCGGTGCGATCCCCCAGCGAATCGAGCGCTAGCGCGGAATTCCACAGCGATCCGCCTTCCCCGCGCCGGTCGCCGATCTCATGGGCGATCACCAATACCTGGTCGTAAAACTCGATGGCCTTCCGTGCGTCGCCCAACTCGGAGTGCGCGACGCCGAGATTGCCCAGCGCGTTGCCTTCCCCGCGCCGGTCGCCGATCTCTCGGGCGATCACAAGTGCCAGTTCGTAAAACTCCATCGCCTTGTGCATGTCGCCCAAGGTGGCGTGGGCGCTGCCGAGACAGCCCAGCGCGTTGCCTTCCCCGCGCCGGTCGCCGATCTCGCGGGCGATCACAAGTTGCTGTCCGTAAAACTCGATGGCCTTGCGTGCATCGCCCAAGTTTCTGTGGGCGCTGCCGAGACAGCCCAGCGCGTTGCCTTCCCCGCGCCGGTCGCCGATCTCGCGGGCGATCACAAGTTGCTGTCCGTAAAACTCGATGGCCTTGCGTGCATCGCCCAAGTTTCTGTGGGCGATGCCGAGATTGCCCAGCGCGTTGCCTTCCTCGCACCGGTCGCCGATCTCGCGGGCGATTACGAGTGCCTGTTCGTAAAACTCGATGGCCTTGTGCCAGTCGCCCATGGTCGCATGGGCGTTGCCAAAATTGTCCAGTGCGTTGCCTTCCCCGCGCCGGTCACCGATTGCTTGGTATATCAAAAGTGCCTTTTTAATAAGCTCCATGGCCTGGCGCACGTTGCCCAAAACGATGTGGATGTTGCCGAGATTGCCCAACGCGCGGCTTTCCCCGCGCCGGTCGCCGATCTCACGGACGACCACGAGTTGCTGCTCGTAAAATCCGATCGCCTGGCTCACATCGCCCAATCTTCTGTGGGCGATGCCGAGATTGCCCAGCGCGGCACCTTCTCCGTGCCGGTCGCCGATCTCGCGGGCCAGCGATACGCATTTCTCAAAACAATCCATGGCCTCCTGGGTTCGGCCGAGCAAATGCAAATGCAGACCCAGTTCGTTGAGCCATCCGATTACCGTTGAACGGATGACCGGATCGTGACTGTTTTCGTTTGCGATAATGCGAGATTGGAGTTCCTTGATCCGCTCCAGCCTCGCCGCCACGGGCATCCGGGTGTCCAACCCGCCGTCCCAAGTTGCGGATTGAAGCGCTTCTAATTGGGTCGGCTCGACGTCGGGAAAATGGAGGGTGTCGCTGCGCCAGTCCAGAAAGTCGGGGGCGGCGCGGCCCAAAAGACCCAGTAAATATTCCGGCACCCAGAACACGACCGGTTGGTGAATCAACTTCGGCCAGTCGGGCCGGCGGAGGTTCAGCGACTGTAAAATTGGACTATACGGGGCGTCGGTGGAAAGCACCTCTTCCAGGCCCACCACCATTATCGGGCCGGGGATCTGGCCGCCCAGTTGATTGAGAACCGCGTCCAAAATATCGGTGGTGTCCGGCCGGAGGGCGACGGTCTGCAATAGGGTGGCCGGGAGGGCTTCCTGGAGCAGCTTGATCAGTTGATTGCGCTGGGCCGGGGTTTTGACCACGGCGACATACAAGCCAAACCCATCAGCACGCGTCAGTCCCCGCCGGAGGGCGCGCAGCGGTTCGGCCGTCACGCCGGCCTCCATTTCAGGGCTGGTGGAATTTGTGAAGGTCACGGATGACGGGGTTGACTTCATACCACGGCTCGCCGTTCATATATTCGAAGACGTGGAGATAAAACAGCATCTGCTGATGCACATCGTCGTTTTCAATGTCGGTTTGGGGGGTATCGAACTTCCGCAAAGCTGGCCAGAAATTGTTCGGAATCTCCCGCAACAGGCTGTTGGCATAATTGCGCACGGCCTTTTCCGCCGCCGTCCGGGTGATGGGGAACTGATCCACCGCGTTAATCGCCGCCTGCATGAACATCATTAAATGCCGGGGGTGTCCGCCGGTCTTAAGGCAGAGATAGTGAGCCGTATCCTCCGTGTCAAAAGCCTGCTTCATTTCCACGCCGGCAAAAGCGCAGCGTTTTTCCAGCATCTCGCGCATTTTTTTCATGCCAATATTGGAAATGGTGGGTTCGGCTTTGTTCGCACCCCGCAGACAAATCATCGGCATCGGTTGGGTGTGCATACCAAAAGTCTGGGCCAGTTGCGCGGCCCGCGGCGTATAGACGAGGGAAATGGGAACGGTATAAACGGTGTGCGCCTTCAAACCGGCGAGTTGCTCGGCCCGGTCACAAAACAGCCGGACATGGGTGTTGCTGTGGCCGTCGTCCAGGGGGCGGAAGATCACTTTGTCGAGACCGTCAATGAGCACGACAATCCCGCTGAGTCCGTTATTCCTTAACGCGACATTGGCGGTCGTCAGCAGATCATTGACCGCCGCCAGCAGACTGGTGTTGTATTCCTCGATGGCGGCCCGTAATTTTTTGCGGGAATCGGGACGATTTTTGAATTCGAGGGCCAGCTTTCCAAAGGGAACATCCACTTCGACTTCCTTCAAGATCACATGCGCGCGAAGCTTTTCTTTCACCTCATCCCAGAGCCGCTTCAAGTAGTCAGGAATGGCGGTAAAGCCACGGATCTCCGCGTCTTTGAGCTGTCGTTGCACCTCCCCGGCGATCAAGACCAAAAGGTCGGGGAAATCAAGGTCGTTGATGTCCAACTGGTCGTTGACATCAAAGTAAATCACCTGAAAGGGTGGATCGGCGTCGTCTGCGGGGGAGGGGTGTTCGAGCAGTTGCTTCAACCGCCGGAGTTCACTGGTTTTGCCAATGCCCCGGTGGCCGGCCAGCAGTTTGATTTCGTGTTTGCCCGGGGCGGTCAACCGCAAGCTCCGGGCGTATTTCCGGGCGGGGCTGTCGCCGCGAGCCTGGTCGAAGTCAACATAACGCCGGTCGTCCGGGGGCAGCGACTCGTTCGGTTCACAGGCGCGGAACAGGCGGGCAATGGGCGGAACTTCAGACATAATATACTTCAGCCTGACTTTATTCAAACGCGGGGAAAACCGGCTTCGGGCCGACGTAAACCCCGGCAATTTCTCATGGAATGAGTCTGTTCCAAAACCCAACCTTTGTAAACCGGGAAGTAACGCACTCATTCGGCGGATGGGGGGGCAACCCCAAACCATGGCCTGAGGGGGGAAAAGCCGGACGGGGGTTGATGAAAACTCGGTCGTTACAACCCTGCGAACACCCGGCCTGTGCCCGTCATTGCCGTTGCTTGAGGTTCAGGTCGCGGATCCAGATGTTGCGGTAGCGGACGCGGTTGCTGTGGTGGTTTTGCAATTGGATGAAGACGGCCGGGTCGTGCGGCTTGAAAAACGGTTTGCCCTTGTAGGGCACGCCGTCGCCAATGCCTTCGGTGCGGCCAATCGGTTCCGTGCGGTGCTGTACGACCACGCCGTTAAAAATCACGGTCACACAGGGTTTCTGGGTCATTTCCCCCGCCGCATTCCAGCGCGGGGATTCCCAGATGATGTCGTAGGTCTGCCATTCGCCCGGGGGGCGGGCGGGGTTGACCAAGGGGGGCATCTGTCCATACAACGCGCCGGCCTGGCCGTCGGGATAGGTTTTGTCCTGGTAGGAATCCACCACCTGGATTTCATACATGCCATTGATCAGCACGCCGCTGTTGCCACGGGCCTGACCGTGGCCGGTGGGGGGCGTGGGCGCGGCCCATTCGAGATGCAACTGGAAATCCGACCACCTGCCCCGGGTGCGGATGTCAGTACCGTCGGGCGGGGTGACTTCCACATAGCCATCCTGGACCTTCCAGGCGGCGGGTTGATCGGTCCAATTCGGTTTCTGCTCCAGGCCGCCCACCCATTGGGAAAGGTCTTTGCCGTCAAAGAGCACTTGGGCGTCGGAAGGCGGCGGGGCACCCTGGCTGAAGGTCGCGCCGGGGGTGACGACGGGCGGTTGCGGCCGGTTCGGATCGTGTTGGTGCCACACGCCGCCCGGAAGCATGGGGGTGTTGGTGAAGCCTTCGATGGCTGGCCCCGGGTTGGCGGGGGCGGCCGCAGTGGGCGCGGGGGTTTGGGCCAAAACGGTTCCGGCGGCGAGGAGCGCCAGCCAAATCAGGGCGGAGAGACGCAAGAGCATAAGGGTTTACATTTTGGGGCCGGCCAATTCCGCCGGGATCGCGGCGATGGGCTGCACGGCCACCGACCGGAAGTAACACTCTCCGCCCTCGGTTTGCAAACAAAGTTTTCCGGCAGTGAGCGGCGCGGGCGCGCCGCCGTCCAGCCGCCGGGCGTCATACAACCGCATCACGACGCGGTCATTGACGACATGAACACTGTTGCCATTGAACGTATAAAGATCGCAGGTGTTCCATTCGCCCTTGGGCAGCTCGGGATCCACCGGGTGGGCGCAGTGATTGCCGATGGGGCGTTGCTGGAGGAACAGGGTGTTGGTGCCGGCGGGGTCGTAGCGCCACAAGCGCCCGTCCCGCCGCGCGGGGGCGGTGACTTCCGAGGCGAGCGCGTAAAGATCGCCGAACTCATTCTGGCAAATCTGGAATTCCAGCGAGCGCGGCCAGGTGCGGTCGGCCGCGCCGGCTTCGCTGTGGCAATAGTAGAGCAGCCCGGTGTCCCACGGGGAATTGGACTTCTTGCCCCACCGGCGTTCGCCCCATTTGATTTGCAACCGCACATGCACATTGGTGAACGTCGCCGTGGTCATCATCACGCCAAAGCCCTGTCCGGACACGTGAATGACCGGTCCGCCGTCGAGATTCGTCACGGTGAAGACGTGCAGGGGGTCGCGGTTTTTGCCGAGCGCCTCGAGATACAGCCCGTTGGTGCCGCGCGCCAGCCCGGGCACGTCCCAGGCCGGATCGGGAAGGTTCATCATTTCCGTGTCCCAGCCGGTGAGATCCCGGCCGTTGAACAGCGGTTGCCACGCGGCGTCGGCGGCCCGGACGGTCGTCGTCAATAATAAGCCGGCGAGAATAAGTTTTAGGGGATGCATGAATTAAGAATGGTAAAGCTTCAGGGTTTGGTCAAGGGCTCACGGGTAGGGATAAATGGTTTGATAAAAGGCGACCCAATCGGGCTTCTGCGAGGCGGGTACGCTGGCCCCGCCCTGGAGGAAGGTTTCCTTTTCCCCTTCCTTGAAATACGCCAGGCCCACATGGCCGTCGGCGAACGACAGGGTCATGGTGGTGCCGCCATGGCGGAGGCTGGGGGAGTTTTCATACGATTCCAAATCGGGGCCGTTCCCCTGGTAATTGTCCATCGCAAAGTAACCGTCGTCAATGGTGGTCACCGATTCGTCCACGAACACCGAGGCGTTCGCCGGGGCGGGGTTGCGGATGTTGCCGGACTTGAGCACGGCTTTCTGGGTGGGGTCCACGTTGGAGTTCATGAGCGTTTCATTGGTGTTGCCGAACCGGGGTGTAATGGAGCAGGTGCGCACCAACCGCGAGCCATCCAACCCCGAATTGGCGTTTCCGTTCTGGGTGTTTTTCGTCGGGCCCCGGGCGGCGGGACATTTGTAGATGCCATAGGATTTATTATACGAAAACAGCAGGCCGCCGGACAGGCCCAGCAGGTTGGTGGCGCCCACCGGATCATTCATGGTGCCGATGCCGGCGGTGCAATTGATCCAGGAATACGGATCGTGGGTGTTGTTGCGGGCGAGGACGTCCTGGTTGTCGTCCGCATACATCTGCCAGCAGAGTTGCAGTTGCTTCATGTTGCTGAGGCACTGGGCCTTCTGACCCGCCTGCTTGGCCTTGGCGAGCGCCGGCAGCAACATGGCCGCCAGGATGGCGATGATGGCGATGACGACCAGCAGTTCGATGAGGGTGAATCCCCGGGGGCGGAATTGATTATTCATTGAATGACTCATTGGTTGGTTGATGCCTCATGGTTTCAGGGGCGGGGAAGGCGCCCCGGCACCCCCCGCGCCGGACGCGGCGCGGGGGGCGGAGTTCCCCACTCAATTTTGATAGAGCAGACGGAAGAAGACGATCCCGGTGGCATTGATCGGAACGGACCACTGGTTGGTGGCGGAGGCGCCGGGGACGGTGAACCAGTCATTCGACGCGGTCAGGCTGACGGCGTTGGATTGCAAGAACCAGCCGGTATGGTCGGCCGGCCAGGAAATTTGCAGCGTGCGGCCGGACACTTGGAACAGCAGATTCGTGGGATTGGCATTCAACGGGGGCACCGCCACCGCCCCGTGCGTCAAGACCAGCGTGCCATTGACCGCCAGATTGCCGGTGTTCCATACGTAAGTCACCCCGCTGACGGGGCCGGTGGCCGGCAGTGTGAGCGCGAGCCGGTTGAGGGTGGCGACGCCCGAGTTGCCCGTGATATTGAAAAGGTGGAAGGTGTCACCGGTCTGGAGGTCGTTGGTGCCCTGATTGATGGTGAGCGTCGGGAGCGGGGTGCTGCCATTGGTAAGGATGGAGAGGCTCCGGGCGGTGACGGAATCACCGGTTGCGCCGGTGATGAGGTGGTCAATCTCCAGGATGATCGCCCCCCCTCCAATATTCGTGTCGCCCACGGAGAGATGGTTGCCAATGGTCAGGGGACCGTAACCCGCGACCGGTCCCGGCGCCAGGGTGCCATTGGCTCCGATGACGACGTTGCTCAGGACCGTGCCATTGCCGGACAGTGTTTGCTGACCTTCATTAACGCCGGAATCCCCCACATGCAAAGAGCCATCGAGCATCAGTCCGGTGGGATCCACGATGCCGGGGGCATTGACGGAGAGGATCGAAGTCCCGCGGAGAAAACCGGTATTCACGCCGTCCCCGACGAGGGCGAGGGTGCCGTCGTCATTGGTGGTGGCACCGGAGTAGGTGTTGTCGCCTGAGAGCGTTAATTCGCCGGCGCCGTCATGGATGAGTGCGCCGCCCCCGGAAATACCCCCGGACAAGCTCTGCGAGCCGGTGCTGTTGACCTCAAGGGTGCCCTGGTTCTGGATGGCCCCCGCGTAAGCGCCACTGCCCGCTGAAACCGCGCCCAACAAACCGCCGCCCGCCAGGGTGAGCGTGCCGGCGTTGATCATGAGGCCGCCGCTGAAGGTGTTGCGGCCGGTCAGCGTCAGCGTGCCGACGGGCGCACTGTCGGCGGGCGTGAACGCGCCCACGCTCAGCGAGCCGGAACCGTTCGTGCCATCGGAAATCACGCCCGACAAGGTCTGGGCGAGACTGCTGCTGTAATCGAAGATCGCGGCATTGTTGGTGATGTTGCCCGCATAAACGCCCGCCGCCAGACTGCCCGGGTCGCCGAGGCTGAGTTCGCCGGCGCTGATGGTGATGTTGCCGGTGAAGGTGTTCGTGCCGGCCAGGATCACGGTGCCGCCCCCGGCGGACTCCGAATTGACCACCAGGCCGATGACCCCGGTGTTGCCGGCGGAGACCAGGTTGCCGCCGATGGTGAAGGTTTCGCCCCCGGCCGCGTCAATCAAGGCGTTGGTGCCGACGGCACCGGTGACCGGCCCGATGCCGAGGTTGCGATTGGGGTTGAGCGTAAAGCTGCCCGCGCCGAGCAGGTCGCCGCCATTGAGGAAGATATTGGTGATGGCCGACCCCGGGGCCGCGCCCGCAGCCGCATCCGAGGAATAGCTCAGGATTCCCGCCGTGAGGGTGGTGAGGCTGTTGGTGTAAGAACTGCCGCCGGTGAGGCTTAATTCGCCGTTGAAGGGGGCGTTGACAATAATTTTGCCATACGAACCGGAAATCGCCCCCGACAGGGTGGTGGTGTTGGAACTGCTGTAATTAAGGGTGCCGTTGAGGGTGATGCCCTCGGAATAGGCCCCGCCAAAACCACTGCCCTGCATCTGACCACCCCCGGCGATGGCAAAGGTGCAGTTGGTGCCGATGCTGAACGAACCACCGCCGCTCAAGGAGTTGGAAGTCACGGTGGTGAGCGTGCCGGTGCCGGTCAGCGTGACGCTGCCCCCGCCCTCCAACGGTCCCGAAAGGATCTGGGGGGCGCTGCTGGCCCAGATGAAGGTGCTGCCGGTCTGCGGGCTGAGGATGCCCGGATAATTACCGCCGCCCAATTTTCCAGCCCCGCCCACGGTGAGCGAGCCGGACAAGACCGTGGTGGTGCCAGTAAAGGTGTTGGTGCCCGTCAACGTCTGGTTGGCCCCCCCGGTGAGCAAACCGCCGCCCAGGCCGCCGTCACTCAAGACGCCGGCGTAGGTGTGGGAGACCGCATTGACAATGCTCAACGTGACCGGATTGCCCGAGTCCACCAAAGCCAGGTTGGCCGAACTGCTCGTGCCGCTCAACCCGCCCAGGGTGACCAGGGTGACGCCGTTGCCGAAAGCCAGGGTTCCGGCGCTGTAATTCAGCACACTGTTCTGCAGGGCCGACGAGTTGTTGAGTTGCAGCGTGGCTCCGGCCCCGACGGTTGTGGTGCCGCTGAAGGCCGGATTTGCGGCGCTCAAGGTGAGCGTGCCGGTGCCGGTGTCGGTGAGCGCGCCCGCTCCGGAAAGGTTTCCCGACAAAGTTTGCGGGGCGGTGCTGTTGTAAGTGAGGGTGCCGTTGTCGGTGATGTTTTGGGCATAAGCGCCGGCACCCAACTGGCCGGAGCCCCCGACGGTCAGTTTACTGACGGCGCTGATGCTGGTCAGACCGCCGTAGGAGTTGGTCCCGGTCAGGGTGAGCGTGCCGCCGCCGGTGTCATTGAGCGCCCCCGTCCCGGAAATGGCCCCGGCCAAAGTCTGACTAGCCGAGCTGTTGTAGTTGAAGGTGCCGGCGTTGTTGATGGCCCCGGCATAAGCGCCCCCGCCCAACTTGCCGGCCGTTCCGATGATGAGTGTGCTGCCGGTGCTGATCGTGGTGCCGCCGGTGTAGGTGTTGCCGCCCGTCAGCGTCTGGGTGCCGGTGCCGGAGATCGTCAGGCTGCCGCCATTGCCCGTATCCGTCAGGTTTCCGGAAAACGTCTGCGACGTGTTATTGGCGCCGATATTCAAGGCCACCGGCGCGGGCGTGGAGTTTTCCAAAGCCAGGTTTTTCGTGCCGCTCAACGCGCCGATCGAGGCCGTCGTCAGGGTGCCAAAACTCACCGCCCCGGCGCTGTTGTTCAAGGTGCTGTTTTGCAGCGCCAGGGAGTGCTTGAGCGTCAGGGTGCCGCCGGCGGGGACGGTCATGCCGGCGAAGGTGTTCGCGTTGCTCAGGGTCACATTGCCCGCCGTCGTCAAACTGTCGAGGGTGGGCCCGGAGATCACCCCCCCCAGCACCACCCCGGCGCCATTCGCATCATTCACCGTCACCGACGCGGCATTGAGGACGACCGGCACGCTCAGCGTCTGCACTGCGCTCGAATTGTTGGTCGCGCCCCCCGTGAGGGTCAGCGCGGCCGAACCCGTGAGATTGAAGCTGCCCGCCCCGCCGTTGAACGTCACCCCGGCCAGACTGTAGGCTCCGTTCATCACCGGTCCCGTGACCGATCCGCCAAAGTAAATATTATCCCCATACCCGGGCGCCAGATTGCCCTGCCAGTTCCCGGCATCACTCCAGTTCAGCGAATTGGCCTGATCCGCGCCCGTCCAAGTTTCCGTGGTGCCGGCGGCGGCCGTGACGGTGAGGGGCACGGTGACCGTCGTGCTGGTGTTGTGGCTGTCGGTGGCGGTGATCCCCAGGGAATCGTTGCCCGGCAGGGCGGTGTCCGCCGCCGTGACGGTGGCGCTCCACGTGTTGCCACTCGTGTTGGTCAGCGCCTGGCTGGCGGAGAGGCCGAGCGCGCTCAAATTCACCGACACCGAGCTGATGGAATATTGCCCCGGGGTCACCGTGGCGGAGAGGGTCACGCTTTGATTGGCTTGGATCGAATTGGGAACCGCGGTTTGGCCGCCGATGGCGGGCGGGGTCACGGAGGTCACCACCAGCAGCACCTGGGAGCCGACCTGTTGCACGGAATAAAAATTGGGATGCAGCAGCGGGGTGCCGGTGAACGCCGGCACGGAATTAAAGGCCCCGGCAATGGTTCCGTTGGGCACATTGTAAAGCACATAGTTATGCGATAAATCCAAGCCGGCGCCGGTGACATTGATGGTCACCACGTTGCCGCAATTCAATGTGCTGCCCCCGCCACTGAGGACGATTTCATCATTGCCCGGACCGGACGCGGCGGCGGACAGGTCAAACACCGCGCCGGCCCCGGCATTATAGGTGAGATTGCCGGTGATGGTGGTGGTCAGCCCCCCCGGGCCGGGCAGCGTGGTTCCGCCGCTGTTGACCACCACGTTGCCGCCGATCGTGCCGCCGCCGCCCAGGACGCCGGTGCCGCTGACGGTCACCGTGCCCGAACCCGTGCCGCTGCCGCTGGAGTTATTGACGTTCAAGGTGCCGCTGTTCACAAACGTGCCGGTGTCGTAAGTGCCCGGGGCGGTCAGGGTCAGCGAGCCGGTTCCGACCGAATCATTAAGTGTCAAACTGGTGCCCGTGCCCGCGAGCGGCGACGCAAACGTGACGTTCTGGCCGGCCGTATCAATGCTGATGGCCTGGTTGCCCGCCGTGCCGTTGTCAAAGCGACTCGAGTAATCGAAATCATTGGTGGCGGAATATTGCAGGCTGCCGCCGCCGAACAGGAGGGTGCCGGCGCTGGCGGCGGTGTCCGCCTGGACGCCGAACGGACCGGAGATGCCGGGCGTTTCGGGACTCCCGGCATTCAGGAGCCCCCCGTTGATCGAAACGACGCCGGTGAAGGTGTTGGTGTTGGCCAACGTCAGCACACCGCCGCCGGTGACGGCCAGCGGCGCCCCGCTGCCCCCGTCGGAAATCACCCCGTTCAGCGTGATGTTGTGGGGGTTGCCGGAAATATCCGCAGTCTCGATGGTGAAGGCCGGGCTGGTGCCGCTTAAGGTCAGGCTCAGCGAACTGGACCAATTGGCCGCCGCCCCCAGCAGACCGCTGTAGAGCGAAACCACGTAACCATTGACGCCATTGTAAGGGACGTTATTGGTGCTGGCATTGCCCACCGCGAGCCCCTGGCCGCCCAAATACAACGCGCCGCCCTTGATGAAAATGGCGGTCCGGTTGGTCGCGTTCGGGGGGTCCAGGGGGCTGCCAATCAGCATTTTGGCGATGGTGCTGACGCCGCCGGCAAAATAAACCTCCATCGGATTCAAGACGCCCCCGTCGCTCTGCGCGATCACAAAGCCGGTGTTGGTGTCGAGCGAGGTGAACGTGCCGCCCTGCACTTCAAAGCCGCCCCAACGCTGGGGGTTGCTGTTGCCCGCCGTGTCGCCAATCAACACCGCCCCGGTGACCGTGGTGGCGCCGCTCACGATGTTTGCGGACCCGGGGTTGTTGCCGAAACCGCCACCAATGGTCAGCGTGCCCAGATTCACCGCCGTCGCGCCATTGACCACAAAGCCCGCCGTGGTGGACGGCGTGAACGGCGCCGCGATGGTCGGATAGGCGGTGCCCAAGTTGGCGCTGCGCTGTATCAGGACGCCGGCGCCATTAAAGATGCCGCCCGTGAACAAGACGCCGGACGCACTGGCAATCCCCGTGCCGCTGCCGGTATAATTGGGTTCCAACACGGCATTGGGCACATTCACCGTGCCGCCGCCCGTGAGGGTCAGCACCTGGGTGCCACTGATGGGGAAGTTGGGATCTTCATTCGCCGAACTGCTGGATTCGTCCAGCAACACAGTGCCGTTCAGCGTCAGGGTGGTGTCCGGCGCCACGTTCCAAGTTTGCACGGTGCCGGAACGGTAGGCGGTGTTGATCGTCACATTCGTATTGACCACCAGACCCGATGCGCCCACGGCGAGCGTGTTGCCGGCGCCAATCACCGCCGGGCCGTTCAGGTTGGCGTCAAATTGCAGTCCGCTGAGGACCAAGTTGGCTCCGCCCAAAGTCAGGTTCGCCAGGCTGTTCGCCGAGATGGTGGCGTCAAATTCGCCAATTTGACTGGTGGCCGGCGCCGCGCCCACCCCGCCGCTGCCGGGATCGGCGGTCAGCCAGTTGGCGGCGGTGGCGGCGAGGGACGTGGTGTCCGCTTTAATGGCGTTTTGAGCCCGGGCGGCGGCCGGACTCAAACCCAACAGGACGATGAAGGCATACCGGAGCAACGGGGACGCATGAGGATTCATAGGTGGGGGTTGGTGAAGGGTTGGCGGGCGTGGGTTTCGGATTGGGGATGCGATTCAGGTGCAAGTGTGCATAAAGACACATGATTTATTGCATAAGTTTCGTTGTGGACCGCCTGAAGATTAGCACATCCCTGCGTCGGCAAACCATACGGATTTGATATGATGGCCGGCCCGGCGGCCGGGCCGCCGGAAACCATCACCGTTCCGTCAACTTGTTGGTGGCCTCGATGCGGGAGTGGACGTGGAGTTTTTCGTAAACATTGCTGACGTGGGTGCGCACGGTGCCAATGCTGATGGCGAGTTGGTCGGCAATTTCCTTATACCGATGCCCCTTGGCCAGCAACCGCAAAATCTCCAGCTCCCGGGCGGAGAGCCGGCCCACTTCCGGGGCGGAATCGGTTTCGTGGAAATGATTGATCACCTTGCGCGCGATCTGCAACGACATCGGCGCCCCCCCGGCGTGGACCTGCTGCACCGCCTGCACCATTTCCTCCTGGGGGATGTTTTTCAGCAGGTAACCGTTCGCCCCGGCCCGCAGGGAATCGAAGATCAAGTCCCCGTCATCATAGGTGGTGAGCATGAGCACCTGGAGGCGGGGCAGGCGTTTCTTCAACCGCGCCACGCATTGGATGCCATTCATGCCCGGCAGATTGATGTCCATGAGCACCACGTCCGGATTTTCCCGGGGAATGTCGCGCAGCCCCTCCTCGCCCGTGGCGTGCGCGCCGACACAGCGCAACCCCGGCTCATTTCCCAGGCACGCCACCAGGCTTTCGCGCACTTCGGGTTGATCTTCAATGATGGCGATGGTGATCACGGGCTTTGGGTCCGGTTGAGCATTCATTCTACCTGAATTAAAATTCACCCGCCATCCGATGATGATATGATTGCATTCAGCCGGGCGGCCAGGGCATTTCGATGACGATTTCCGTGCCCGCCCCGGGACGGCTTTGAATCAGGCAGCGGCCGCCGATCTCATCCATGCGCTGCCGCATGTTGCGCAACCCGTCCGCCAGGGCATCCTCCGGGGGCCGGTCGAAACCACAGCCGTTGTCTTCAATGACGATGCGCAGCCCCGGGCCGGGGGCGTGGATGCGCAGGCACACCTCGGTGGCGCGGGCGTGCTTGACGATGTTTTGCAGCGCCTCCTTGATGACCAGAAAGAGGTTGTGGCGCACATTGCTCGGCACTTCGCGCGGCGGCGCCTGCTCGGGCACGTCCAACCGGCAGCGCACCCCGGCGGCATAGAGATAATCCGTCGCAAACTGCCCGGAATAATCAATCAAATGCGCCAGCGTGTCATTGCGCGGATTAACCGCCCAGACGATCTCATCCAGTGATTTGACGGCCTCACGGGCGGTGCTCTCCATTTTCTCAATGCGCTCCCCGGTCTTTTCCTGCCGGGCCAGATGGCCGAGCCGGGCGATCAGGGTGAGATTCGCGCCCAGGTCATCGTGGATGTCCTTGGCGATGCGCGCGCGTTCCCGCTCCACGGCCTGTTGCCGCGCCAGTTGCTCCAACTTCCGGTGCATCCGCCGCGTCACGGAATAACCCACCGCCCCCGCCACCAATCCGGCGCCCGCCAGCCCGGCCAGCCCCCGGAACCACCAGGTCTCATAATAATACGGCCGGATTTTCAACGTCAGCGCAGTCCCCGTCGGGTTCCAAACCTGGTCGCTGTTGCCCGCCGTCACCTCGAACCGGTAGGTGCCGGCCGGCAGGAAATTATATTGCACCGAGCGCCGCGTGCCCGCCTCCACCCAGTGCGCGTCCGCCCGCGTCAGACGATACCGAAACTGCACCCGGTCAGACGAGACCAGGCTCAGCCCGGTGTAACGAAACTCAAATTGATGGCGGCCGGGCGGCACCTCCAGATAGTTCCGCTCGCGGTCATAAACCGTCCCGGCGGGAACCGGTTTTTCCGGTGTCCGGCCGGCGGCCGCCACGAGGTTTCCGTCCATGAGAATTTCTTCGATCACCACGGGCGGCGGCCGCCGGTTCAACCGGATTTTCTCCGGGCGCACCGACACCGCGCCTTTGACCGTCGTAAACCACAGCCGCCCGTCCCCGCCGCGCCAGGCCGCCGGTTGGAACCCGCCTGAACATTCGAGCGAAGGCAGGCCGTCGGACCGCCCATACACCGTGCAGGGGATGGGCCGGCCACCGTCATGGGGGTAATCTTCAAACGCCGATTTCGCCACCCGGAAAATCCCCTGGTGGGATCCGATCCAGAGGTTGCCCGCGTCATCCGGGAGCAGTTGGCAGATGATGTTGTCCGGCAGCCCCTCCGCCACGCCGAAGCGGGTGCAGACCCCGTCCCGGTAGCGCAACAGCCCGCCCCCCGAAGTCCCGGCCCAGACCGTGCCATCCGCCTCCGCCAGCAGCGACCACACGGCCTGCGGCGCCCGACCGTCGGTGGGATGCACGGCGGTGATGCCGCCCCCCCCGCCCAGATGAAAGAGCGTGCCCTCGCCCGTGCCCACCCACAGACCGCCATGACCATCCCCGGCCAGCGACCGGACATCCCGCCGGCCCACCCCCTCATAATACTTGAAGTTTTCCGGGGCCGCCCCGCCGGCAAAATACAATCCGCTCTTGGTGCCGGCCCAGAGGCCGCCCGCCGGGTCCGCAAAAATCACTTTCACCCCATGAACCAACGGCGACACCCGTTTGAGGCCCCCCGGCTCCAGAACATACAAGTCTTGCTCCCCCGAACTCACCCACACCCGGCCCGCGGCATCCGGGCAGACACAAAAGGCATACCCGTTGCCCGTCCCCCCCGGCACCGTCCACTGCGTTAAAACCCCCGCCTGCCACCGTTCCAAACCATCCCCCATCGTGCCAATCCAGAGGGTGCCGTTGGTTTCTTCGCAAACCGATTTGGCCTGCTTCGCCGGGGCCGGTCCGGCCGGGTCCGGCGTTTGAAATCGCCGCTTGCCGAGGCGCACCAATCCCCCCGGATCCAACCCCGCCCACCAGTTGCCCTCCTGATCCTCCAGCAACCCGTCCACCCGGTCCCCCGGGAAATTTTCCCGGACGCTGAATTGCCGCACCCGGCCGTCGGCGGCGAGATGCAGCAGGCCCGGTCCGTATCCGTATAACCACACTCCTCCTTGATGATCATCGCGCGCCACCATCCGGCTCAGGTCGCCGGGAAAGCCGTGTTGCAGGGATTCCGCCTCCGGCCGCCACTCGCGCCCCCGGGCCTCGCGAACGTGCCCCCCCACATCCGCCCACCAGTGACCGTCCGCCGCCACCGAGAGCAGCGTCACGTTCGTCGGCCAGACGGCGTTCGTGGGCGTGAGGTCCTGAAACCGGGAGCCTTCCCACCGCGCGATTTCACGCTCCGTCGCCACCCACAACCGGCCTTCCGGATCCGTCACCAGACTGTTGATCCGGCCGCCCGTCAGCCCCGCCTGGGGCGGCAGCGGTTCGAAGGTTCCGCCCGTCAGCCGCGACAACTGTTCGTCCGCCCCCCGATACCAGACCGTGCCGGCGCCATCGCCCACACACATGGCGCCCAGATCGCGGTTCGTCGGTATCAAATCCTCCCAGCCGGTGCCCGCCGGGGCGGACAGCGGTTTGCGCCGCAACCCCCCCCGGGGAAGTAAAAACGTCACCTGATTCGACCACGAAGACACCAGCGCGACATCCGGGTCCAGCCCCCGGCCCTCCGCATTGGTCCATTCCCGCTCGAAGACACCGTGTCGCCGGGCCGTCAGCGAACCATCGAAGGTGTTGATCCAGAGCGTGCCTTGCGCATCCACGGCCAGCCGTTCCACCCGCGCCTGCCCCAGCGCCGGCGTGTTCGCCGGATCCAACGTCACGAACCGCAACCCGTCAAACCGCGCCAGTCCCTGATACGTGCCCACCCACAAATAGCCGTCCGGCGTCTGCGCGATCGCCGTCACCGCACTGTCCGGCAGCCCGTTCTCCGACGTCCAGACATCCACCTGATATTCGTCCGCCTCCCCCGCCCCGTGCGCGGGCGATAATCCCGCCATCAAAACCGGCAGACTCCGCCATAATGTCCGGATGAGGTTCATGCACAAAATCAGGTGCGCGGCAGTGTCGGGGACGCATCCCGTCCCCCGCCAATGCACGACTTTTCCCCCCGACCCCGCACCCGTCATTGGGGAAACCGGGGTGGAAGGGTGATTACGCGGACAACATACGATGCTCCCGGAATGAACGAAAGAAATACTTGGCCGTCCGCCCCGCGCTCGGCGCAGCTTCCAAGTGACCCCGCCGGTCACTCGCGCCTACCCCGCGCCCCAGCGCTTGAATGACTTGGCGCTGCCCCCGGTTTCCACCCACCGGACCCCCAGTATCGCCGACTTCCCAGTCTGCTGTCTCGCCTCCCGCTCTTAAGAAACATCTATGGAACGTGTTGATTGGTAGCCAGTTGCCTTCAGGGCCAAAGGCCCTCGCTGGTTTCAGTGGAATGACCACCGGCTTGGCTCTTGGCGCCGGATGTCTTGCTGGATGCCCATGTCGCTCCGCCGTTCCCCAGCCCGGAGGGCTGACCGAAAATAGCCCGGCATTTCAATGCCGGGTCTCGATCCCACCAATGACAAGTCCCGAAGGGACGACTGAAATGCCATCTCCAAACCGTGGAATATGGCCTTTTTCAGCCATCCCTGACGGGACGAAGTTTCGCGGTGCTGGCGGCGGGACCAAGTCCTGCTGCGGCGTCTGGCTCGTCAAGCCGAAGGGCAACCGGCTTGACCCGACCTTGAGGGGGAAATCCTTCGGTCGATAATAGGCCGGTTTTATTCCACCGAAAACAGCGAAGAACCAGGGCCAAAGTTCCGCCTTGATCCCAGCCTGGGGCCCTCGCCCCAGGTTCCAGCACCACGAATAATCAAGGGCTGAAAGCCCGATCCAATCCTCCGCCGCCCGTCTGCGGAACGTTGCTTCCGGCATCAGCACCCCCAGGGTGTCCCCGCTCTGCTGTGACTTCGCCGCTTGGTGAAGCGTCAATCCACAGCCGCCACTCGGAGAAACCAGTTGCTGCAAACCGATGAGGCCGCTCGGAAGCGCCGTGAAGCCAAAATGCGCCTGATAGAACGCCGAGACTCTCGGTATATATTTCACATAGAGAACGATTCCAGTAATCGGCGGTGTCATAAGTGGCCTAACGTAGAAAGCTGAGCCACGCCGCACTAATATCGCTGCCCGCGTTAGCGGAACCGCAAACGCCAATAGGCGTTGGCTCCATCGCCTTGTTAGGCATAGCGTCTTGTGACTACAAATTTAGATTAATCTCTGCTTTTGGCTCGTTTGTGGCTATCAAAAGATTGCCCATGATGCCTTCAGCATGTGGGACCTGCGGCAATACCTGGAACATTCTTGGTATTTTCCCATTCACAACAACCAATACAGTCCCGCCCAGCACTTCTGTATTTTTGGGCAAAAATTTCATCTGCATTACTATGAAACTTACACTTTTGATTTCCCTTATCGGCTTTCTGTCATTGTCTCCAGCAAAAAGTGCTGCCATGCCTTGCGACCCAAAATGCAGCCAATATGACCTGTTTGGGCTAGAATCTGTACCAGAAGTCATTGCGTCTCTGAAAGTAAATGAATCGGCATTTAATGGAATCAACGTGCTGCCCATCCGTGGATATTCTGGACTCCGATTGCACAATGTCAAAAAACCAATATTGCGTTCGTTCGCCCAGCGTGAAAAATCGGGCGAGTTGGTGCCTTTAACTTCAAAATATACATCTGCCGAAATGTCTGAAATGTTCCCATTCCAAGGACTGTTTTCCCATTCGTCGCGGGCAAACATGCCACCAACAATAATTTCGACAACAATCCCAATTATCACAATTAGCTCGCCCCATCTCTTAATGCGTTCCCAAAACCTAAATGCACTTATGTTAGCAAATCTTGGCTTCTCTGCTAAAAACTCCATCAATAGCCCAACCAATACTATCGTGCCTCCAATGCAAGCCAGTATCACAAAGCAGAAAACGGAATGGGTATCGGTTTGCATCTATATTTATTTAATAATTGTGACTTTAACAACTATCACAATTTTGACTTTCGATGTTTTGAGGCATGGCCGCGATGCCTAACGTAGAAAGCTGAGCCACCGCCGACTCGCGACGTGAACCGCGACAGCGGAACTGACAGCGCCAACAGCGGCTGGCTCCGGCGACTTGTTAGGTGCCGACTTGTTCAAGTTTAGCTTTAAGTTTGGATGTGAGGTCTGCATAGCCTTCTGTGTTCGGGAGATATTTGAGGACGCGGTGATGCACAATATCGAATGGAACGTCGCTGAGTGACTGCGAAATCGGAACGACGAGCTTACCAAGCGTGTGTGCAATCCCGGTCTCATACATCACGTTTGAATTCCTCCCGGTAAAATCCACGATAACAGTGCTGGATCGCAAAAGGAGACTGAAAATGTCCTGAATCACCGTGCTCTCCTCCCAAATATCATCGGCTCGTAGGCAGCGAAATCCGACGGCACTACAAGCTTTTTTGATGGCTGTATGCACGGGATGAAACTCGGCGCTAAATGGCATCATCACCGCCACCAAGTCTGACTCGACGCTAAAATCAGGAACCTCGAAAACATGTGGAGCAAAGGTAATCTTCCTTGGAGACTGCTTGGCAGAAATAAAGTGAGACTCTCCTGGGTATTTGCGGTCCAGTAGCTTTTCGATCTCGTTGAGGGTGTCTGGGTCTTTTTCAGCCAGACTTCCGACTACATTAAGAGCATTGCCAGAGTAATCCTCGTCGCCCCAACTGAGGCTGCGAAGCAGCCTTGGGTGGCCGTCAATGATGGCAGAGTGCCCGGTGATGAAACCAATCTCCTCCCAGTCTCCAGCGTCGAAGTTAGAAACAATTCGTTCTCTCAAATCGAGAATCCGCTTTCCGAGTTTTTTGTCCATAAGCTTTCAGTGGGCGAAGGCACCTAACGAAAAAAGCTGAGCCACCGCCGACTCGCGGCGTGGATTGCAACCGCAGCGGCAACGGCGGTTGGCTCCGGCGACTGGTTAGGCGGCATGGCTCTCAAAATCTGTGAATCATGGGTGGTGCTGATGCGTGACTAAGATAAATGAAAATCCCAACAACGACTACTAAAAGCCACAATCCAACTATCACAATCGTAACAATTGGCCTGCTGGGACTCAATGCGCTCAAAATCTTGCCGGTGCGCTCTGGCTGGCTGAATGCCCACAAAAAAAGTGCCAGCAAACCTGCGACAATGCTAAAACCGACGGCGAGGTCATCGCGGCCAAGCGCGACGATGATGAATGGAACAAGGACAGCCGCGAGCAGCAGTCCAAGCGACATATAAGTTAATGTGCGTGTATTGTTGTTCATAGTTTTGTGTTGGTTGGTGCGTGTTATGCCGCCTAACGTTCAGAGCTCAGGCACGCGGGACCAAAGGACGTGAACCGCGAAGCGGAACTGGAGACGCCATCCCGCGTTGCCTGCAGCGATTTGTTAGGCCACTGGTCTCTCATGCTGTATCTTTCGGACTAAAATAAATAATCCAATAATCGCCACAAGGCTGAAAACTGGAAACTCGACGGTGTATCTAATTCTTTGGAGGCCATCTGGTGAAACCTGCGCTGACATGAAATGTAGCAATGGACGGCCATGAATCGCTCGTATCACCAGCGCGCATAGTGGCTGGATAAAAACGACGCTGACAAACAGCCAAGCCGGCTGCTGGCTACGTCGGAATAACGTGACGCATAATGCCACGGCCAGCAACGACAGTGCATAAACCGATAATTGTGAGATGATGGCTAATGTTTCCATAATTTTGTGGTGTGAAGTGGCCTAACGAAAAAAGCTGAGCCACCGCCGACTCGCGACGTGAACCGCGACAGCGGAACTGACAGCGCCAACGGCGGTTGGCTCCGGCG
>Ga0302278_10001436_pt1 | contig 29194 bp, 35 predicted proteins | sample III_Bog_N3_2_FD_194543 | JGI IMG/M metagenome (GOLD analysis project Ga0302278, IMG submission 194543) | Peat permafrost microbial communities from Stordalen Mire near Abisko, Sweden - III_Bog_N3_2 | ecosystem: Environmental > Terrestrial > Soil > Wetlands > Peat | place: Sweden: Abisko... | reverse complement strand
TCGAAAGCCGGCCTTTTCTCATCGCTAACTTCTCGCGGACCAAAGCGTCCGCGCACATCCGAACTATGCTTTCTTGGGCGCGATTGCATCCTTCGCAGCCTTCGCCACGCGGAACTTTACAACCGTCTTCGCCTTGATCTGAATCGGTTCGCCGGTCTGCGGATTGCGTCCCATGCGGGCCTTGCGATGGGCCTTCACCAGGCGTCCGAGCCCCGGCACTACGAACACGCCGTTCTTCTTCGTCTCTTTAATTGCCGTTTCGGCCAGGTGCTCCAAAAAAGCTGCGGCCGTCTTGTTGTTGAGTTCAAGCTCCTCGGCCAGGTGCCGAGTCAGTTGCGTTTTGGTCATACCAGAAGCCATGAATTCCTCCTTCAGGAACCTACTATTTTGCTTGTATCGAGCGAATACTAACGCACTGCGCTGTGGAAAAGAAGCATTTTGTGTAGATTTTATGCGGTTCTCAGTAAGGTACCCCCCACTAAATCGGCATAAAACAAGCCTTTCCCCGCTCGGGGACGCAAAAATCGCCCAAAATGAACCGAAAATTGTGATCCTGGTTACAATTTCGCCGTGGCACCTGGGCGGAGCCCAAGTCGAAATGCGAATTTCGGATTGCACCGAGAACCGAGAACCGAGAACTGAGAACCGATCACCGACTACCGAGAACTAGACCGTGCTTTGTCTTCCGGTCACCTACTAGAAAAAAGCAAGGTTGGCACTGGCCTCGCGCGCTGTTCGTTGGGTACACTGATCACCATTTCCGAAGCGACCAAGAAAGATTCTGAGGAGGATTTCTTCAATGCCAGACGCCGCTCTCACCGGTTCCGAATTCAAAAAGCAATTGCGCGCAGGGGCGCCGAAGATGGGCTTATTCCTGAACTCGCACAGCCCGACCGTCGCCGAGCAACTCGCGCATAGCGGATACGACTGGCTACTCGTCGACTCCCAGCACGGGCCCATGAACTACGAAAAACTCTCGGCCATGTTAAGCGGCATATCCAATGGGGGCGCCAAATCGCTGGTTCGCGTTGGCGGATACGATGACCGTCCCGGAATTCAGCAAGCTCTAGACTTGGGAGCCGATGGAGTTCTCGTGCCTTACATCAACACCGCCGAAGAGGCCCGCGAGGCGATCAGTTGCATGAAATATCCAACCGTCGGCACCCGTTCCGTTTACTTCCCGCAGCGCAGCATGAATAAAGGCGGGCTGCTCGGCTACGCCGGAAGTTGGAACAACGAGGGCATCGTAGCGCTTCAGGTTGAAACCGCGTCGTGCATCGAACACATTGAAGAAATCGCCGCCGTACCCGGCGTCGATATTCTTTTTCTTGGACAGAACGATCTCTGCATGTCGATGGGCCTTTATAACAAGTATGAGTTCCCGCACATGTACACTTCGCCCGAACTCAACGCCGCAACGCAAAAACTAGTCGACCACGCTCGCAAGAACAACGTGATTCTCGGCATCTTCCTGTTCGGCACAGCGCGAGTCGGAGAATTCCTCGACAAAGGTTTCACCTTCGTCAGCGTGGGCAATGATCTGCACCACATCCTCACGCAGACCGGTGCGTACGTGAACGACATCGAAAATGTTTCAAAGGAAAAAGGCAAGAGCTGGAAGAGAAGACCGACTGCTTTGTTCTAGGAAAGGCTCTGCCCGTGTGGGGACGGGCGTCTCGCCCGTCCACCTCGAGCCAAGCTCGGCTCCGATGCCACAACAAACCAGTGAAAAGTCAGCGTGGCTGCAGCCTGCAGGAGCGCGAGAACCAATATCGATTCCGCGCAAACCATCGATACCCGCGATGAATCAACCAGTTGAACCCCGGTAAACTGAATACCGCATAAATCGGCCAAGCCCACCAGATCCGCCGGGCTACGTACAAATAAACGTCCGCGCCAGAAATCAAGCTTCCCTCAGCCGTCAACAGCCGTATATCGGTGACCAGCTCTTCATACGGCATCTCTAGTTTTTGTACAACCCATGGCTCCTCGAGCGAGCCAATCTCGAATCCATGCTGCCTGAGGGTAGCCAACCAATAATTCACCCACCGGGAGCAGAACCCGCACTGCCCGTCATAAAGAATGACGCCGCGAGTCGCGCCGTGATCAAGTCCTCCGCTCACAATCTGCGCCCTCGCATCACCGACACGGCCGATCCTTCCGCAAGAAACGCGGAGGCGGGCTGCCCCTGCACCACCGCTGCAAGTTCTTTTCCGTAGAGCTGTTCGGTAGCACCCTTAAACACCGCATTCCGCACCTGCCAGACCTTCCATGACGGATGCGCCACACGATATTCAACACAACCGCCGTTGGGCTGAGCCGCGTATCCCCAGTAGTGCTCGGTAATAAATTGCTCCGCCGAACCCTCACTCGGCAATGTACAGTCGCCGTTCGTTTCAACTCGGATCCCGCTCCAGTCCTGGCCGCATCGCCAGCGGTATTCCACCTGCAAGCGATTGTCTTCGCTTGCGCGGATCTCGTGCGCCATCGGCATGCAAACATAATTTTCGTTGTAAAACGTGCGCGCCACAAAGGCAATTGCCAGTCGCGGAACAATCTCACGAATGAAAACCACTCCTCGACGAACTTCGTTTCCCTCATTGCGGCGAACATAAAAACGCAGATTTACCTCGTCGAAATTCGAGTGCATTGGAACCGAAGCCAAGCCGAAAATGCGGGTGTTGAGAAATCGAAATCCTACGAGACTCATGTAGGTTTTCTCGCGCCAGCAATCGAGTTCCGTACCCGGCGGAACAAAGGGAAGAAGTAGACGGGCGTCCACTTCATAATTCAGCATGGCCAGGTGTTGCCAATCCGCAGTAAGAAAGACGCGCTCACCCACACCTTTAGGATGGTCGCACCGATCGGTCTGATTCATTTAGAAGCGGATTTCAACGATCGTATTCTGAATTCATCCAGCCACAAAGGAAAGCCGGCGGCTGCGCGCTGCCAGCTTTTAGGGATCGTATACGGCTGAGTGCAGGCCCGCCCGCCGCGCTGCCTCCTGCATCTGATCGAGTTTGATGCGCTGCACCTCAAGCTGTTGCCGAATCTGTTCGACCTGCAGTACTTGCCGCGCGTGCGATCGATCGTAGGGCTGGTCATACTGCACGTTTCCGGACCACGCGCGGATAGACGCCTGAATCTCCTCGATCCGCGACTGCAACATTGCCATCTTTTCTTTCTGCGCCGCAATCTGTCTCTTCCACTGGTCGGCGACTCGCTGCTCCGCCATCCGTTGCTGCAAGGAACGATGTGCCGCGCGATTATCGGCGGCGCGACCGTCCGCGAGTTTCTTGCTCGCCGCAGGATCGGTGGTTCCAGCGTCACTCTGCGCCGCATCACTGGCCGGCGATTCTGAGGTGTCCTCGGCGGCCGCCGGATCCTTACCCAGGTCTTTATTCGTGATTACCTTCGAGGGAACCGCAGCGGCGTCCTCGGCCTTCTTTTCCCGATTCTCGCGCGCCACGTCGCCCAGGGACTGCCCGTAAGACAACGAACCGAGCAACAGTGCAATCGCCACACTTCTCAAGAGCATGCGCTGCATGAAGCCTCACTTACCTGCCTGTGCTGAAGTTGTTTTTTCTTGCCCCTTGATGCCGACTATCGCCGACTATCGCCGACTGTCGCCGACTATCAATGCTAACCCTGTTCTGCAGGATTCGTTGTAGCGTTTGTAACCTTCATCGCAAACCAAAGTGCCTGTCGATTATGGCCAACCGGCCATCTTCAAAACCTCCGCCGGCGTCATTCCGCTGTCGCGCAAATGCCGTATGCTCAGCGCGTCGTGACGTTTCGCCAGGCGCAATCCCGCGGAATCGCGCACCAGTTCGCAATGAAAATATTGCGGAGCGTCATATCCAAGCGCGCGCATCAGCAGGAGCTGACGTGCCGTCGACTTCAGTAAATCCGCGCCCCGTACTACTTCGGTAATTCGCATCGACGCGTCATCGACGACCACTGCGAGCTGGTAGGCGGGAATACCATCTCTCCGCCAAACCAGAAAATCCCCGAAATCCTCCCCCGCGACATACCCTTGAGTGCCCAGATTCAGATCCTGAAACTCGATCGCTTCACCGTCGGGAACACGAAATCGCCAGTTCACACCCGCAGGTTCGCGAAGCTCTGCTGCATCAGGCCGCTCACGCCGACTCCCTGGGCGGCACGTCCCAGGATAAACCGGCTCATCGTCCCCATCATTCGGAGCGCTCACCGACTGCGCCAGGTCTTTTCGAGAGCAGGTACACGGATACAAGAAACCGCCAGCCCGCAGCCGCCGCCACGCCTCCAGATAGTGCTCCCGGCGCTCGCTCTGCGCGTAAGGGCCGTACGGACCGCCGCAGCCCGGCCCCTCGCTCCAACAAATTCCAAGCCAGCGCAAATCCTCAATCATGGCGCGAGCAAATTCGGCACGTGAGCGCTGCGAATCCAAATCCTCATTCCGCAAGATGAGGACGCCATGTTTCTCCAGAGCGCGCTGATGAGCGGTCCAAAACGTCCGCGCATGACCCAGATGCAGAAGTCCTGTCGGCGACGGCGCGAGACGGCCGCGATAACCAGACGTTAAATTCGTGGGACCGATGAGCGAAGGCTGATTCACTTGACCATTCTAAGATGTGCAAGACCAGCGTTCTCGCGCGTCTTCCCCAGCAACATGCTGTGCGAAAGGCGCTCCCAGCCGTGTTGTTGCCCACACAGTGTGTGCCGGGCCGCACACGGTTCCATGCGCGTCCAGCTCCTAAGTCCAGTTCCATCAATAGTCATCGCAATGGCTGCTCTCCTGCGATATCAACTGCAACTGCGCCAGCCGCAGAGGAGGTGACACAATGACCACTACTTCGAAATCCAGTGACAGGAAATCCACCGCTCAAACATCAACCGACGAACCAATCTCAGGGACCACGCTTTCGTCCTGGTCGCGCCAACAGAAAATTGCTATGGTCGCGAGCTTCGCAATTCTCGCGCTCTTTCTCGCGTTCTGCGCGTGCTCGAAGCAATCCGCAAGACCGGCGCTGGTCGGGGTTTCTGGACCCGTGCCAGATCCTCCAGCGCAAGCCGCCACGCCAGCGCCAGTGAATGTTTCGACCGTCATAACGCCAGCCGCCGCCGAGAAAGCTAACAAGAAAGTTAAGAATTCTCCGAAGAAGCGTCCCGCGGAGGTCACTTACAGCGATGCCAACTCGGGCGTTTCGTTCCTCTATCCTCGAAAATTTTCCGTGCTCTCGGGCGATAGCGCACGGGGCGACTTGGCTGCGGTGGGAGATGTGCCTATGAACTTTGTGCAACCGGGAGGCGTCGCCGTTGCGACCGTAGCGTTGCCCGCACATTCCTATCCTGGGACCGACTTTGCCTCCGGCTTCTTCAACGTGAGCGTCAATCGCAGTGTCTCTGAGGAGCAGTGCTCCCACTTTGCATTTGTCGATACTCGTAATGCGGATGGCGAGCCGGTCGACGCCGAGAAAGTTAAAATCGGCAACTACGATATGGAAATGACCTCCGAATTTGACGCCAGCGCCCTTAAGCAGATTGAGACGCAGTATTACCACAACTACGCGAGCGGCGCTTGCTACGAGTACAGCTTAGGTCTAACCACCGAGGGTTTCCCGACAGAAGGCGGCATCCAACATGTCGACCGCGACGCAGTCTTCGCCAAGCTGGAGAAGATTCTGGCCACGGTCAAAGTGAATCCAGCCGAGTCTGAGGCGGTCGCTCAACAAACCGCCAATGGTGTTTCCGGCGGCAAAGAATAAAAGAAGGAGCAAAGAGGCGTACAGAAACATATCTTCGTCTAATCAGCCGGGCCGCGCGATCGGATTGCGCGGCCTTTTTCCGTTGAACCGCTCCCTGCCAGAAATCGCGTACAATTTTGCGAGTAGAAAGTTTGTGGTTGGAAAGCCAGGGAGAAGGAAGACTGCATGACTCAGAAAATCATCGAAGTAATTGGAACTTCCACGGAAAGCTTTGCGAAAGCCGCCGAGCACGCGGTTGAGGAAGCGGCTAAGACAGTTCGTGGCATCAAATGGGCCCACGTCGATTCCCTCGACATGCAACTGGATGGCGCAAAGGTTTTACAGTTCCGCGCCACCACCAAGATCTTTTTCGACGTCGAAAATTAGACCGCTGAACATCAACGGACCGCGCGCTCCGGCCGAACGATATCGTGGCTGAGGCCAAGCCCGGTGAACCCAGCTACAATTCCATCAAAGGACACTGCCTGACATGTCAAATACCGCGAAACGCATCGCTGCCATATTTGCGATCTGCCTCATGGCAACCCTCTCGGCAATCGCTCAAACCGCTACCTGGAACATCGATCCGGCGCATTCAACCGCGCAGTTCACCGTGCGTCACCTCGGAATTTCAAATGTTACGGGAAGCTTTACAAAAGTGACCGGAACCGTCGTTCTAAACGACAAAGACATCACCCAATCGCAGATCTCGGCCACCATCGACGTCAATTCCGTCGACACGCGTGTTGAAATGCGCGATAAAGATCTCAGGAGCCCGAACTTTTTTGATGTCGAAAAATATCCCACCATCGAGTTCAAGTCCAAACGGATCGTGAGCAACAATGGCAAGCTGCAAGTGATTGGCGATCTCACCATCCACGGGACGACTCACGAAGTCACGCTCGATGTCGATGGTCCGACCCCGGAGATAAGCGACCCCTGGGGCAACTCGCGTCGCGGAATTTCCGCCACCACCACCATCAACCGCAAAGATTTTAATCTCGTCTACAACAACCTCCTCAAGACCGGCGAGGCAGTTGTTGGCGACATCGTCAAGATTCAGATCGACGCGGAGATGGTGAAGAAAAAGTAGATCGATCGCATCGATCAAGGCTTGCGCTTTGTCCAGTATGATCGAACCGTGGTGAACAAGAACGTCACATCCAACAAATTACAACTCTTCTACTCTGAGAAACTCGGCAAGTTGTCATGGCTCGCTCACGGCTTCTCGACCCGCCGTGGCGGAGTTTCCCGCGTGTACGGCGGGCATGCGCTGAATCTCGGCTTCACCAGGCAGGATTCGCGAAAGTCCGTCGAGCGCAATCGTGAGCTCCTTCTAGCGGAACTTGGCGTCGCAAATACGCGCAAGAATTGGCCGTTGGTTTCTTTGCGCCAGATTCATTCTGACCTGATTCATCGCGTCGACCATTTACCAGAGGAACCTCTCGCCGCGGATGGCCTGATCACGGATACGCCCGGCCTGGTCATCGCGGTGCAGACCGCCGATTGCCTGCCCATCATTCTGGCGGACCCGAAACGGCGCGCTGTGGGCGTCTTCCACGCCGGTTGGCGGGGCACTGCGAAACGCATCATTGAAAAGGGTGTAGGCGAGATGCGCATGCACTTCAAATGCGATCCCCGAAATCTCGTAGCGGTGATCGGACCCGGCATCCAAAAATGTTGCTATGACGTGGGAGAAGAAATACGCACGAATTTCGAATCTCAGTTCGCCTATGCCGCCAGTTTGTTCCATGAGGTTAAAGAATCGGACCCGGTTCGTGAAAAGTATCCGCTATTGTTTCTGACCGCCCGCGCTCCCGGACACAGCGAGTTACCAGTCAAACTTTTTCTGGATCTGGTCGCCGCAAACCGTCGGCAATTGCTGGACGCAGGAGTGCTCGTAAAAAATATCGATGCGACGGCAGCATGCACCGCATGTCACACGGACCAATATTTTAGTTACCGCGCGGAGAACGGCATCACAGGACGAATGATGGCGGCAGCCGCGATCAAGCCTGAGTAGACCTTCGTTTGTTGCGCGGATGAGGCGGACGCGTCGTCCGCCCCTACACGGCCTCTCTTACGCGAGATCGAAGAGCAGGACTTCGGCGTCTTCCGTGGCTTTAACAACCAACGTTGGTTCGTCGCTGATGGCCGCCCCGTCGCCTTGACTCAGTTTCTTGCCGTTCAGTTCGATTGCGCCCTTCGCTACCTGCAGCCACGCGCTGCGTTTTGCTCCCAGCGATTGTGTGACTGCTTCCCCCGGTGACAGCAGCGTTACAAACAGTTTCGCGTCCTGATTGATCTTTACCGAGCCGTCCGTACCATCGTTCGATGCGATCAGACGAAACTTGCCGCGTTTCTCGGATTCGGGAAAACTCTTCTGTTCGTACCCTGGCTCGTGTCCGTGTTTATCGGGCAGAATCCAAATCTGCAGCAAGTGTACGGTCTCGTTTGTCGATGCATTCGCCTCGCTGTGCCGTATGCCACGGCCAGCCGTCATGCGCTGCCCGTCGCCCGGCAAGATCACCGAACCCGTGCCCAGACTGTCTTTGTGCTCCAATTTGCCCGACAGAACGTAAGTGATGATCTCCATGTCGCGATGCGGATGCGTCGGAAAGCCGCCCCCCGGCGCAACCCAATCCTCATTGATTACACGCAGCGAACGGAAGCCCATCCATTTGGGGTCGGAGTAGTCGTTGAAGCTAAAAGTGTGGCGCGTCTTCAGCCATCCATAATCCCCACCGCCGCGTTCGTTGCTGCTCCGGATCGTAATCATAGTGTCGTCTCCTATTAGTTGTTATAACGACTATTTAGATGTGGGCGAGCTTCAAAAGATTCAGGAGAGGAGGACCCTGGTCGGTGGATCCCTGGAACGCCGTTGGGCGTTTGCCCCGTGGCGGAACTGATATGCTTCGTCTTTGTCCCGAAGATGCGGCCGTCGTCCTCTGCCGCCCATCCGGACTCAAGCTATGCCTTATCACGTGATCGCATATACGATGGCGGAGGTTCGACAAGGAGCGCTCAACTTCCAGCGCGATTTGAGCGCCGTCCTCCGCGAAAATCCGGAGATCAAAGTTTATTCCGCGAGCCCCTTCGATCTCGAAGAGCGCCGCCGCCTGAAAGATCGCTTTGGAGGAGACATCGTGTACTTCTTCAACCAGACGGCATATCTGGCAAGCGAAAGCCTCGGCTTAAACCTGCAATTTCGGGCCGAGATTACCGACGCCGAATTACCTCGCCGGCGCACGGTGGTTGTAGGCGCGCCCGAGAGCGCACTCCGAAAGTGAAGACCTGAAATTCTTGATCAGAGCGAGCCCGGCTAGTTTTTCTTTTGTTTCTTGGAAGAACTCTCCGACTTTGGCTTGTCGTCTTTCTTGCTTTCTTTCGAATCCTTGGATTCTTTGGAGTCCTTCGATTCCTTCCCGTCTTTGCCGCCGCTGTCCCCGTCCGAGGTGGACGAAGACTGGGAAGAGCCCGAAGAGCCCGAGCCCTTCTTCGCGTAATCGGTGACGTACCAGCCCGATCCCTTGAACTGCACCGAGGGAGCCGAGATTACCTGCTCGATGACGCCGCCGCATTCGGGGCACTTCTTGGGTTGCTTGTCCGAGAACTTCTTGATTTCTTCAAAACGGTGGCCGCACTTCTTGCACAAGTATTCGTAGAGTGGCATGTCTAAGCTTGATTCTAGAGGCGAAGATTCATCGCCGTCAATTTGACGAAGCCATGACTACTCCTCGCGCGTTCAGCGTTTCAGCAAATCCACGGGCTCCCGCACATCATGCACACGAAAATACTTCGCCATCCCCGGATGCTTAGCGGCGACCGCTTCGTACATGGCATACGCCACGTTGCGATAAGAACTGTGCCCGGCGGGCGTAGTGCGCAACTCAGAGATGTAAAGCGCCTCGGCGAAATCCATCTTAAACAAGGTGCGTTTTCGGAAGGCTAGTGGAATGGCGTACTGCGCATTTTGCGCGGATTCTTCGCCGCAGGCCGCGGAGAGCTTCTCCACGGCGGCTTCCGTCCGCCGCATCGCGGACTCGTATTCGTCGCGTACTCCAGCCGCCTCGACCTCAGGCGGAGTATCGAAGCCATGCACCGTCGTAAAGTCCTGCATGATCTGGACACAGCGTCGATGGCGGTGCATGTCGCGGAAGCCTCCAATATCCATCAGAATGTCGAAGCGAAACTGCTGTCCCGCCGAAAAGGCACGTGGCAGTTCGTCATGCTTGCCGCGATGACGCAAGCCGAGGTCGATGATTTCGCGCCTCCGCGCTTCGCCCGCCGCACCCATCGTCTCCCGCAATTGACGATAGGAATAATGACAGTGGCCGTAAATCAGCGTCGCTGCCAATTCGATCTCAAGTGAGTCACCGCTCGACTTGCCGTGCTGCGAATCGCTTTCGATTAGATCCACTAACGGCGCGGGTTCGATCGCAGCTCCCGCCATCAACTGGGCCGCTGCCTGCTGCAGTTCGCGCCGCGTCTCGATCTCATACACATTCGAATCCGCATATTTAACCAGTGTGGGTGCTACCCGTATCTCGCGCAACAACTCACGCTCGGCACGGTCTGCGATTTCTGGCGACACCGCGCGAATCTCGGCCACCAGCGCACGCAACGACTCTTCGCTCGCGTTGTAGGCAGGAGAAACGGCGGCACGTTTCAGCAGCGCTCCCAGATCGCGAACTTCTTTATGGGGCTGAGCCAGCAGATGCGCGACCTGCGTTTCCAGCGTCCGCGCGTTCACGATCTCTCCCAATGAAGTGTTAGTCGAGAGCGGCAACAGATAGCGCGAAATATCGAAAGCGCGGGCGCGCAGGGTGCGCTCGTATGCCTCCTGCTTCATTTCCACGGGGCGCGGCGTGATGCTCACGAGATACTCGAAGGTCCGTTGCGAAATTGCTTCGTAGGTAGCGAACAACGACGCAATCGTCTGGCAATAGAGGGTTTCCGCCGAAGCGTCCTCAAAAGCCGGCGTGTAGTAGCCACTCTTGCGAAAATCCTGGTAGCGCGTCGATCGTTCCTGCCCATCCCAACGCTGTTCGTCGGCCACGACGATGGCCGCGAGAATCGAGAGCCGCTCGATGGCCAGCGCAATATGCGCGAGATCGGCGATCGAACGGTGTCCGTATTGAAAATAGAAAGTGTTAAGAAACTTCTCCGCCTTCTGCAGCGTGATTTCTTTCAGCGACTCTTTCATCGAAAGCGATGACCGCGAATACTTAGCCATCGCATACGCTTGAATCTCGGGCTCGACACCGTAAACGGCAAACACCTCGACGGAAGGTTGAGCGGCTTTCGTGGAATCGGAGAGGATCGTAGCGGGCTCGGTAGAAATGACTTCAGACATGGGAGTGCTGAAATCTTAACCGTCCCTCGCCCCAACCGCAATCGAAGACACGGCGCTACTATCGATAGAGACTCAAGAGCAGAACCGGTGCGATCATGACGAATACGACTAAGGACAAAAGTGGCCATCTCCCTTCACGCGATCCATCCCAGCATAGGCAAAACGATCAATCGCCTCGAATGCATTCGGCAAGCCCTCAGCCACCAGACCCTCCGGACCTCGGCGATGAAAGCCCAATCGATGTGATTGAGGCGACCACCCCAGAACAAATTGAGCAGGTTCGCCAGCTCTTTCTGGAATACGGGGAATCGCTCGACTTCAGCCTCTGTTTTCAAAGTTTCGACGAAGAATTGAAGAGCCTTCCCGGCGTCTACGGCCCTCCTGCCGGAAGGCTATTACTCGCCCGATCCGGCGGTCATGCCGCTGGCTGCATCGCCGTGCGAAAACTCGATACCGGAATCTGCGAGATGAAACGCCTTTATGTGCGGCCCGCCAATCGCGGCCAAGGCCTCGGCCGCCTGCTGGTCGAACGCCTCATCGATGACGCGCGTGTAATCGGTTACGAACGCATGCGCCTCGACACTATTGGACCCGCAATGCAAGACGCCGTCGCACTTTATCGCTGCGTGGGATTCAGAGAAATTGCGCCATACTCATCCGTCCCAATCGAAGGGGCCCTGTGGATGGAACTATCGTTGTAATCCACTTTGCGTAGTTGGAATTGGCCTCGAGACGGGAGCGATCGTCGCGGATGGTTTCGTGTTCCTGTCGCCGGACAGGTTGACTCCCGGCTGGACTCTCGACGCTTTGAGTCCGGGCGCCGCGCGTACCTGGTTTTCATCCCGCGTACCACCTTCGACTGTATCCGCAACAGTGTGTCCTAGAATGACGATATCGACGCGCCGATTCATGCCGCGCCCTTCGAGGGTGCGATTCGTTGCCACCGGATGATATTCAGCGTACCCTGCGGCACTCAAACGGTCTGGACTGAATCCATCGCGCACGATGAGCAGCCGCACAATTTCGGTGGCGCGCGATGCGGAGAGCTCCCAATTCGAGGGAAATTGCGCATTGTGAATCGGAGTATTATCCGTATGGCCTTCGATCCGCAAGCGGTAATCCCCTTGCCGAAGCATGGTGGCGATGCGGTCGAACGCGGACTGCGAAGTAGGTTTTAACTGCGCCGCGCCACTCTCGAAAAATCCAACCTCGCGCAGGCTGATCACAAGGCCGTCCGGCTCGCGATGCAGGGCGATTTCCTTGTGCTTGATTTCTTCCGCCAGCGCGTTTTCCAGTTCGCCCTGCAACTTGGCAAGGTCGCCGTTCTCCACGCCCGTGCCCAGCGCTCCCTCGGGGTGAGAAACAATTCGCCCCAGACTCGCCGTTCGCTCGGTGTTTTCGATGGCCTGTGCCGTGGCGAAGGGCATCGGCTGTGCAATGTCGATCGGCACTTCCGTAGTAGAAGCTTGGAAAACTCCCATCTCCTGAAATGCCACTTGAATGGCTAAAGCCAGCATTCCAACTTTTCGTTTATCGACCTGCGAAGAGGCGTACAGCACCACGAAGAACGCGAATAATAGCGTGATGAAGTCGGCATACGAAACCAGCCAGCGTTCGTGGCTCACCTTGCTGGCGCGTCGCCGCCGCCGTCTCATACGTAAGACTCCGCTGCCAGCCGGTCATCGGAATGCGCTTCGGTCAGAAAGCCCAGCAGCTTTTCCTCCAGTATCCGGGGATTCATCCCTTCGAGAATCGAGACCACTCCTTCAATCGTCATCTCGCGGATGATCTGCTCGTCGCGAATCCGAATCTTTAATTTCCCCGCCACGGGCAGCAACAGAATGTTCGCCGCTCCGACTCCGTACAGCGTGGCCACGAAGGCGACCGCAATCCCTTTTCCGACCTCGTCGATCTTATCGAGATGTTGCATCACTTGGATCAACCCGAGCACGGCTCCAATGATGCCGATCGTCGGCGAAAATCCGCCCGCTGACTCAAACAACTGAGGAATCTTTTCTTCTTGCTCCTCTTTGTTATCCAGTTCCAGCTCCATGATCTTGCGCAACTCTTCCGGATCGGTCCCATCGACTGCCAGCATCAACGCTCGATGCAGGAAGGGTTCGCGGATGCCGGCCAGTTCTTTGTCGAGCGAGATAATGCCCTCGCGTCGCGCCTGGTTCGCGTATTTCACCAGCACTTCGATCGTTGCCTGAGCATTCGTCGCGGGCTCAACAAAAACTTGCGCCAGCCGCCGAAACGCATTCACTACCACCGGCAACGGATACTGAATCAGGATTGCTCCCAACGTTCCGCCAAAGACAATCATCGCCGCCGTCGGTTGCAGCACCTGGCCCAGATTCCCGCCTTCCAACATCAGCCCGAGCAGGATCCCGCCGATCGCCAGCACCAGTCCGCCGACGGTTGCCTTATCCACGATGGCTCCTATCTCTCGTCGTTCTCATCCGCTTTCTCATCTGCGGGAAGTTCCCTCAACCGAGGGACGCCGATTCTTACGTCCGGCACCACTCCCTGGCTGCTGCTGGGAAAGAATGTCATTCCCTGCAGTACCGCGCGCCGAAACTGCACCACTCGCTCCAGCACTTCCTGCGCACTCTCGCGAACGACAATTTTTTCGCCATTGAGCAGCGTGAGGACAGTGTCGGGAGCCTGCTCCACAAGTTTGATCAGGTCCGAATTCACGACCAGGGGATGCTGGTTGAGTCGAGTGAGCTGAATCATGTTGGCTCCACAACGATGGCGTTGGCGTACAAACGCCACCCCGTCAAGTTTTTACTAAGCACTTACAAGGCTTCATTAATAAAGATCGGCAACAGTTCGAAGAGAGGGCGGAGAGGTTGATTAGGTCCTGGTTACCGCAGGGCTATGTCGTTTGGTACTTGTGGAAATAAAGCCGGAACGCCGCATGCCGATGAACCAAAGTGAAACACAATTGGGTTCCGCAGGACAAACGGAACGAGCTCCGGGAAGGTTTCGGGGACGGATCCCAAAATCGGAACCATCAAGGAGCAATTCAATGGCACTTACTATTCTGAACAATATTGCTGCTCTAGCTGCGGAAAACCAGCTGAACATCACGAGCAACAGTCTCAACTCAACCCTGGAGCAGTTGTCTTCAGGTTCACGCATCAATAGCGGCGCGGACGATCCGGCTGGTCTGGCCATCGCCAACGGCCTGGAAGCAAATATCGCAGCCTTGACGCAGTCCTCGAGCAACGCCACCGACGGCGTCGGCGAACTGCAGGTAGCAGACGGCGCTCTGTCTCAGGTCACCACGCTGCTGGATCGCGCGGTCACGCTGGCCACCGAATCCGCCACCGGCACGGTTTCCGATTCGCAACGCGGCGCGATCGATACTGAATATCAATCTATCAAAGCTGAGATCAACAGCATCGGTTCCACCACCAATTTCAACGGCGGGCAGGTATTCACCAATAACACTCTTAATGTCTTCTTGAGTGACGGCAGCACAGCCGGCAGCAGCACCATCGGCGTCTCCACCGGCCTTCTGTCCTCTACCAGTCTGAACTTAGGTGGAACTCCCGCCACGGCCACCTTGGGCGAAGCAACTGCTTCAAGCTCCGCTAACGCCACTAACGTTCTTACCGGCGGCACGTTCGTTGGATCAACCCAGGCCAACACCTTGCTCACTGCCAGCACTCAGTTCAACGCCCTGACCAGTGCGACCGCCACCCTGAATGGAGGTGCTTTCACCAACTCCGTTCAAGCCAGCGACACGATCCTCGGAAGCACAACAGCCGCGTTCGTAGGTTCCACCAATGCGACCAGCGTTCTAACTACCACTGGAACCATTACTGCCGGAGACACGGTAAACGTCGGCGGCACAACCTATACCTTCGAAACCGCAGCCTCAGTCGGTTCGGGAGCCTTAAATCAGGTTGTTGCAGCCAACCTCACAACTGGCGGTTTCGCGGCTCTGCAGGCTGCGGTCAACGGCACGGGCACCAACGGATACACCGGCGCCGCGTTTACCGCAAACTCTGAAGTCGCTGCTAGCGCTTCCGGCAACGCCACCATCACCTTTACTTCAAAAAATGCGGGCGCTGGCGGGAACGCGCAGGTATCGTCTACCTACGTAGGAGCTGGAGATGGCACGGCCGCCGCTGGCGTTACCGCGGTCACAGGCAACACCATCAACGTCGCCGGCCAAACCTACCAACTGGTTGCCGCTCTCAGCACGACTGCGACGGCAGGTGAAGTAGTCGTCGGCACCGGCGCCGCTACCGGAAACAACGAGACCACGCTCACGAATCTTGAGGCTGCCATTAACAACGGACCGGCAGGAACCGGAAGCAATTCGCTTTACGCTACCGGCACGACCGCCAACACGAGTGTCACCGCTGGCGGATCTCCGGCCAGCGGAACTCTCACGCTGACCGCTAAGGTCAATGGCACTGGCGGAAACTCCCTCGCCGCCACGACCAACGCCGGAGCTGGTGTCGGCGCCGCCTTCCCCAACGCCTTCACTGGCGGCATAAACGGCAGCACCGTAACCCTCGGCACGCAAACTTACACCTTCGTGACTGCGCTCAGCAGCAACTCGGGTGGCACCGCGAACGAAATCCTGGGCGGCACCGAAGCCAATGACTTGACCTATCTTGCCCAAGCCGTTAACAACGTCACCACGGCTGGCACCATCGGAACTACCTACAGCACCGGAACCGCTATCAACTCTTTCGTCACCGCCGGAACACCCACCGCAAGCACCCTGGGCTTTACGTCAAAGGTCGCCGGAGCGGGTACTGGCAGTGGAGGCTCGGCCACAGGCAACAACATTGCCGTGTCCACCAGCGGCGTAGGCAACTTCGCTACAGCTAGCTTAACCGGCGGCACCGCTGCCAGTTCGGTGACGGTCGGAACCCAAACCTATACCTTTGCCACAGCAGCTCAACTCAATAGTTCGGCTTTTAACGTGCTCATCAACACCACAGGTGGCACCACAGCCGCCCAGATCCTCGGCAGCCTGCAGAACCTTGCGGATGCCGTCAACGGAACAGGCGCCGGAGTAAACTACTCTTCGGGCGCGGCCAATGGTCTGGCCACGGCTGCGGCACCTGTGGCGGGATCTGGCAACACCTCCACCCTGGCTCTCACCGCGCAGGTCAACGGCCTTGGAACTCTCGGAGCCGCGACCGGCAACTTCACCGTCGCGTCGACCGCGTATACAGCAAACGGGTTCGGCGGCAACTCGAACGGGTTCGGCGCCGGCACTTCCACAACCTTCGCTAACGGCTCGGTCGGCGATAGCGTCAACATTGGAGGCCAGGTCTATAACTACGTGGCTGCGCTCAGCACCAACACCGGTGGGACGGCCAATGAAGTTCTGGTCGGCGGCTCGGTACAGTCCGACCTGACCAACCTCGTGGCTGCAGTGAACGGCGGGGCCGGGGCGGGCACAACCTACGGAACGCCAACTGTCACCAACGCCTCCGCGAGCGCGGTAGCGGGCACCACCACGGCTACTTTCACGGCCAGAACGGCCGGTACCGCCGGCAACAACATCGTGGCCAGCACCAGCGGCGGCATTGGCAACTTCCTTACTCCTGACTTCACCGGCGGCTCGGTGCAACAATCGCAAGGCGGCCCCGCAGTCGCGGGTGATACCGTCACGGTGGGTGCGAAACAGTACACATTCGTAACCGCCATCAACGCCAATACCGCAGCCAACTCCGTCCTCGTCGGTGCCGGTACGGGTGCGGTCTCCGAAGCTGCCAGTCTTCAAAACCTGGTTGCTGCGGTCAACGGCGCGACCGGCGCGGGTGTCACTTACGGCATCGGCACCACCGCCAACGCTTCAGCTTCGGGAGCGTATGTTGCCAGCCCGCTTAGCGGTCCGGTCCCTCAGGTCGTCTTTACGGCTCTGGCGGGCGGATTGGGCGGCAACTCCATCATTTCCGGCAGCACAGGCGGAGACAACACCTTCACCACCACTACCTTTGCTGGAGGCGGCGCGAGCACCAACGATCTGCTTACCAGCAGCGACGCAACCGCTGCCTTGACGCTAATCAATACCGCGGTTGCCACCGTTGCCTCTCTTCGCGGCAATATCGGTGCCACCGTCAACCGCTTACAGTCCGCTTCAGCCGTCATCACCAACCAAACACAAAACCTGACCTCGGCGGAAAACGATGTCACGGCCGCGGATATCCCCTCGACCGTCGCTTCTCTTTCGCAGTACTCCATTCTGGAGCAGACCGGTGTTTCCGCTCTGGCCCAGGCTAACCAGCAGCAACAACTGGTTCTCAAACTGTTGCAATAATTAAGAGGTTTTGGCACAGCAGGAGGCGGACAACCAACCGCCTCCTTTGTGCTATTCCGGGAGTAGTGGGCCATGAGTGTCGGTCCGATTCAAAGCTTTCCGCCGCAAAAGAACGAACTGGCAGTGAACCCAAGTCCGGCTCCGAGCCGCGCCGAAACAACTCACGAGTCAGATGGAGCAGTTGATAAAGCTGTTCAGCCTGTTTCGGGAACTTTGCCAAAACAAGAAACGTCGAGCGCGAAAAATGTTCACCCAACCTTCGAATCATCACAGGATGTAGTCGAAGTGCATCAGGATCCTGAGACTAAGGGCCAGATAATCGACTATCTGGATAAGGCCAAGAATGTAATTCTGCAGGTGCCCAGCAGCCAGGAGCTTAGCGTGGAACGCGGCATCGCACAGGAACTGCAACGCGCCGCGCAACAACTCGCTAAGTCGGAAACGACGTCCGCAAATACGGGAGAAAAAACTTATGGGGATTAGTTTCAACGCCGCCGCTTTATTGAGTGGAAACGGTATCGATGTGAATTCCGTCGTCTCTGAAATTCAGGCCGCGCAGAGCGGGCAATTGACTGCCTGGCAGAGCGATGTGACCTCTCTGCAAACGCAGGCCACTGCCATCACCGCCATTAATACGGATTTATCCAATCTGGCGACAGCCGTGCAAGGTCTTACCGGCACCGATGGGGCGCTTTCGACCGTAATCGCCTCTACGTCCGAATCGGCGATCCTGAATGCGACCGCTCTTAGTGGCGCTGCGACCGCCGATTACACCGTCGTAGTCACCGGCCTGGCCACGACCGGCACTCTCTACACGGACGAGGTAGCAAACCCAACCACCTCAATCTTGCCCAGCGGCCAATCCACCGGCAACCTTACTCTGCAGATTGGCGGAACCGGCGGCACCACAGCAAACATCGCCATTACCGCTGGCAGCAACGACACTTTGACCACGCTCGCCGCCTCGATCAATTCGCAGAGTGCGGGCGATAAGTGGGGTATCACGGCCACCGTCGTAACCGATGCCACCGGAGCCCGCCTCGCCATCTACAGCCAAGAAACCGGCAGTGCAGGGGCACTCTCCATTCCTACCGACACCAACACCACAAGTCTGACCTTCGAGCCCCCCGTCGGTGGCACTAACGCCGACATCTCGGTCAATGGAATTCCCTATGCCAGTACCACCAACGCTGTCACCGGGGCCATTCCGAACGTGACCTTGAATCTGGTTAGCGCCGATGAAGCTACGCCCGTGGAAGTGACCGTCGGCCCCAACACAACCGCGATCACCAACTCCATCGACAACTTTGTTACCGAATACAATACCGTCGTCGGCGACATCAATACCCAATACACCGTCAATCCTGCTACTAATGACGAAGGACCGCTCGCTCCCGACACCAACTTGCGCATCCTGCAATCCAGTCTCGCCTCGGACATAACCCGTGCGACTACCGATCCCACCTCGGTGAGTAGTGGCTTCAGCAATCTGGCGGCGCTCGGAATCACCCAGAACGACGACGGCACCCTCACGGCCAACAGTACAACGCTGAATAGCGCCCTCGTCTCCAATCAGGCAGCGGTACAAAATTTCTTTACCAACTCCAGCTCGACCGGGTTCGCTGACAGGTTTAACGCCGACCTTACCAATCTCACCGCCCCGTCAACCGGCATTCTGAACCAGGACCTGGCCTCGAACCAGAGCCAGCAGAATGACCTTACCGCCGAAATTACCAACTTTCAGGCCCAACTCGCAGCTCAAAAAGTTCAGCTCGATTCCGAATTCGACACGGTGAATTCCAACCTCGAGCAGTATCCCTTTACTCTCTATGAAGTAACGGCTGCGCTCGGGTCGCTTTCGTCCAGCGGCACGACCACGGGTACGACGCCAAGTACCAACACCACCCCCACCTCCGGAGAAAGCGTAAGCGGCAGCACGAGCGGCTAAGTTAACGAGCGGTTACTCGACAAGGAGATAATTACGACCATGAACATCCAACAATCCTATCGTGAAGCGGCGGTACGCGGCGCGAACCCTGTTGCGCTCGTAGTCCGACTCTACGAGCAACTGATCGAGGATCTCCGGCAAGTGGCCATTGCCATCGAGCAGAACGACATCCAGCGGCGGAGCGATCGTGTCAAACACGCAATTCTCGTCATCGGGCACTTGCAGTCGTCGCTCGACCTTGTGCGTGGCGGCAAGGTTGCCCAGGATCTGACTCATTTTTACGACGTCATGCGGCAAAATGTGGTCCAGGTGCAGTTTCATCCTTCAACCGGCCGGGTCGCCCAGCTGATCACGGACTTTATCGCGGTGCGGGAATCGTGGATTCAGGTGGAATGCGCCGAGTACCCATCCTCTGCGAACTCCGGCCAGTCGTTTTCACCCGATCCTCCCCACTCCTATTCTGACTCTGATCCAGTTCATGCTGATCCAGTTCATGCGGAATGGCAGGGATGATACCATCCGACACGCACGACGTTCTGCGCCAGGTGAATGACAGCCTCCGTTTATCGCTGCTTCGTTTGCGTCCCGAACGCAATCTCTGTTCTTCGATTCGGCCCCAGGACTTGGCCGGCATCGTTGCCCAGTTGCTGCGAGCTGCAGCATGTTTACGACTTCCCCCCGCCCACGCTCTCGCACGCGCAGCCTTCGAACAGGAAGCCCTCGCCTACCGCGCTAACCTCGAACAACTGAAGCACGTTCTCCCCGACTTGTGTCTGCGTTTGCTCGCCGAAAAATCGCGTCTGGAAACCGCTCGCACCCACTTGGCCGCCGCCGCAGCCTGGACGCAAGCACGACGAAAAACGCTTTGACCGAAAGAAACCGAGAGGCAAGCCTTCCGCACATGTGCCCCGAAGCTGGAGGGCAGAACTATGGAGGGCAGAACTATAAAGGACAGAACTATGAAGGACAGAACTATGAAGAAGAACCGCGAAGGGCAGAACTGCAAGAGTCCGATCTGCATCGCCGGAGACTCTGCGCCGGAGTTGCGAGCACGCTCTCGGCCGGGCACTTCTTGGCACTTCTCCCGCGCGTGTTTACAGATAGTTGAAAAGATTGTCCTGCGACATCTTGCCCATGGCCGCAAGCGCTGCCTGCGTGTCTGTCTCCGATTGCGACAGATTCGTCGCCGCAGCCGCCATATCTGCGCCGCCCAGTGTGTTCTGTTGCTGGCTGATTTGCAGCTTGGCCGTACTCAGGTACGTCGTCTCGGAGGTTGTCTCACTCATGGCGTTGCCATACAAGACACGTTGTGCCGACAAGTAGCTCGACGCGGAGTTCAAGGCGTTCACCGCCGTCGGGATCCCCGTATTCGTCTGCAGCGCGATGATCAGGCTATTGACCGCTAGAAACACACTGTTCCCTGATGCGGAAAACAGCTGCGATCCGGGAACATTGACCGTGACCTGGTAGCCGTTGCCCACGGCGATCTGATTTGTATCGGAGTTCCCGGAATAAGTCACGCCCGATGGGTCGCCCGCATTCGCCGCGTATGGTGCCGTGCCGGTTGCCGTACCCGAAAACAAGTAATTGCCCTGATAAGTTGTGTTCGCTAACGAAATCAGCTGGCTTTGGATGCCTTGCAATTGCACTACGATCGCCGCCTGGTCGGCTGCCGATTCGGTTCCGTTCGCGCCCTCAATCCCCAAGCTAATGGCCTGCTGCAACGAAGTTGTCACGGAACTTAAAGTCGAGTCGGCGGTCGATAGCTGCCCTTGCACCGCACTCAAGCTTTGCAATGAGCCACTCGTGAATGTTGCTTCATCGTTATTTTCGACGAGCAAGGCCGCCGCAGTCGGATTGTCGGAGGGCGCGTTCACGCTCTTGCCGGTCGACAGCTGCAAAGATGCCTGCTGTTGTTCCAGCTCCGTCTGATTGAGTGCGGCCAATAGATCGGGCATGGAATTCGGATTGACTCGCATCTCGTCCCTCTCTTTCGTCGATGTTCCCTACACCGATGTTTTCTACACGATGTTTCCTACGACGATGCTCCCTACGACACCGCTGCGCCAAGACCGAGGTTGATGGTGTCGGTCAGTAGCGCATTCACAGTCGAGACCACGCGCGCCGCCGCCTGGTACGCCGTCTGATACTGGATCAGATTGGCCGCTTCCTCGTTCAGCGAGACTCCAGAAACACTTCCATTCTGGTCGTTCAACTGTTGCAAAATCATCCCTGAAGAGTCGGCGTCGGCGGAGGTGTTCGAGGTATCGCCGCCGATTTGTCCAACCAGCGTGGCGTAAGCATCGATCGGTGTCTGCCCATTCGCCAACGCCCTATCCGCCACGGCGGAAAGATTTGCCAGATTGCCGTTGCTTCCGACCGAACCGTCGGAACTGGCGGCCAGCAGCGACGGGTCGGTCATGGTTACCGTCATCGTTCCCGCCGCGCCCACGTCGTTTGCCGGAGGCGCCGCAAAAATGTTGTCGCCCACATGCCCGTTCAAGTCCGTGCCTTCTGCGTTAGCCGCATTCAGTGAAGTTGCCAGGCCGCCCGCGAGCTGGTCGAGGCTCGTTCCAATGCTCGGAATCTCCTGGTCGCGAATCTGGATTAATCCTGCCAGGCTTCCCCCCGTCAGGGAACTGGTAATGTCTTTCTGGCCGTCCAGTATGTGCTGCACTCCGTCGTTGCCCGCCTCCGTTGTAAGCGCGTAACTTTGCGTTCCTGAAACCAGGGTTGTGCCGTTCGAAGTTGCCAGCGTGATTCCCTGGTCGGTCGGAATGACCTGTACATCGACCAGCCCCGAAAGTTGCTGGATCAGGCTGTTCTGCTGGTCGACCAAAGTTCCGGGGTTTTGGTCGATGCTCCGGATATTGCTGATCTGCTGTTCCACACTCGCAATCTGCGAGGTCAGGCTGTTGACCTGCGCCACCGATTGGACGACGTTCTGATCAATGCTGTCGCGCTGCGCCTGCAGGCTTTCCGAGGCGCTGTTAAAGTCCGTGGCCAGATTACTCGCGGCCGTCAGAACCGCTTGCCGCAAGGTCAGGCTCGAAGGGTCAGGAGAGAGTTGTTGCAGGCTGTTAAAGAAGTTGCTGATATCCGCGCCAATGCCCGAAGACGAACTCGCAAACTGGGTCTGAATTTGTTGCAGTTGGGTCAACGAAGAGTTGAGCGAGCTGTTTTGCTGCGTCGCCTGATTGATTTGGATCTGCAGCATGGGATCGCGCAAGCTCTCGATCTTTTCCAGAACTACCCCGGTGCCCACGCTCAGCGCCCCAATTTCGATAGGATCGCCGGGCACCGTCTCCGCAACCTCCCGCGTGTAGCCGGGAGTATTCGCATTGGCCACGTTGTTGGAGGTCGATTCCATCTCCTGCTGGCTGACCGAGAGCCCGCTGAGCGCAATCGACAGTGTTCCAAAAAGACTCGACATGCCTATTCTCCACTCCCGGCCCGAGCCCCGTTTCCGAGGTCGTTCGGTAGAGTTTCCCGGCGCAGCAATCTCATGTCCGGCGTGTAGGTCGGTGCGCAACTCTCAACCACGCGATGGAGTACCGCCAAACTGCGCTCCAGATGCCGCAGCAGAGAGTAGTGGACCCGGGCTAGATAGCGAATCCTCTTTCCCAGAGCCTCCCACTCCGCGTGTAACTTTGACGAACGTAGGGCCTGCTCCACGTTTTCACTCTGCTCTGCCATCTCAAAGTGCTCCGCCGGTTCACTCCGGGAGTGGCTCCCTCCAACCGACTCCGCCTCTGCCGCTTTCCGGCGCAGTTCCGTCTCCAGACAACTCCACTGCCGGCAAAGCTCAGCCTGATGCGCCGCGCCCCTCGCGATCGCCTCCGCATCGTTCCGCAGCAGCGCGCCACTGCTTATTTGCATGCTCGCCGCGAGCGTACGCAGGAGTTCGAGCCGTCCCTCCAACAAGGGCTCTAGATCGGGCAGCGAAATGTCGAGGTGATTCATAGAAGGATTGGAGCCGCTGCCATCCATTCGTACTCGGATGCCATTAACGAGAAAACCCTCCGCAGAAAATTCTTTACCCGCGCGTCCATGCCAGACCTAGTCTGCAAAATCCAGTCTGCAAAATTCAGTCTGCCAAATCTCGTCTGCCGACAAGGTCTGCCCCTTTTCGGAAAGCCCTTCGCATCGCGATCAGACTTATGCCAGATCATCCAGGCGATGTTTCGGCGTTTCTGCAACGGACTCCTCGGCGGCCCCGTCGCCTGTACTCTCTTCTTCGATCGCTGCGACGCGTGGCGGCACGCGCTTGCGTGGCCTCGCCGGGTCCCGTGCCTCCCCCCGCTTTTCGAGTACGCGCAAGAGTGCGGGATCGATCGCATTTGTAATCAGCGGGTCCATGGATCACCCGTTTCACTCTCTTTCTTTCTTTCTCTTTCTCTTTATTTCTTTTTCTTTTTCTTTTTCTCTTTCTTTTTTCTCTCTCTCTGTCGCGCGCGCTCGGCTGACAGTAGTCCGGTCATCTCGGGAGCCTTTAGCGTGCCACTCCGCTCACTTCGCTTGCGATCGCATCCGCAATCTGCTGCGGCCCGACCGTGTAGGTTCCATCGCCGATCGACAGCTGCAGTGCTCGAACCCTGACATCGCGAATCTCCGGCTGCGCCAAAACCTGCGCTTGCAGGGATTCCACTCGCGACGGCGCGTACGAAAAACGAGCCTGGTCAACGCCCGATGCATCGACGCCCGTACTTGCTCCCGCCGCCGCGCCCGCGGCGCCATCTTGTCCGGCCCGAGCTGCCGGGCCCGGCTCCGGTAAGTCCACTCCCACCCGGTTATAATCCACTCTCATAAAATTTCTCCAATCCCCTGCTGCCCTCTTCTATCGGCAAATCCCGGCGAATCTTAAGAAATCCTAATCTTGAAGAAGCCCTAATTTCGGATTGGCCTGACAGGCGGCACGTTGCGCCCCCCAATTCAAAGATCGGCAGAGTCCTGGAAAACTTTAGCGCTTCCCGCCCACCCCCAGTTCAGCTTCCACCCTGTACCTTTGGTGGATGCAAATGTTGCAAGACCATTTTCGCAATCCCGATGCCGCCCCGCTCCGCCATCGCTTGCGCCAGCGCCTCGGTTGCCATCCGGCGGTAGTCGCTCGCTCCGGGAGTGCTCCCATCCTGCTCGGGGCCGGAAAAGGTCTTTTGCAGGGCTTCCAGCACGGGCGCGAGCAGCATGGCTTCAAAGTCGGAGGCCGCTTTCGCGTTCTTTCGAACCGCCTTTGCCTCCGGAGCGGCAGCCGAACTCAAACCATTCAATCCGGCCGCGAGCGTGAACCTCATACCGTTACCTTCATACCGTTATCTCGATAGCGTTTTCCGCGTACCGATACCTCCTGGTTCGGCTCAGGCCTGCAATCATCCCGCATCAGATCACCTCCAGGTCGGCGTCGAGTGCTCCCGCAGCCTTGATGGCCTGCAGAATGGAGATCACATCGCGCGCCGTTGCACCCATGTTTTGCAATCCGCTGACCAACTGGTCGATGTTTGCTCCCTCCGTGATCTCCAGGCGTTTGGTGGGACTATCTTTTGCCTGTACCTCCGTCTGCCCCACGACCTCCGTCTTTCCCTCGGAAAGCGGGTTCGGCTGCGACACCGTGTATTCGGTCGAGATCTGCACCGAGAACCCGCCGTGCAGGATGGAGACCGCGCCCAGCCGCACATCCCTTCCCATGACGATCGTTCCCGTCCGCTCATTGACCACCACGCGGGCGCGGCGGTGTACGTCCACGCTCAGATTCTCGATGCGCGCCAGAATCTCGGTCAGATTCGTAACCCCGGTCGCGCCCGGATCGAACTCCACTCGCCCCCCATCGCGCGCACTCGCGATGGCGTGACCGAATTCGCGGTTGATGGCATCCGAAATCTCGCCCGCCGTCGTAAAATCCGGTTCCCGCAAAAGCAGGGACACGGGAGCAAGATGGTTGAAATCGAAGGCTAAACTACGTTCCACCCGCCCGCCGTCGGGCACTCTTCCAGTCGTCGGATGGTTCATCTGCTTGCTCGCGCCGGCATGTCCAGCCGCAAATCCGCCCACCGTAATCGCTCCCTGGGCGGCGGCATAGACCTGTCCATCCGCCCCGTACAGCGGAGTCAGCAAGAGCTGTCCGCCCTCCAGGCTCTTCGCGTCTCCAATGGACGACACCGTCACATCCACCTGCGTGCCCGGCCGCGCGAAGGCCGGAAGGCTGGCGGTCACAAACACTGCCGCCACATTCTTGACCACCGCCGTTGCGGGAGGAATGTGCGCCCCCAGCCGCTGCATGATATTAGCCAGAGTTTGCGTCGTGAATACCGTCTGCTGGCTGTCGCCGGTCTGGGTCAGTCCAACCACCATGCCATACCCAATCAGCGGATTCTCCCGCACGCCCTCGACGCTAGTCAGATCGCGAATCTTAATAGCGACCGGCTCATTCCCCAGCAGCGCTGCCGGGGAAAACAGCGAACTGAGTAGCAGTGCCGCGCCCGCAAAAAGGCCTTTCATCGAAACCATCTCCTAGAAGTCCAGAATGTGCAGGATCGTACGCAGCACCCGGCGCGGTTGCCGCACCCCGTCCGAAAGTACGCCCTTGCCCTTGATCTCAAGCTCCAGATCGCCAATCGCGTCGGAAGCCACTTGGTTATTCGGCCCAATATCGCCGCGGCGCACCACGCCGCGCAAAATAATGGTCTGCTTTTCATTGTTCATGTTGATGATGCGCTCCGCCTCAACCACCAGGTTGCCGCTCGCGAGAACCGCCACCACTTGGCCCGCCAGGTTGGTGCTCACGGTGGTAGCCGTCGAGGCCTGCCCCTTTCCGGCCAGCGCCTCGGACGAGTGCAGCCCGAGCAGGTTTTGCGCCCCGCCCGATCCGAGGACGGGCACCGAATCGATTCCCCCGCTGGTCGCGAGCGTGCGCGCTGTGCTCACGGCGTTCGCGTTCGACGAAGTCAGCCCCTGCACCACCACAATCTCGATCGTGTCCCCCACATTCTTGGCCTTGTAATCGGCGCTCAGAGAAGCCATCGTCCCCGAGTCCGTCCATATGCTTCCGAAAGAGAACTGGGCCGCAGCCGGTTGCGCCTGCTGCACGCGAGCCAGATACTTCGCCAGGTTCTCGGACTGCTTGTCCCGCTTCGAGGCATGCAGCGCGATGGTTTCGAGCATCAACAGGCAACAGAGCGCGATCTTCACCCATGCCTCCCTGAAGTTTCACTGCAAAACCAACCGATGAACTGACGAACTCTTCGTCCGCCGGCTCATTCGAGCCCCGACCAATCGAGCCCTGACCAACCGAGTCGGACCGACCGCCTGGCTCGCGTTATTGCGGCACAGATTCCAGCATGCCGGCACCCAAAATCCGTGCCTTGAAAGCATGTCCATCCGGTGCTCTCACCCGGATGATGTCTCCCTCTCCCCCACGGTCCAGGCAAATCACTCTCGCCGTCATCCGCAAATGGTCGGTACGGAACACGGCTGTCGCGGCGTCGCCTGGACGCACCAACCATCGCGGTGCGGCATCCGATCTTGTGCTTCTCGGTCCCGCACCGGACGAGGAATCTCGCGCGGCCTGAGAACCTGAGCCACACGCCACGTCGTGCCCGCTTCCCTGCAACGACACGGCGTCCCGCACATCATTCGGGAAATCGTTGGGAATATGGCTGGGAAAGCGATGGGGAAAATATTTTGGAAGGTAGGCCAGAAACGGCAAGCACTGTCCCGGAGCGCCGCACTGCATAAGAAATTGCGTGTGCTGACGGCCTTCATCCCAGCAGGCCGCTGCGACGCGCAGCGTCCGATCAGCCCGAGCCGGAGGAGCGGCGGGCAACACCAGGTCTTCGATGCCAGGCAACTGTTGCTCATCGAGCCCCTGATCCCGAAGCGCAGCCACCACTGCTCGCCACACTTCCCGCCGTGTTACCGGACGGGAACGAGCTTCGTCGGCGAATGCCGTTGCATGGTTTGGTTCTTCGGCCGAGGCAACGGCGGCGAACCCTGGACTCGCAGACCCTGGACTCGCAAACCCTGGACTCGAGAAACCTGGACTCGAGAGCCATGGACTCGCAAACCATGAACCCGCCGACCATGAACCCGCCAACCATGAGCCCGCCAACCACGGACTCGCGAAAATTCCGGCGGCCAACACGACTTGTAGTGCTACGAATCGGACGGTCACTTGCAATCCTTCGATCACTTCCATGCCTTGAGTTTCATGCCTTCGCCTGGACCTCTTACTTGCCCAGGTTATTGACCAGTTGAAACATCTGATCCGCCGCCTGCACCACGCGTGAGCTCGCTTCATAGGAACGCTGTGCCACGATCATGTTGATGAACTCATCGACCACGCTGACGTTCGACTGCTCCTGATAGCCTTGCTCGATTTGCCCCAGTCCATCGGCGCCTCCGGGAGTGCCAATGGCGGCGTCGCCCGAAGCGGTCGTTGCCAGATACAGGTTTTGCCCCACACTATTCAGGCCGCCCGGATTCGGAAACAACGCCAACTGAATACTGCCCACCTGTTGCGCCGCCGTCTGCCCCGCCAGAGTGACCGACACCGTGCCGTCCGACGCGATCGTGATCGAGGTTGCCCCCGCTGGCATGGTGATTGTCGGCTGCAACGGATTGCCATCCGCGGTGACCACATTGCCTTGCGCGTCTTCATGGAAAGTGCCGCCGCGAGTGTATGCCGTCTGCCCCGTCGGCAACAGCACCTGAAACAGTCCCTGTCCTTGAATGGCCAGGTCCAGCGGATTCCCCGTCGCACTTAAGTCTCCCTGCGTCTGGATAATTTCCGATGCCGAGGAGCGCGTGCCGAGTCCAACCTGCAATCCCGCCGCGACCGTCGTCTGCTGCGACGCTGCCGCCCCGGGCATAACCAGGTTCTGATAAATCAGATCCTGAAACTGCATGCGGCGCGCTTGAAAGCCGGCTGTACTCGAGTTTGAAAGGTTATTGGCAATCGTATCCAGATTCGTTTGCTGCGCCTGCATCCCGCTTGCCGCCGTAAACAATGCTCGAAACATTTCTTTCTCCTCGAATTCTGTCCTCGACGTCTGCTCTTATCGCGCTAGACCTTCGCCAGTTCTGTGCTGGCAATGTGGTTGAATTCCGTATCGAACATCGACATCGCGCGTTGCAACATTTCCGCCTGGCGCTGGACTCCGATCAGCGCCACTACCGACGTGATGGAATTCACATTCGAAGATTCAAGCGACCCTTGCTTCAATTCCGACTGCGGCGAAGGCTGCGCACTGCCCTCGGGAGCGGATAATAACGTTCCGCCCTCCGAGGTCAGCTTCGTTCCCGGAGCAAACTCCATCAGCCGGATCGTGCCCGCAATCGCCCCGCCTACCGAGATCGTGCCATCGCCCGCAATCGACACGACTCCCGGCGGAATGCTGATCGCGCCCTTCACTCCCAATGCCGGATCGCTCAGCACCAGATCGCCCTCGCCCGTTACCAGCTGTCCGCTACTCGAAACCTGAAAACTCCCGTTGCGTGTATAGCGAATCCCGCCAGCCGTTTGCACGGCAAAGAAACCCGCGCCTTCAATCCCCACATCCAGCGGATTTCCCGTTGCTTCCAGGCTGCCCGTATTCATGTCGAGGTGCGAACCTTCAAGCACTCCAAAATTGTTGGTCGCGAGATTGAGCACATTCGGAACCGTCGGCCGAGACACGGCCAGCAGCGACTGGAAAGTAGTTTCTTGCCCGCGAAATCCGGTTGTATTGAGATTTGCCAGGTTGTGGGCCGCAACTTCGAGCGCCTCGCTCTGCGCCCGTAACCCCGCACACGCCGCATAAAATCCACTGTCCACGTTTGGCTCCTCGTCGTTGGATACAGTGCAAGCGAACGGCCATGAGTTGGATCAGAGC
>Ga0302278_10001434_pt1 | contig 29208 bp, 26 predicted proteins | sample III_Bog_N3_2_FD_194543 | JGI IMG/M metagenome (GOLD analysis project Ga0302278, IMG submission 194543) | Peat permafrost microbial communities from Stordalen Mire near Abisko, Sweden - III_Bog_N3_2 | ecosystem: Environmental > Terrestrial > Soil > Wetlands > Peat | place: Sweden: Abisko... | reverse complement strand
GCCCTCCGGCAGGCCGGGCAGGGTGACCGCGACGTGGCGCACGCGAATCCAGCGGGCATTCACCAGGCCATAGACGCCCGCCCCCAGGGCCAGCGCAAACAGCACTGCGGCAATGAGCGGGCGGTATGCGGCCAGCCCAGGCGCCAGCCCGGAAAGCCGCAGCGCAAACCACACCAGCCAACTGAGGCAGGCCGCCAGAAAGAAGAAGTTCAGCAGGCCCAGCCAGACAGCGGCGATGCGGTAGATGGCCGTGACCAGCGGGCTGGAGAAGCTGAAGCTGAGCAGGGCGGCAACAATGAAGCTGAAGGCCAGCACCACCAGCGCGGCTCGCAGCGCCAGGTTGGCGGCCGGGTCGGCATTGCCCCAGAAGGCAACCCAGGTGTGATAAATGAACCCATGGGCCAGAAGCAGGATGGCTTGCATGCAGACGATGCCCAATACAGGCCAGGCTTTCAAGCGGAAACTCCTTGCCTTAATGATTGCATAACCGAGGTCAAAGAGCAGTGATCGGAGGCCGGGGAACTGGACAGGGCAATCGCATGATCGTTTCTTGTTGCCGAGTTGGGATCGTCTTGCCTTCTGAGCAGGCCCGTCCAGGCATGCCTCCCGGAGGGAGGCGGTGATAATAGCCCAGGGCGAAGCCCTGGGAGTGCGTTTTACGCGGATAAGCCCGCCCCGGAGGGGCGGATCGAATCTCAATGAAGGGCGGGATCGCCGTTCCTGCAATTGGCCGGGGAACTGGGAGAGGCGGCTCCCGGCGTGAAACAATATCTGGCAATGTCGGATTTGCAAAGCAGTTCCCTCGGTCTCTACCTCTCCATCCCTTTCTGCCGTTCCAAGTGCACCTACTGCAACTTTGCCTCGGGGGTGTACCCGGCCAGCGAACATGCCCGCTATGTGGACCGGCTCATTGAAGACGTGGCCGCCAGCCGAGAGTGGGCCGCGCGCATGGGCGTGGAGCTGCCCCGCCGCGTAGACACGGTTTACCTGGGCGGAGGCACCCCCAGCCTGCTGGCGCCGAAGCTGTTGGCCCACCTGTTCAGCGCCATGCGGGCGGAGTTTGCCTTCGAGGCGGACGCAGAGATCACGGTCGAGTGCGCCCCGGGCCAGATTGCGGACGAGACCCTGCGGGCGCTGGCGGCGGCGGGCGTGAACCGCGTCAGCCTGGGCGTGCAGTCTTTCATTGACCGCGAAACCCAGGTGAGCGGGCGGCTGCACCGCCGGGCGGTGGTGGTGGACGACCTGCGCCGCCTGCGCGCGGCGGGCATCGCGAATATCAATGTGGACCTGATTGCCGGGCTGGCCGGCCAAACTCCTGCTTCTTGGGAAGAGTCACTTGCGGTGTTAAGAGACACGGGTGTCCCCCACGCTAGCGTGTACATGCTGGAGGTGGACGAGGATTCGCGGCTGGGCCGGGAGATGCTGGCGGGCGGTGCGCGCTACCACGCCGAGCTGGTTCCCACCGACGACGCGATTGCGGCAATGTATACGACCGCGATCGAGCGTCTGGGCCGGCCGGGCCGGGGGCGGCTGAGCCAGTATGAGATCTCGAACTTCAGCCGCCGCGGCTTTGCATCCCGCCATAATCTGCGCTATTGGCAACGGCGTCCCTACCTGGGGCTGGGGCTGGACGCCTCCTCGATGCTGCGCGAAGCATTGCCTGCGGCCGACCGCTCCGAGCCCGGCTATGTGCTGCGGTTCAACACCACCGACGACCTGGCCCAGTATCTCTCCGGTCCGCAACCCGCAGAGACCGCGTGGCTCAGCCCCGCGCGGCAGCACGAGGAGGCCTGGTTCCTGGGGCTGCGCCTGAACTCCGGGGTCAAGGTGGCTGCGCTCAAGCGCGAGTTTGGCGGCCGCATGGTGGCCCCGGCCATGGAAGTGGTTGCTCGCATGGTTGAAACCGGCCTGCTCACCTTCGATGGCAAGACGGTGCGCCTGACCGCGCAGGGCCAACTGCTCTCCAACGACGTCTTTCAGGAGTTCCTGGGCCTGGCGGCGGACGAGGGAGAGGCTGTAAAAGACCTCAAAAAGCTATAGACAGGTCGATCTATCCCACCTTGACCGCTTCGCAAACAGCTCGAAGCGGCGAAGGTGGGGCACCCGCGCCGTCTGGGGCGCCCCCTCCTTGCTGGTACCCGCATTGGACCTAGGTCTCTGACCGCTGGAAGTTAAACCAACTTGGGTGCCCCAGGTCCCCATTTTGGGACCTGGGAAAGCACGATCCAAAGGTACGAAATCGCGCGGTCAGAGCCCTAGCAGGCGAACAGATCTTCTCCTGAGGTCGGGGAGAAGAAGGTAGCCGGGGAGTCAGAGTGCGCGCCGGCGAAACACTGAATGGACTCCGGGCCCGTCCCTTTGGCGTCCAGCAACGCCTCTTCGGCCTCGCGCAGAACCACCAGCGGCGAGCGGCCAAGACTGACTGCGATGCCAAAGCAGGCCGAAAGCCGAATGGACTCGCCCGCCACCCGGAACGGCTCACAAAACACAGTGCGGCAAAGGCGCTGAGTCAGGCTCGCGGCGAAGGCCGCATCGCAGCCCGGCAGCCCCAGCAGAAACTCATCCTTGCCCGCGCGGCCCAGCAGGTCATAGCTGCGCAACAGACGCGAAGTGCGGCTGGCCACCTGGCGGAGCAGCTCGTCGCAGGCTTCCGCACCCAGCCGCACGTTCCAGTGGCCAAAATCGTCAATGTCAAACAGAACCAGGCTCAGCGAGCTTCTCATCCGCTGCGCGCGATCGGTCTCGCGGAACAGCATGGACAGCAGGGTCTCGCGGTTGTAGACGCCGGTCAGGCGGTCCAACTGCGCGTTCTGCGCGGCCGTCTCGCGCAATGTGTCCAGCTCGCAGGTCATCCTCTGGGAACGCAGCACCTGCTCCAGACGGAGCTGCCAATAAGAGAATTCCTCGCCGCGCAGAACCATGTCCTGGATCACGCCTTCGTCCAGGCGCCGGCTCCATTCCGGGGTGACCGCGTCGGCAATCAGCACAATCGGCAGCCGCTTGCCGCTGACCGCGGCGCGCACCGCCGTCAGCAGTTGGTCCATCTTCGCGGGGAGAGCCATGCCGTGCAGGTTGAGGTCGAGCAGCGCCAGGTTGGGCGGCTCGGGGGCGGTCATCGCGGCCAGCGCGGCCTCGGCGGAGAGGACCACCTGGACGCGCGCTCCCATGGTGCGGAGCACCGGTTCCATCGCCGCCAGCATCCTCGGCTCAGGCGAGGCGAGCAGGAATTGCAAATTGGGTGGGTCGAGCATCCAGGAAGTCCTCACTAGGGGATGCATCGACGAAGATTAGAGAATCTTCAGGAAGCCAGATTGGATTCTGGGGCAATTCCAGTGACTTTTGGGTGGAAAAAGGTATGGCCGGTTGAAGGAGACGGACTTTAGCCCCTACCCTTCAACCGGCCATCCGGGCTTTCAGATCGGTTCTTAATCTACGAAGTCCACCTGCGGGGCTATGGGGACGATGCCGCGTTCGTAGCCCACGTCGAGCAACTTGCGGATAGCCTCGCGCCCGTCGGCGCCGTAATCGAGGGTGCGGTCGTTCACGTACATGCTCACAAAGCGGTTGGCCAGCCGCGAGTCCAGGTCGCGGGCAAACTGCATGGCGTATTCCAGGGCCTGCTCGCGGTGGTCCAGCCCGTGCTGAATGCTGTCGTGGACCGCCTTGGTGACAATCTTGAGCGATTCGGCGCCCAGCGAGCGCTTCACCGCATTGCCGCCCAGGGGCAGCACCAGGCCGGTGGTCTCGCGCCACCACACGCCCAGGTCCAGGATCTTGTGCAGGCCGTTCGAGGAGTAGGTGAGCTGCCCCTCGTGGATGATGAGCCCGGCGTCGTAGTTGCCGGCCAGAATCTCGGGGATGATGCGATCGAAGGGCACGGTCACCGTCTCGATGGCCGGGTTGAAGATCTTGAGCGCCAGGTAGGCGGTGGTCATGGCGCCGGGGACCGCGATCTTGATCTTGTGCAGATCTTCCAGGGCGATCTTCTTGTTGGAGACGATCATGGGCCCGTAGCCTTCGCCCACGCTGCCGCCGCAACCCATCAGCGTGTAGTTCTGCTGCAGGTAGGGGTAGGCGTGGAAGCTGATGGCGGTGACGTCGTAGAAGGCCTCGTTCAGGGCGCGCTGGTTCAAGGTCTCGATGTCGCACAGGGTGTGCGTAAAACGATAGCCGGGCACGCGAACCTTGCCGGTGGCCAGGCCATAAAACATGAAGGCGTCATCGGAGTCGGGACTATGGGCGATGGAAATATCGATCGGGGCGGGGGTGGCAGATCTGGGTTGTTGGGTGCTCACGATGGGAAAGGTCCTTTCGGCGAAAAAGCTGCAATGCTTCGTTTGATGCGGTTAAGCCGTGGGTGGGCGCAAGCTGTTCAAGACGATGGCCAGCGCGACGGCCTTCAAGGCCGGCCACGGAGAGTTCCTTGTTCACCGGGATCCCCTTCAGGATTCCGCCTCGATGTCGGTTTCCTCGGCCGCGCCGGGGAGGGCATCGTTGCGCTTCGGCGGCTTGCGGCTGAGCCTTGCCCGCTGCAGCCAGATGTGACGCGCCACTCCTGCGGCCGCAATCAGCAGCACCACGAGGGAGACGAGAAGTCCAATCATTAACCAGAGCATGGCAGCAAACTAGGCTAGGCAAGAATACCAGACGGCTCCGCCACCTGCGGTGGGGCCAGCGTTGGCTGGGATCAAGCCCGGCGCAGGCTGGCTTGCAACCACTCCAGATAAGGCTGGCTGCCGGCCTCCACCCGCAGCACCAGGAACTCCGGCGTCTGATAGCTGTGCAGCGCCAACAGCCGGGCCTCAAGGGCGGCCAGTTGCTCGGGGCCGGTCTTGAGCAGCAGCAGGGTTTCCGTGGAGGACTCGACCTCGCCCTGCCAGTGATAGATGGATTCGACCGCGGGCACCAGGGTGGCGCAGGCAGCCAGCCGCTCCTCGACCAAGGTGCGGCCCAGCCGGCGGGCCTCCTCCGGGTCGGCCGTGGTGGTCAGGACGATGCGGGCAGGCGGGCTGGCTTCAGGCATGGGGGGCCTCCAACCTGGAAATGTATCTCAAACCAATCTATTCCGAAATCCTCTGGCGAGCCGGCCTTTATTGAGAGGCCGGGTGCCCCAGGTCCCCCGCACTTTGGGGACCTGGGAGACCACAACACTCAGCCAACCGGTTTCTTCGTCTCGAAGCCTTGGGGAAGCTCGTACCCTCTCTCCGCCGCGGTCCAGAAGGACTCAACTTCAACGCCTCTGCGTCGGGTGCCCCAGGTCCCCCGATTTTGGGGACCTGGGAGGCCACAACACTCAGCCAACCGGTTTCTTCGTCTCGAAGCCCTCGGGAAGCTCGTACCCTCTCTCCGCCGCGGTCCAGAAGGACTCAATTTCAACGCCTCTCCGCAAGCCCGTCGCGTAATGACAGTAACTCGACCAGGGCCACTCTTCGGGCCTCGTCACCAGGCCGCGAGCCACAGGATTGCGGTGAATGTAGCGCAGCTTCTCGGTGAACTTATCCGCGGTGCGAAGGTTGAAGTCGTAGTAGCGCGCCTGCCAAAAGGGCCTCTCGGCGCTGCGCAGCGAGACGGAAAGCTTGAGCGAGCGTACCGCCGAGGAGAGGTCCCCCTCACGCGGCTCGCTCACCAGCAGGTGGACGTGCTCTGGCATTACGACGTAGCCCGCAACCGCGAGGCGGAACCTCTTACGGATGCGCTCCAGCGCTGACTCGAAGAGATCGCGGGCCTCCGCGCTGCCGAGATAGGCGAGGCGGTGGTAGCAACTGAAGGTAAGAAAGTGGAAGTCTCCGGTTTGCTGGTAACGGTTGAGTCCGCGCGTCATAGCGGGTAAGCATAGCGCGGATTGTGGCTGGCCGGCTGCGGTGGTTTCCCAGGTCCCCAAAATCGGGGGACCTGGGGCACCCACTTCTGGGCTGGATACAGCATCCTGGGACCTGGGGCAACCGCCGACAGACCTGGCGCTTCCTTGTTCCAGGGCAGGTGGCCCGCTCATTGCCGCAGTGCTGTTTGCGCTGGCCCTGGGGGCGGGCGTCTATGGCCTGGTGAATGCCCGCTGGATTCGCGTGCGCCACGTCGCGGTCACCCTGCCCGGCCTGCCGGAGGGCTGGCGCGGCCGCACCGCCCTGCTGCTCAGCGACCTGCATCTGGGCAACGTGAACGGCCTCCACTTCAGCCGCCGCATCGCGGCCATGGCCTCCCGGCTGGAGCCGGACATTGTCTTCCTCCCCGGCGACATCTTCGACGGGACCAAGGCCGATCCGGGGCGGCTGACCGCGCCGCTGCTCAAGATTGACCCGCCCCTGGGCATCTACTTCTCCACCGGCAACCACGAGGAGTATGGCGACGAAGCGTATTACACCGAGGCTCTGGTGCAGGCCGGCATCCGGGTTCTGACCAATGAGAGAGTCACGGTAGACGGCCTGCACATTGTGGGCGTCTCCTACGGCGACTCCGGCTACCCCATCCGCCTGCGCGCCTTTTTGCAGGGCCTAGATCTGGTTGAGGGCCAGGCCAGCATTCTGCTCAGCCATGTGCCCAGCCGGCTGCCCATCGCCGAGCAGGCGGGCGTCAGCCTGCAGCTCTCCGGCCACACCCACGGCGGCCAGGTCTTCCCCTTCACCTGGTTCACGCGGCGGGCCTTCGGGAAGTTCACCTATGGATTGCAGCAGTTTGGCGCGTTGCAGGTGTACACCTCGAGCGGCGCGGGGACCTGGGGTCCGCCCATGCGGGTGGGAACGCACCCCGAGATCGTCCTGCTGCGCCTCAAGTAGACCGATTTCGTGGTATATCGTCATCCGCAACGTCTCCGACTTCGAGCCGACCGGCGTAGCCCTCTTCAATCCCTGGCAGGAGTAACTGCTGAATGCCGCAAATGCAGCCGCCCGCAGTTCGGGGCAAGCGAAGCAGCCTCCCTGCCGAATCCGTCTTGAATGATTAACGAAAAAGGGACTGACGGACGGCCGGTCATGCGACCGCACCCGCAAAATAGGGCGTGCTGTCCCCGGTTTCAGAATCGAGACCCTTCGTCAGGCTCAGGACAGGCTCTGGGGCACCCAATCTTATGCGGGATCGGATGTGAGCCACTCGCAGTCGAGGAGATGGCTCCACGTCATGAGCCAATTTGTACAGCATGATCCCGAGCGATAAGCGAGCCTATTTGTGCGTCAAAGAAATCCGCCCATGACGCTTGGCATTCGCGCGCAACCCAATATCCCATTCCAGGCAACAAAAGGAGACATGAATGAAATCGAAGAGACTATATGCCGCGGCCTTTGGGTCGCTTGCCGTTCTCGCTCTGTCGCTGCCGGTCACTGCGCAGGAAGCTACGCAGTCCACAACCACGACGCAGACTCGGGACAATCAGCCGCAAACCCAAACCACGCAGACCACTGAGACCAAGAAAAAGTATAGGCACCATCACAAAAAGTCGGAAAAGGTGCGGGAAAAGACGACCACCACCACGGTCCCAGGCGAGCGGGAGCACAGTGAATCGACGACTACCACCACGCCTCCGCCGCAGTAATTTCTGCTTGCCCATCTGCAAAAGATGTCCGTGAACAACAACCCTCCTGGCACGAGAGCCTCCTGCATAATTCCCAGTCATGGCGAGCACAAATGCCGGGCGACCCACATTTCAATTCCCCTCGCAAGAATGGGTGCAAGCTGTTTGTCGTCTGGTGCAAGGGGCGGCGGGTGGCCCACTTGCCACACAAGAAACTGGGGGTCCCAGGTCCGGATTTTCGGACCTGGGAGCCGGCAGAATCTCGCCGAACAAGGCCGCTGGAAGAGTCCGTTGTGAATAGCCCTTGGCATGAATTGAAAGCCAGGCGGCGGGTGAAAATCAGGAGGGGGGAGATTGTTCACTTTGTTGAACCCCGCTTGCCGACAATTCCCTTCCCTTGGCGCACACTGGTAGATGGGAGGAGATGTGCCTAGCCTGTTCTGTCAGGGATGTGCCCGGTCCGTACCCCGACGCACCCCCTCCCCCCCCCCCCATTAAGAATCGCCATTTGTTCGCCTCGCATATGCTATTAGTCCTATGTAAATCAACATCTTACAAATACGATCCATTAACTTATAGGTAAACATGAAACGCCATTTTTGCCCTGTTTTTGACCGTTTTACGCCCGTTTTGCCCCCAAGACAGCCTTATTTCGCTTCCCCTCGCCGATTGCGCAGCGACCCGCGTCGCCGGAACGACTTCCTCACTTCAAAGTTGCAGCCGGATGACCGGCGGAAGCTGACCCGCTCAGGAAGGCCGCGGCGGCTTGCCCTGCGCGCCCGCGTGATGCAGTATGAAATTGGAGCCGGCGAACCCGGCGCAGGGGTGGAAAGAATGAGCACAACCATCAAGTTTGGCACCTCCGGTTGGAGGGCGATTGTGGCCGATGAGTTTACCGTGGCCAATATCCGGCTGGCGATTGCGGGAATTGCCGCCTTTGTGAAGTCGCAACCGGAGCCGCACCGCGTCCTGGTGGGCCGCGATCCGCGCTTTCTGGGCGAGAGCTTTGTAGCCGAGGCGGCCAGGGTGCTGGCCGGCGCGGGCATTACGCCCATCGTCATCTCCGAGGCCGCGCCCACGCCGGCTATCGCCTATGCGGTGCGCACCCTCAAGACCTCGGGAGCCATCAACTTTACCGCCTCGCACAATCCGCCGGAGTACAACGGCATCAAGTTCTCCAGCTCCGACGGCGGCCCAGCGCTGCCTGAGGTAACCGGGAAGATTGAAGCGGCCATTGCGGCCATCCAGGCCAGCGGCGCGGCAATTCCAACCGCAAATCCCCCCGAAGGGGGCTTTGAGACCGCCGACGTGAAGCCCGCCTTCCTCAAGCGGCTGGCGGAGCTGGTGGACCTCAAGGCCATCGCCAAATCGGGCATCAAGGTGGTCTACGATCCCTTTTGGGGCGCGGGCCGCGGCTACAGCTCCGATATTCTGCGCGAGGCGGGCGTGGCCATCGAGACGGTCCACGACTTCCGCGATGTGCTCTTCGGCGGCCATGCGCCCGAGCCCGACGACCACCTGCTGGGCGACGCCAAGGCCAAAATGAAGGAGATGGGCGCGAACCTGGGCATTGCCACCGACGGCGATGCGGACCGCTTCGGGATCGTGGACGAGGACGGCACCTTCATCCAGCCCAACTACATCATTGCCCTGCTCTTCGACTACCTGGTGGAGACGCGCGGCTGGAAGAACGGCGTGGCCAAGAGCGTGGCCACCACCAACCTGATCAACGCCCTGGCCGAGTACCACAAGGTGCCGCTCTACGAGACGCCGGTGGGCTTCAAGTACATTGGCGAGCTGATCAACGGGGACAAGATCGCGATTGGCGGCGAGGAGTCGGCCGGGCTGACCATCCGCGGCCACGTTCCGGAGAAGGACGGCGTGCTGGCCGGCCTGCTGGTGGCAGAGATGGTGGCCACCCGCGGCAAGAGCCTGGGCGTGCAGTTGAAGGAACTGTTTGCCAAGGTTGGTTCCTTCTATCCGGTTCGCGAGAACTTCCGCTTGACCCCGGAGGTGAAGGCCGCGTTCACTGAGAAGATGAAGGCCGATCCCACCGAGCTGGGTGGGCGCAAGGTCTCCAAAGTGGTGCGCACCGACGGGCTCAAGCTGATTCTGGAGGATGGCTCCTGGGTTTGTTACCGGCTCTCCGGCACTGAGCCGGTGGTGCGGGCTTACACCGAGGCGCGCAACGAGCAGGACATGGAAGCGCTGAAAGCGGCGGCGGAGCATTTTGTGCTGTCGTAAGCAGCAGTTGAATCGTCGAGACGGTGCGGCAGAGGCTGTGCCGTCTCAACGCAGATTGAGGTTCAATGCCGGACGAGAAGGTGCAAGGCGAAAAGAGCGTGGTCGTGGCAGTCCCCATGCCCAGGCGGGCGCTCGATTGGGCGCTGCGGGCGTGGCGGCCGGCCGGCACCGTGGTGGCCGTGGGCCTGGCGCTGCTGCTCACCATGCACGTGGTCAACGGCAAGAACGGCCTGTCGGTTTGGCAGCAGAAACGCGCTGAAGACCAGCAGTTGCAAAAAGAGATCAATGACCTGGAGCAGGAGAACGCCCATCTTCGCAACCACATCGAGCGGCTCAAGTCCGACCCGGACGCCATCGAGCACGAAGCCCGCGAAAAGCTCCACTACGCCAAGCCCGGCGAAGTGATCTACACCCTGCCCCCGGACCCGCAGCCGCAAGCGCAGCCGGCCGGGGCAGGCAAGTAGCTTGGCGAGTGGTCAGTGGTCAGTGATCCGTTCTGAACTAAAGTCTCCTTCAATTGCGTTTGGCCCACAGCTCGATGAACTGGGCTTCCTGCGGCCGTGTTTCACGGTTGATAGCCGACCATTGTTCACTGATCGCTAACGACCGACCACTGACCACTGACAACTGACAACTGCCCTAGAAATCCACATGTGCCCGGACGGACCCCACCCAGGCCGGGCCGCGGTCGCGGTTGTAGCCGGGGTTGTCGATGTGCTGCACATCCAGCGCATAGAACAGCCCCCGCCACGCGTGCAGGTTGTAGTAGCTCTCCACGATATTCTCGCGCCCGTAGTTGAGTTTGCCGTCGCCCAGCAGGAAGCCCAGGCCGCCCATGCGCAGGTACTCCTGGTGATCGGCCTTGATGGCGTTCGAGACCACGGCCAGGCCGATCTTGTCCACCGGGCGGTGCCAGCGGCTTCCGGCGTAGTCGGCGCCGGCCTCAACGGTCTGGTCCACCTCGGTGTAGGCAAAGGACTCGTGCTGGCCCTCGTTCCAGCCGAAGCGGCCAAAGACACGCAGATTCTCGGTCAACTCCTGCTCGGTGTTGTAGCCAAAGCCGTATTTGAGCGCGCTGAAGTGCTCGTGCAGCAGAATGTTGGGCGTCTTGTCGATTCCGGCGAGGAAGGCGTTCACTGCCTCGCGATAGGTGCCCATGTGGGCGCGGTTGGCATAGAACAGGAGGCGCGTCGTGCCCTTGCGCTTGGGAACAAAGCTGTGGCGCAGCTCGAACTCGCCGTTCTGGGCGTGGGCGCGGCTCAGGGCCCAGTCCATATCGATGCCGTTGGCAATGATGGGCATGGCGAACAGGCCGTAGCGCACGCTCCACTGCTTGTCGTCGTACTCGGCCAGGCCGCCCACGGTGTAGCCGCGGGTGTCGGCGGCATAGTCCCAGGCGCCGTTGTTGTCCACCGTCCAGTTCATGAACTGCAGGTGGCTGTCTGAGCCAGGACCGTTGACGTCGAAGAAGTCGGGCAAGGTCATTTTGCCCGCGCGGAACTCGAGGCGCCGCTCGGGCACGCTGGGAGCGATCGCGAAGAAACCGGGTTCCTGGCTGGTGGTCTGCTGGGTGAGGCCGATAACCTGGTGAATCCCGTAGCGGGCAAGATAGGGCACGGAACTGAGGGTGGGGTTGCGCACCACATCCAGATTGGTGAAGCCGGCCAGTCCCAGGGCCTGGCTCAGGCCGCGCCCGCCGGAGCTCTCCAGGTCCAGAATCAGGTCGGTGTTGTAGCGGATGGAGCGCGTGGGCCGCAGCGCGGTGTAGAGCGTGCCCAGTAGGGAGGTCTTGTATTCGCCCCTGCTGATGAAGCTGTTGGGGCCCTGGTAGGGAGAGTGAAAGGGCAGGTCGCCCTGGATGATGATGTTGATCTGACCGGAGACCCAGTAGCGGCCGTCGGCGGGATGCGGAGCCATGCTGACGACCGGGGCTTCCACGGGGCCGCGGCCCTCGGCGCTGGGCTCGCCGCTTCCGACGCCGTCTGGGGTCGAGGCCGGCAGAAGCCGGGCCGGGGCGGCCAGGGCCAGCTGCGGCGCAGGCCGCGGCTGAGGCGCCGAGGGCAGGGAATCCGGCGTCTGCGCGGCGCCCATGCCGGCCACCAGCGCCAAGGCCAGGGCCAGGCCGGCGCGTGCGGGCAGCAGGACGCGGGTCAGGCGGAGCGGATTGGGGCAGTGCGCGGAAAGCCGGGTCATGAAGAAGCCTTGGAGAATCGATGGGACGCGATTGGGCGCTGGGGCATACAATGGAATCGCAACTATACCCCGACTAGGTATATAGTATACCCCAGGTGGGTATAGTCAAGAGGAGATTCCCCATGTCCCAACACGAACGGGAGAAGTTGAAGCTGCTGCAGCGGCTGCGCAAGCTGCGCGGTCAGTTGGATGCGGTGGAACGCGCCCTGGTGGCCGATGAGGACTGCGCCGGGCAACTGATGCTGCTGGCCGCGGTGCGCGGCGGCGTCAGCGGGCTGATGGGCGAGGTTCTGGAGGATCACATCCGCTTTCACCTCACCGACCCCGCCAAGCAGCAGATCGCCCCGGAGCTGGCCGATGAGCTGGTCGAGATGATGCGCGCCTATCTGAAGTGACGTCATGCGGAGCGAGCCTGCTGTCTGACGGGAAAGGTTCAGTTCCGGCCTGGTGCAGGTCTGAGCGGCTTCAACTTATCGTAGCGTGCGAGCGGGGCGGGGATTGTTAAGGTTCGGTTGATTCGGCGGAACGGGGCGCAATGATTCGGGAACGTAAGCCGCGGCGGGAGCGCGCTGCCGGTTGGCTGCGGCAGGCTGCGCGCTCCCATACAGGATCATCCTCCCGGCGCTGCTCCGGGCGCACGCCCATCCGGCGGAGCCGCGGACTGCGCAATGACACCGCGGCTGCCGCCTGCTACTGCGCCAGGGCCTTGGCGATTCCCGCTTCCACCAGCGGCGCCATGATCGCGTATCCGGCCGGCAATGGATGCACCCCGTCCTTGCTCAACGTAGCCGGCAGTCCGTCGCGGCTGTCCTTCATGGCCGTGTGGTAGTCCACGTAGACATACCCCTTCCCTGCCGCGTAGGCCTTCATCCAGGCGTTCAGCGCAAGGATCTTGGGCGCCGGTGTCAGCCCCGTCTTCCATGGAAAATCGAACGCCGGCGTCACCGAGCACAGCACCACGCGAATGTGGTTGGCCGTGGCCAGATCGGCCATCGAGGCCAGGTTGTCCTCGGTCTGTTCCAGGGTCATGGGGCCGGTGTTGCCGGCAATGTCGTTGGTGCCGGCCAGAATCACCACCACCTTGGGATCGAGGTCGATTACGTCTTGGCGGAAGCGCAGCACCATCTGCGGGCTGGTCTGCCCGCTGATGCCGCGGTTGATATACGGTTTGCCGGGAAACCCGCCTTCCGGGCTCTCAAAATGCCAGCCTTCGGTGATCGAATCGCCCATGAAGACCACGCGGTTCTCGCCCGCCGCGGGCTTGGGCAGCGCCAAATCGGCCTCCTTGAACCGGGCCAGCCAGGGCCAGTCCACCTTCAACTGCTCGTCGTGTGCCTTCTGCCAGGCAGAAACCGGGGCGGCCGTTGGCGGGGTCGGCGCCTTGGTCTCCGGCAGGCTGGCGGCTTCCTGGCCGGCGAGTCGGGCCGGGGTGAGCAGGCTGGCAACGGCAAACATGCTGGCAGCGAACAAAACAGTGCGCAGGGTGATTCGATTCACTTGGAAAGCCTCCATTTCATGGCGCGGGCAGAGCTTGCCGACTTAAAACGCCCCGATCCGCGTGCGGTTTCGATTGTAGGCAAACCCGCCTCAAGTTGGCCAAACCCTTTTCCACAAAAGGACACGGATCTGCACCCGCGCGCTACGCCGCCCTCTTGCGCTACGCTTGGAGGGATGAGCGTTTGCGAGATTTGCGACGGAGTGGGGCTGGTGCGGGTGGTCAACGAGGCCGGGCAGTGGGTTTCCCGCGCCTGCGAGTGCCAGGATATGCAGCGCGAGGAGCGCCGTCTGGCCGCGGCCCACGTTCCCGAGCGCTATCGGGACTGCTCCCTCGACGCCTATGAGATCTACCACGGGGCCGACAAGTCCCTGGCCGCGGCGCTGCAAGTGGCGCGCAAGTTTGTCGATGCCTACCCCGTCGATACCGCGGGCAAGGGGCTGCTTTTCACCGGCTCCATCGGCGTGGGCAAAACCCATCTGGCGGTGGGCGTGTTGCAGCGGATGGTGCGGGAACGCGGCGTCAAGGGCCTGTTTTGCGACTACCGTGAACTGCTCAAGAGCATCCAGAACAGCTACAACTCGCAGGTGCAGACCACCGAACTGGAACTGCTCAAACCGGTCTTTGCCGCCGAGGTGCTGGTGCTGGACGACCTGGGCGCGCAAAAGCCCAACGAGTGGGTCTGGGACACGGTCGCCCTCATCCTCAACACCCGCTACAACGACAAGCTGACCACCATCATCACCACCAACTACGCCGACCAGCCGGCCGGCAGCGGTGCCAAGACCGACGCCGAGCGCGCCGCCCGCGAGCCCTCCCTGGGCGACCGCATCGGCGACCGCATGCTCTCCCGCCTGGCGGAGATGTGCATTCGCGTGGAAATGACCGGCAAGGACTTCCGCAAGACCGGCGTCAAGCGCGCCCGCTTCGGCTGAGTCGTTGTCACCAGCTGACGTGGCGATCTCGCGGACTGCGCTTTGGCGCATTGCGGCCAGGAGCCGGGCACGCCAAGCCACAGGCGCCTCGCAAGAGATCGGGGAGACCCCATCGGTCCGGCAGCGGGAGCTCTAGAACACCCAGAGGCTGCACAGCAGCAGCAGCATGGCGGCGATGGTGACCGTCTGGTAGACCACGTCGGCGGCACGTCCGGAGCTTTCTGCCCGGTTGTCCTTCATCGGCAGATCGGTGGAAGCGGATTGGGGGGAGGGATGCATCGCGCGCCTGCCTTTCTGTGACCTTCGGCAAGGGTTACGGGCGAAAAGCAAGTCCGGTTCCCTGCGTGCTCAACTCTATAGACGCGGTTGGCGCGCTCGGGATGCCAAACAAATCGTTGCGATTCCAACAAAAAAGGCCTGCTACGGAACTTATCGTCCATCCGTGCAGTTCCTTCACTCATCAAGAACGGCGAAGGCCAAAGTATTCCTTCTGGAACAGGTGTAAAATCCGGTCGTGAGCCTCGATCCCCAACTTGTCCCCTCTGCCGAGCCGCAGGAGCGCAACTGGCTGCCCCTGGCGCTGGCTGCCGCTGTCGTCCTTATCGCCGCCGCCGTGGTGGTGCTGGTCTTGCAGCACGGCAAAGGCGCCGCCCAGGTGACGCCCCTCTCCGCGCTTCCCGATCCCTATGCGGCCAGCCTGCCCATCTCCCACCTAGCCATGAGCGAGTCTGCCAACCTGGCCGGGGGCAAGGTCACCTACCTCGACGGCCACATCGTCAATCAGGGCAGCCGCACCGTCACCGGCGTTACCGTGCAGGTGCTGTTCCGCGACTTTGCCCACGAAGTCACCCAGAACGAGACCCAGTCGCTCAAGGTGATTCGCATGCGCGAGCCTTACATCGATATCGAGCCGCTCTCCGCGGCCCCGCTCAAGCCCGGCGGCGCGCAGGACTTCCGCCTCATCTTTGACACGGTCTCCCCTGACTGGGACGGCGCCTACCCTGAAGTCCGCGTGATCCACGTCGAGACAAAATAGGTCGAACGGGCACCCTCCGACTGGAACCTCTTCGCACGCTCCCCACATCCCGGCTTCGGGTCCGTGTGTCGGCCTATCCCACGCCGAGACCTTCTGTCGTGCATTTCCTGGTTGATCCTATCGCGAGCGCGGTCGCCGAACCGCTGGCATTTTCACGTGTTACGCTGGACGCACTCTTCGACCGATCAAGATAGACAGTTCATGCGGGACCACCAACCAGAGATAAAGAGGAATGTCATGGCGAATTGCGAGCGCCGACTGAACGGCGAAAGTGTCAGGGGATCACTTGGCATCGTAGCGGCCGGGATTTCGGACGCAGAGGAGATTCTCGCCCTGCAGAAGCTGGCATTCCAGAGCGAGGCAGCACTCTACCATGACTTCGGCAGCCCAATGCTGACCCAGACCATCGCCGCACTGAGATCCGAAATCGCGGAGCGTACGGTGCTCAAAGCAGTTCAAGAGGGAAGGATTATCGGCTCGGTGCGGGGGAGTGCGGCAGGAACCACATGTCACATCGGCCGGCTCATGGTCCACCCGGAACGGCGGGGGCAAGGAACTGGTACTCACCTCATGACGGCGATCGAGGATATCTTCCCCGCCGTAGAACGCTTCGAGCTATTCACAGGTCATAAAAGCCACGCCAATATTCGGCTTTACGAACGGCTCGGCTATCGAGTGTTCAAGACCGAGGCAGTGAGCCCGGCGCTCTCCCTCGTATTCATGGAGAAGTCGGTGGCATAGGGAATCATTCGACCCGAGAAGGGCGGCCGGAATGCAGAAAGTTGGAATCTGCATTTGGGACCTCTCGCCGGTTGCGAGTGGTCGACCGGCATCCCGGCAATTGCTCGACTTCTTGGGCAACGCCCCCTCCGCGGCTGAAGCCGCGATCCCATTGCCACGCTCTGCGTAACGGCTACTGTGCGGTCCTTGGCGATGGGTCTCTGTCGTTGGCGCGGCGAGCAATAAGATCTTCCGCGGCCTGCCAAACAGAATCGCTCAGGTTCGGCTTCTGATCTCTGACCCTTGTCTTCTTTACCCGGTAGAAAATACGCACCCTTGCAAAAATTACACAGTCGGCAGCCTGCAAAACCTGCAAGCCGCCCCTTCCCGCCTCATTTCATCTCCTGTAAGCCAAACAATCTAAGCAAACTATGCGCCTCTGCCTCGTGGGCGCCGGTTTGGCACGGGCATTGCAATCCCTATCGGTGAGCAGACATCACCGCTCAACCCGCAGAGCCATTGCGGAGAACGTACCGGCGAGGATCGCCCCACTGATGAAAAGCAAGTCGGCAATTCGTAGTCTTTTTCCTGGCCAGTTGGCCATGCTCGTTCTGGCATCTGCAATCGCCATCCCCGCCTTCGCCCAGGCGCCGACCGCCGAGGAACCGCTGAGCGCTCCTCCGGCAGCCGTCCAACAGCAGCAGTCCGCCCCTTTGGCCAAGGACGCCAATGAGGGTTTCTGGGGCCGCGTCAATCCTTTTGCCCGCAAAAAGTGGGTCAACAAGCGGGTAGACCCGCTCAAGGACCGGCTCAGCGAACTGGATGAAGTCAACGCCAAGAATGCGCGCGACATTCAGGATGTGGACGGCCGGGCGCAGGCAGGCATCAAGAATGCCCAGGCAGCCGCGGACGGAGCCAACCAGACCGCTACCGCCGCCGGCGACCAGGCTCAGAAAGCCGGTCTCGTTGCGCAGAGCGCAGCCGGTCACGTAGATCAATTGAACGCCACTGTCGATGGGCTGGACCAGTACCACCAGGTCAATGCGGTGGAAGTCAAGTTTCGCGGCGGCCAGCCGATGATCTCGGCAGTGGCACGCAAGCAACTCGACGATCTGGCGGCCAGCCTCACCGGCCATCAGGGGTACGTTCTGGAAATCGAGGGGCATTCTCCCCTGGCCGGCGGCGCCGGCATCCAGAGTTCCGATCGCCTGACTGAAGCAGTCATGCGCTATCTCGTCACGGAACATCAGATTCCCGTCTACCGTTTGCACTCTGTGGCTCTGGGCAATGCCCGGGTCGCCGACCAGGAAGAGGCCAAGCTGACGAAGATCAAGATCAGCAGCGTGCAGATTCGGTTGATGGAAAACAGTTTGGCGGCCCGGTAAAGCGCACCCCCCCATGGTGCGAATCACCGTCCCGGCGCGGAGCGGCCCAAAAAGCGCAGTCCCTCCTCCGAGGTTCTGCTCCGCGCCAACGGCTACCCGGCCGTAAGGCCGCCAATTAAGCTCTCGCAACACGAGAGAACCAAGGCAACTTGGCCCCCGTCAATGGCGGGGGCCGATTTTTTTGTGGCCACCGCCGCGCCCGGTAGAATGACCTCTATATGCCATTGCACCCCGACAACGCCGCCCTCCCCGAAACCAGCCTCGACGGCAGCCGCTTCGTCCGCGCCTGCCTGCGCCGCCCCGTTGACCGCACACCCGTCTGGTTTCTGCGCCAGGCCGGCCGCTACATGCAGGAGTACCGCGACGTCCGCAAGCACCACACCCTGGTGGAAATCTGCAAGCAGCCCGAGATTGCCGCCGAGGTCACCATCACCGCCGCTGAAAAGCTGGGCGTGGACGCAGCCATCATCTTTGCCGACCTGCTGCTGCCCCTGGAGCCCATGGGCCTGGGCTTCGAGTTCCAGGCCGGCGAGGGGCCGGTGGTGCACCATCCGGTGCGTACCGCCGACGACGTTCGCGCCCTGCGCACCGACCGCGCCGGCGACTTGATCTATGTGGCCAGGGCCATTGAGAAGGTTGCCGCCCACTTCCGCAACCGCCTGGGCATCATCGGCTTCTGCGGCGCGCCCTACACGCTGGCCAGTTACATGATCGAGGGCGGCGGATCGAAGAATTACATCCACACCAAGCAGATGATGTACAGCGACCCTTCCACCTGGCGGCTGCTGCTGGACAAGATCGTGCTGGTGCTGGAGCAGTATTGCCGCCAGCAGGTCGAAGCCGGCGCGGACGTGATTCAGATCTTCGACAGTTGGGTGGGTTCGCTGGGCCTGGCCGACTACCGCGACTACGCCCTCGAAGCTTCGCGGCGCCTGGTTCATTCAGTTCAACAGATGGGCGTGCCGGTCATCTACTTCGGTGTCGAGACCGCCGGCCTGCTGACCGATATGGCCTCCACCGGCGCCGATGTGATCGGTCTGGACTGGCGGCAGCCGCTCGACGAAGGCTGGCGCGCGGTGGGCCACGGCCACGCCGTCCAGGGCAACCTGGATCCCATCACCCTGTTTGCCCCGCTGGAGGTCCTGGAACGGCGCGTGCACGAGATTCTGCGCTCCGCCAACGGACGTCCCGGCCACATCTTCAACCTCGGCCACGGCATCGTCCCCACCACACCGGTTGAGAATGTGCAGGCCGTCGTGCGGATGGTGAGGGAGTTCCGCCTGGAGCCGCCAATCAGCTAATCTTCCTGGGTGCCCCAGGTCTCGCTTCCGAGACCTGGGAATTTACCAAGCCCTGGCGCAGTTGGGTGCTCCACCCTCGCCGCGTCTTTGTTTTTGCGGCTAGTGTCCTGTCCCTGAAGTTCGCCACAAAACTAGGGTTGTCATCCAGAGCGAACGGGGCCCCAAGCGCTTTTCAGCTTGGGGGTGGTGAGTCGAAAGCCTGCCCTGAGCGAAGCCGAAGGGGATCTGCAGTTGTTTTTCAAAGAACATCTGCGACACCACACTAGGGTGGGATGCAGAACAACCGAGACACTCCGTGCTCCATCCTTGCGACTTTCTTCTGTCTCCAGGGTGGGAAACCTGAAGTTTCCACCAGCCTCCGTTGATGAGGAACCCGTCCATGCCTAAACAAGCCGTCCTCTTGCTGGCCCACGGAACTCCCGAGACCGTCGAGCAGATTCCCGAGTACCTGCGCAACGTGGTCAGCGGCCGCCCTTTGCCCCAGCAGGTGATCGAAGAGATCCAGCACCGCTACGCCCTCATCGGCCGCAGTCCGCTGACGGAAATCACCCTGGAGCAGGGCCGCCTCGTCCAGAACGAACTCGCGGCCGAGGGCCAGGCCGTGCCGGTTTACGTGGGCATGCGCAACTGGCGGCCTTACATTCCTGAGGTGGTGCGGCAGATGCGCGCCGATGGCGTGGAAGAGGCCGCGGTGGTTTGCATGGCGCCGCAGAACTCGCGCACCAGCACCGGGCTCTATCGTCGCGCCGTCGAGGCTGAGGCCTCCGGTCTGCGCATTGACTTCACCGCCGGCTGGGCGCAGCATCCGCTGCTGGCCGAGGCCTTTGCCGAACGGCTGCGGCCCCTGCTGGCCAGTCTGAGCGCGGAAGTCGGTCACCCCGTCCCGGTGCTCTTCACCGCCCACAGCGTCCCCTGCCGCACCATCCAGGCGCCCGCGGCCGGCGAGGGCCAGCCCCGCCAGTGGCCCGGCCAGGACGCCGATCCCTACGCCGAGGACGCCAAGCGCACCGCCACATTGGTCGCCGCCCGCGTGCCCCAGATTCCCCAATGGTGGTTTGCCTTCCAGAGCCAGGGCGCCAGCGGCGGGCCGCCCGGATCTCCCAACGCCTGGATCGGACCCAGCGTTGAGCAGACCCTCGACGCCCTCGCCGCCCAGGGCGTGAAGACACTCGTCCTGCAACCCATCGGCTTTCTCTGCGACCACGTCGAGATTCTCTACGATGTGGATATTCTCTTTCGCGAATATGCCGTCAAACTTGGCATGCGGCTGGAGCGGCCGCAGTCGTTGAACGCATCTGTTTCCCTGGCCAAAGCGGTCGCGGATCTGGCGCGCCAGGGGCTGATGCGGCTGCACCGCCAAATCGGGTAGAATAGGTGACTGAATCACCTGACTGGCGTCTCTTTCCCTCGCCAGAGATGTGCAAATACCATAGCTTTTGGGACACAAACCTATCTTTTGGGAACCCACCCTCAAGGCAGTTTGCACCCATTCGCATTCAGTTGGAAAGCAACCCTCTATGAAATGGGGCTTAGCAGTAATGAGTTCGTCGCAACCAGTGCAATCAAAATCGCAACCGCGCTGTTCCCGCTGTGGGGATTCGAAAATTAGACGCATTGAACGGAAGGGCTTTTGGCAAACGAGGATCTTTCCCCTCTTCGGCTTTTTCCCCTGGGAATGCCCAGCCTGCCGGAAAACCTCTTTGATTAGGAAACGGCATCAACGGAAGAAAAAGCGTACGCCGGCCGAATAGCCCGCACTGGGACCTGCTTCGAGCGATCCACAGCCCGCAGGTCAAGACGGTTTGCTCGACGCTCTTTTCCGCCCCTTCATTTCTTCCAGTTTGAATAGCCATGGAAGCCGCTATAGCGATTCCAGAATTGGTGTACCTCGAAACCCATCCACTCAAGTTGACGCGAGCATCAGCGAGCGGCGACCTCGTTGAAAGTAAACGGGCGTAGCCATTCTGGAATTGCTCTGAACAAAGGTGGCCGCAGCGGCGTCTGCGCAAAGCGGCCCTTTGCAAGCGAATAGCGCTCTAGAAACGAAAGAGGTTCTTGACGAGGAACACCACGTTGGCGGGCCGCTCGGCAAGCCGCCGCATAAAGTACGGATACCATGCCTGGCCGAAGGGAACATAAATCCGCACGTTATAGCCCTGCTGGACCAGCTTGCGCTGCAGGTCGCGGCGGATGCCGAACAGCATTTGGAACTCGAATCGGCTGGGGTCGATCTGGTGTTGATCGGCGAACGTCCTGATCGCGGCGATCATGGTCTCATCGTGGGTAGCCAGGCCGTGATAGACGGAGCTTTCCAGCAGCAGACAGCTGAGCCGGATGTAGTTCTCGTCCACCTGGACCTTGTTAGGAAAGGCGATCTTGGCAGGCTCCATGTAGGCGCCCTTGCACAGTCGTACCTTGATGCCCTCGGCCAGCAGTTGTTCAATGTCTGCACGGGAGCGGTAGAGGCTGGCCTGGATCACCGTTCCGATCGATCCGTTTATATCGGGGTGTGCATGCAGGCGGCGCACGATGTCCAGCGTCTTCTGCGTCAGCGAGGAGTCTTCCATATCGATGCGGACAAAATTACCGGTCGCGTGGGCATGTCCGGCCAGGCTCCCGGCCAGAAATTCGGCCAGCTCCGGCGATTGCTCCAGGCCCATCTGGGTCAGCTTCACGCTGATGTTGGCGCTCAGCTTCCGCTCCGCAATGGCATCCAGCACGCGGTGATACATCTGCGCCGCCTGCCGGGCTTCTTCCTCTGAGGTGACACTCTCGCCCAGCGCGTCCAGGGATACGGCAATGCCTTGCTTGTTGAGGGTTTCGGCCACGCGCAGAGCGTCGTCCATTTCCATCCCCGCGACAAACCGGGAACTCAGTCGCGAGCCTGCGCGGGATTTCTCGGCGAAGTGGCGCAAAGTGCGATTCTTTGAGAGGGCGATAAACGCGGAACGCAGAATAGGCATAAGAGGGTCCTGCCGGAGAGAGCCCAGCCAGGGGGCTCACCTCGCGAATGTACCAGTTTCGCACACTCGGTAGCCCCGCGTTCAAGATTCCGCCAGAGGAAAGCGGAATGTCTGGGCGGTGCAGCCGGCAACTCCCCTGCCCGCGGCTGGCTCAATCTGCAATCATCGCAAAGGGGGTGCATCGCCTGTGCGCGGAGTTTTTCTTGGCTTGTCGATGTTGCTTGCTGCGGTCACCGGACTGTTGGGCCAATCCATGCCCAGGACCCCTGCGGAAACGCTCAGCGGCAAACGGATCGTGCTGGCGGAGGCCCTGCGCGGTCATGCGGCCGTGCTGGTCATGGGGTTCACCCGAGCCGGCGGGAGTGCCTGCGATCCCTGGGCCAGAGCGCTTCGCGCCGATCCGTCCATGGCCGGAATCGCGGTATTTCAGGCGGCCATGCTGGAAGGGGCGCCGGGCTGGTTGCGGGCAGCAATCAAAAGCTCCATGCGCAAAGGGCTTTCTCCCGCTGAGCAGGATAACTTTGTGATTCTCGTGCAGGATGGAAAGCTATGGCGGAGTTATTTCGGCGTAACCGCCGATCAGGACCCCTATGTGGTGCTCCTGGACGCCGCCGGGCAGGTGCGCTGGCATGGCCACGGCGCGGCCAGGGACCTGGAGCCGCTCCTGAAAGCGGCTCTCAAGTAGAGACCCCTGCTTACTCCACGCGGTAGATCGTGCTCCCGTGAGCCGGCAGAGTTACTTCGATCCCCTCGGAAACCTTCAGTTTGCTCCCATCCCACAGATTGCGGGCCGCGTGCTTGCTCGGCAGGCCCAGTTGCTCCCAGGTGGCGCGCAGCGTAGCCGGCTGGTCGTCCAGGTTGAAGAACGCGAAAGAGGAGCGCTCCTGCTGGCCCGAGCCCGTGCGCGCCTCCCACACGCGGGCATTCTCGAACCCAGCCGGCAGATCCTTCACCGCGTGAGTCTCCACTGCCTTCTGGTTGATCTCCAGCACTTCCCGGTTGGTAATCAGCGAGCGCGTAAATTCGTCCAGCCTGGTCAGATTCGCGCCCAGGATCAGCGGCGAGCGCGCAAACACCCACAGCGTGAACTCCGTGCGCTGCTCGTCGTGCGTTTCGCGGGACTGGCGCGCTTCACCCCATCCCGGATGCGGCCCCAGCCAGCCAAACGGCAGCATGTCGTCGTCCGGCCAGTTGCCCGGCTTCACATACGGCGCCCACAAAGCCAGCCGGTCGAAGGCCTCCCGAATGCCGAAAGGAAACTCTCCGTCGGCGGGCTTCTTCACTGCCTTCCAAACGTCCCAGTGATCGTCGGTAATGCGCCACATCTGCGCGTACTTGCCCACAAATTCCGCGTAGGCAATGTCGGTAGGCCCCGGCGAGAGGCTCAGCACAATCGAGCGGCCGGTCTTCTTGATGGCCTCGGCAATCTGCAGAATTTCCGTGGGCCGGTACGGGTGGTCGCTGACGCAGTCCACCTTGATGTAGTCCAGGCCCCAACCGGCATACAGCTTCAGCATCGAGTCGTAATACGCCTGCCCGGCCGGTGTATCGCTTACCCCCCAGTTGCCGTCGTCCCACGGGCAGGGAGCGCTCTTGTCGGCCGCGTCCACCGCATGAAAGCTGGTTCCCGCGATGGGCAGGTTCTCGTCCACCACCTGGTGCGGAATGCCGCGCACAATGTGGATGCCAAACTTGAGCCCCTGCGCGTGCACCCAGTCGGCCATCGGCTTGAAGCCCGCTCCATCGGCCGACGACGGAAAGCGGTTGGTGGCGGGTATCTGGATGCCGTTGCCGTCAAAGACATACTTCTTTGTCTCCACCTTGTCGCCGAAGGGATTCTGCATGTACCACCCCTCGTCGATCACCGAGTACTCCCAGCCGTATTGCTTCAGCCCCGCCAGCACGGCGGTGTTGGCCTTGAAGTCGGCTTCGTCGATGGTGAGCCCGTAGGCGTCCCAGCTGTTCCAGCCCATGGGTGGGGTGGGCGCGGGGTTCTGTGCGGGCAGGAAGGCAGGAACAAGGAGGGCAACAAGAGCGGCGAGAATCAAGCTGCGGCGCGTCATGCGTAAACGTATACCACAGCCGCCCGCCTTCTGCGCTGAAAACTGCCGAGGACCAGAGCGCTGGATTGAAAGTTGGTGCCTTCCCACCCTTGCGCCAGAAAAAGTCGCAAGGGTGGGGCACGGAGTATCTGTGGAGCTTCTGAATCAGCGCCTACAACTGAATCTTTACCGGCCACGTCTTCCATATCTCTGCGCAGTACTCCCGGATCGACCGGTCAGAGGAGAACTTGCCCATCCGCGCTACGTTCAGAATGGACATGCGCGTCCACGCGTCCTGGTCGCGGTAGGCCGCGCTCACCTGGTCCTGGCAGTCGATGTACGGCTGGTAGTCGGCCAGCAGCATGTAGTCGTCGTTGTTCAAAAGCGAGTTCACCAGCGGCTCGAACAGACCCCGGTCGCCATGCGAGAACTCGCCGCTGCCCACCGCATCCAGCACCTCCCGCAAGGGGGCGATGGACTCGTAAAAGGCATACGGGTGGTAGCCCTCCCGCTTGCGCTGCTCCACCTCCGGCACGGTCATTCCGAAGAGGAAGAAATTCTCCGCGCCCACCTCCTCGCGTATCTCCACATTGGCGCCGTCCAGCGTGCCGATGGTCAGCGCGCCGTTCATGGCGAACTTCATGTTGCCCGTGCCCGAGGCCTCCTTCCCGGCCAGCGATATCTGCTCGCTCAGGTCCGCCGCGGGATACACTCTTTGCCCTAGCTTCACGTTGAAGTTGGGCAGGAACACCACCTTCAGGCGGCCGCGCACCAGCGGGTCGGAATTGATGGCCTCGCCCACCGAGTGAATCAGCTTGATGATGAGCTTGGCCATGCGATAGCCGGGGGCGGCTTTGCCGCCGAAAATGAAGGTCCGCGGCACGATCTCCGCATCCGGATCGCGCTGGATGCGCTTCAGCAGCGTGAGAATGTGCAGCACCTGCAAATGCTGCCGCTTGTACTCGTGCAGCCGCTTCACCAGCACATCGAACATCGAGGCGGGATCGACGGCGATCCCCAGCCGCTCATGGATGTAGTCGGCCAGTTGCGCCTTGTTGCCCAGCTTGATCGCTCTCCACTCCTCACGCAGTTCCCGGTCGTCCACCATCGGTTCCAGGCGGCGCAGCTTCTCCAGATCGCGTATCCAGCCCGAACCGATGCGCGAGGTGAGCAGGTGAGCCAGCCCCGGATTGCTGCGCACCATCCAGCGCCTGGGCGTCACGCCGTTGGTCTTGTTGGAAAACTTGTCCGGCGTCAGCTCGTAGAAATCGCGCAGCACGTGGCTCTTCAAGAGCTCGGTGTGCAACTCCGCCACGCCGTTGATGGCGTGGCTGCCCAGCGCCGCCAGGTGGGCCATGCGCACCGACTTCTCTCCGCCCTCGCCGATCAGCGACAGCCGCTTCACCCGCTCCAGGTCGCCGGGAAACCTCTGCCGCACATTCTCCAGATGGCGCTGGTTGATCTCGTCGATGATCTCCAGGTGCCGCGGCAACAGCGCCCCGAACAGGCTCTCGGGCCACTGCTCCAGGGCTTCCGGCAACAGCGTGTGATTGGTGTAGGAGAGAGCGTGCTGGGTCACGTGCCACGCCGTCTCCCACTCCAGCTCGTTTTCATCCACCAGCAGCCGCATCAGCTCCGCCACCGCGATCGCCGGGTGGGTGTCGTTCATCTGGATGGCGAAGTTGCGGTGCAGCTCGGCCAGCGGACGCCGCTGCGTCTTCTGGATGCGCAGAATGTGCTGCAGCGAGCAGGAAACAAAAAAGAACTGCTGCTCCAGCCGCAACTGTTTGCCCTGGATCTCTACGTCATTGGGGTAAAGAATCTTGGAGATGTTCTCCGACGACACCTTGCTCGCCACCGCGCCGAAAAAGTCCCCGGTGTTGAAGGTGCCGAAGTCGAAGCCCTCCACCGCCTGCGCCGACCACAGCCGCATGGTGTTGGCGGTGTTGGTCCGGTAGCCCAGGATGGGCGTATCGTAGGGCACGCCGCGCACCAGGCGTTGCGGAATCCACGTCACGCGCACCCGGCCCTTGGCATCGGTACGGGTTTCCGTGCGCCCTCCCATCATCACTTCAAAGGAGTCTTCCGGCCGCTCCAGCGCCCAGGGATTTCCCAGGCGCAGCCATTTGTCCGTCGTCTCCACCTGCCAGCCGTCGCGAATCTGCTGGTCGAAGATGCCGTACTCATAGCGAATCCCGTAGCCGATGGCGGGAATGTCCAGCGTGGCCAGCGAATCCATGAAGCACGAGGCCAGCCGCCCCAGCCCGCCGTTGCCCAGGCCAGGCTCGGCTTCCTGCTCGATCAGGAGGTTCAGGTCCAGCCCCAGCTTGCGCATGGCCTGCTCGGTCTCGTCGTAGATGCCCAGGTTGATGAGGTTGGTGGCCAGGTGCGGCCCGGTCAGGAACTCAGCGGAGAGGTAGCAAACCACCCGCACGTCCTGCGCCTGGTAGTTCTTCACGGTTGAAATCCAGCGCTCCACCAGGCGGTCGCGCACCGTGTGCGCCAGCGCCATGTAAAGGTCGTTGACCGTGGCTCGTTCCAGCGAGCGGCCCTGCACAAAGAACAGATTGTCCAGGAACGACTGCGCCAGCGCCTCGACCCCCAGCGCTGTCCGTTGTCCCTTCTGCGATCCGGCGCCGCCGATTGCGGCTGAAAAATCGGACATTGTCCACCTCATGCTCCGCACCGGTGCGGATTCCGGTTGCGCAGAGCCGTGCCCTCAACATACGGCCGCAACTCGCCGGGAGGCGATGAAAAACCGGCGAAAACATGGGCAGGAAAGGGACCACAGCCCACTGTGGTCCGGCCTTGCCGTTTTGGTCACGGCCTTCCCGCAATGGCCGCCTGCCGCCGAGCGGCCGCATCCGGCGATCGCTCCGGCCCACCGGTAACCGTGTATTTCACTCCGTGCGATAAGCTGGTGCGGAGGTATTCCCGATGCGATTTCGACCCTGGGACCGCGTGGCCCTGGCTTCGCTTGCGCTGGCTTTCGGGCTGGGTCTGACTGCCCAGCAACCGGCTGCCAACGAGGGGCGGACTCCGGCCCTGCCGGTGATTCACGTCGACCACGGCCCCAACTCGGCCGCGGCGCAAAATCAGCACTATGTGGTGCTCGTCTCCCTGGACGGCTTCCGCTGGGACTATGCCACGCGCGACGGCGCCAAAAACCTGCTGGCCCTAGGCAAGCAGGGCGTCTGGGCGCCGCAGGGCATGCTGCCCAGCTATCCCTCGCTCACCTTTCCCAACCACTTCACCATCGTGACCGGTCTCTATCCCGAGCATCACGGCCTGGTGGCCAATGGCTTTTACGACGAGACCAGGCAGGCCCGCTACGCCATCGGCGATCCCCAGGCCGTCACCGACGGCTCCTGGTATAGCGGCGTGCCCCTGTGGAGCCTGGCCGAGAGTCAGGGCATGCGTACCGCGTGCCTGTTCTGGCCCGGCTCCGAGGCCACAATCGCCAGCTACCAGCCCACCTATTACCTGCGCTTCGACGACAAGATCGACGAGGCGGCGCGCATCGAGCAGGTGCTGGCCTGGCTGCGCCTGCCCGCGGCCGACCGCCCCCATTTCATCACCCTCTACTACGCCGAGCCCGACCACGAGGGCCACGCCTTCGGCCCCGACGCCCCCGAAACCCGTGCCGCCGAATTGAAGGTTGACGGGCTGGTGGGCAAGCTCAAGGCCGGGCTGGACGCCACCGGTCTGCCCATCGACCTGGTGGTGGTAAGCGACCACGGCATGGCCAAAGTCGAGGGCGGCTGGATCACCCTGGACCAGTTTGCCGATCTGGCCGGATTCGAGACCGCGGGCGCGCTGCTCTACGGCAAGACCGAGGCCGATCGCGCCCGCGTCTATAACCAGCTCAAAAAGGCCTCGTCGCAGTTCATGGTCTTCCGCCGCAAGGATCTTCCGGCGGGGCTGCATTACAGCGAAAACCCGCGCGCGGGCGATCCGGTGGTGGTGGCCACCGGGCCTTACGCCATTCGCGCCCACGCCCCCCCGGCGGGCAAGCTCGATCGTCCTCCCACCGCCGGCATGCACGGCTTCGATCCCCGCAAATTGCCTGAAATGAAAGCCAGTTTCTTTGCCGCGGGCCCGGACATTGTTCCCGGCAAGACCGTGGCGCCCTTTGAGAACGTCAATCTGTATCCCTGGCTGGCTCACATGCTCGGGCTTCAGACGCCAAAAAACGATGGCAGCCTGAACATTCTGGCGGGGACTTTGCGCGATAATGGTATCGATACCAGCGAGTAAAGGAGCAGTTGCCCGATGAACGTTGTCCTGGGAGTTGATGGCGGAGGAACGCGCACACGCGCCTCGATTGTTGCCGGCGAGCAGGTTCTGGCTCACGCCGAAGGCGGTTCCATCAAGCGCCTGCGCGTGGGCGCGGAGGCGGCGGAAGACAACCTGCGCCTGCTGCTCAAGGAAGTCTACGCACAGGCGGGACTGAGCGGCGTGCGCGCGGCTTCGGTGGGCGTGGCCAGTTGCAGCCTGCCGGGGACCGTCGAGTGGATCACGGCAGTGCTCAAGGATTTCAAGGCGGAACTCTCCGAGGTCGTGGGCGATGAAGTCATTGCTCTGGACGCGGCCTTCCGCGGAGGCCCCGGAATCCTGCAGATCGCCGGCACCGGCTCCAACACCATTGGCCGCGCCCCCGACGGCACCAGGGAGTGCGCCGGCGGCTACAGCTCGCGGCTGGGCGACGAAGGCTCCGGCTACTGGATCGGCGTCAACAGCGTGCGCCGCGCGCTCCATGCCTACGACCGCGAGCAGCCCACCCGGATTCTGGAAAAGGTGGGCGAGATTTGGGGCACCCCCAGCCTGGACGACCTGATCAGCCTGGGCGACAGCACGCCCGGTCCGGACTTTGCCGCGCTGGCGCCGGCCATCAACGAACTGGCCGAGGCCGGCGACCCGGTCGCCGTGGGCGTGCTGCAACAGGCCGCCGCCGATCTGGTGGAGTTTGTGCTGCTGGTGCGCGCCAAGCTGCGCCGCAAGCACTCGATTGCCGGCGAAGTTCCCGTGGCCTGGACCGGCGGCGTGGTCGAGAAGATGGCGCTGGTGCGGGAGCCCTTTTTCGCCGGCCTTCATGCCGCTGCCCCGCAGATGCCGGTGGCCACCCAGGCGTCGGTTTCTCTGCAAGGCGCGCTGTGGCGGGCCAAACGGCTGGCGGGTGCGGCGCTGTAAGCCCTTAACCGCATTAGTCGAATGATCGTCGGGTGCCCCAGGTCCCGCTTTTGGGACCTGGGATCGCTCTGCAGATCACCATATGGAATGTAGCGCCATGTATGACAGCGTCGGCTTTGTCAATACTCTTTTTCGGCTGCTTTTCTTGAAAACGGCGCAAAGATCTCCTGTGGTGAGGATTTGGGTGTCAAGGGCGCCGCACT
>Ga0302278_10001433_pt1 | contig 29218 bp, 19 predicted proteins | sample III_Bog_N3_2_FD_194543 | JGI IMG/M metagenome (GOLD analysis project Ga0302278, IMG submission 194543) | Peat permafrost microbial communities from Stordalen Mire near Abisko, Sweden - III_Bog_N3_2 | ecosystem: Environmental > Terrestrial > Soil > Wetlands > Peat | place: Sweden: Abisko... | reverse complement strand
GTTTTGCCAAACACCAACACGCCGCTGGTTTCCTTGTCGAGCCGGTGCAGGATGGCCAGCGGGGCCCAGCGGGGCTCGCGATGCCGTAACCAGTCGTAGATCCCCTCGCCCGCATGGGGGGCCGGGGCATGGGTGTTCCAGCCGGCGGGTTTGTGAACCACCAGCAGATGCTCATCCTCAAAAATGACGCAGGGAACCATGGATGATGATTAAGCAATCCCCCGCCGCTTGGCAAAGTTGAAATTTTCTTACCGGCGATTCACATAAGCATAGACCCACCCCGCAAAATAACTCGCCGTCCCGTCCTGCGCCCGGCATTTTCCCGGAGTGCATCTGGCTCATCTGCGACTCCGGGACTTCCGCAATTACGCGCGGTTGGACGCCGACTTTTCGCCCGGCTTCCAGCTCCTGCTCGGCGACAACGCCCAGGGCAAGACCAACATTCTCGAAGCCGTTTACCTCATGGCCACGCTGCGGTCGTTTCGCGGCGTGGGCGGGGCGCAGATGATCCGGCACGGCCAGAAGGGCTACTTCGTCGGCGGGCGGGTGATCGGCCAGGGCGAGCATGACATCAAAATGTATTGGGCCGCCCGCGAGCGGAATTTGACGCTGGACAGTCAGCCGGTCAAAAAGCTTGCGAATTATTTGGGCACGCTGCGGACGGTCATTTTTTGCACAGAAGACCTGGAACTGGTCAAGGGCACGGCCCGGTCGCGCCGCCGCTTCATGGACCTGCTGCTGGCCCAGACGAGTCCCGGCTACCTGCCGCTGCTCCAGCGTTACATGCACACGGTCCGCTCCCGCAACGCCCTGCTCAAGCAGCGGACTCCCGACGAGGCCGCGCTGGATGGTTTTTCCCGGGAACTCGTGGTGGCCGGCGACCAACTCATCCGCGCCCGCATGGAGTTGATCCCCCGGTTTTCGCCGCTGGCCCGGCTGGCTTACCGGCGGATTTCCAATGACGCCGAGGAGTTGCGCCTGGAATACCTGCCGAGTGTGAAACATGATTTCGCCCTGGAACTGACCCAGGCGCGGCTGCGCGAGCGCAGTTACCGTTCCACGCTGGTCGGGCCGCACCGGGATGAACTCTCGCTGCTCCTCAACGAGAAGTCCGCCGCCCAGTTCGGCAGCGAGGGTCAGAAGCGGACTCTGGCCATCGCCCTGAAGATGGCGCAGGCGGAATACCTCGCCGGCATTCACGGCAGCGCGCCGGTGCTGCTGATTGACGACGTCATGGGTGAACTGGATGTCAAACGCCGCAGCGGTTTGCTGCCCCTGCTCGAACAAGCGCGCAAAACGAGCGGTCAGGTCTTCATGACTTGCACGGAGGAAAACTGGCCCCGCGAACTTGGTCGCGACCTGTTCCGCTGGGAGGTGAAGGCCGGCGCCCTGGCAAAAGGCTGAGGCGGATCGTTTTGCGGGCCGAAGAAAACGATGTTTTGCGATTGAGTGGGCGCGGGCGGTGGCGTATCTTCCCGGGACTGCGCGCGCGTAGCTCAACTGGATAGAGCGTCGGTCTCCGAAGCCGAAGGTTGTGGGTTCAACTCCCGCCGCGCGCACCACTGTTTTTTCCCAACCGGCGCTTATACAAATTTCTTCACGACCGCGCCGAGGCGGCGGACGCCTTCGCGGATGTTTTCCGGGCTGGCGCTGCCAAAGCTGAGCCGCATTTCGTGGTCCGGGATGGGGCGCGCGGGGTCTTCGGCATAGCAAAGGCCGCCGGGGACGTAGAGGACGTCGTTTTTCAGCGCGGCCTGGAACACTTTCGATTTGACGCCGGTGACCACGCCGACGGGCAGCCGGGCCCAGAAATACAGGCCGCCGCCGGATTCCCAAATTTCCACGGCGGGGGGGAAATATTCAGCGAGCGCCTGTTTCATGACGCGGGCTTTTTCGCCGTAACGCTGTTCGATGCCAGCCACATGGCGGTCGTAGCGGCCGGAGGTGAGGGCGAGGGCCAGCACTTGTTGCAGGAGGTTGGCGGTGCCGAAATCGTGGTTGCCCTTGATGCGTTGCACGGCCGTGAGCAGCGGTTCGGGCAGGAAACCGAAGCCGGCGCGCACACCGGGGGCGTAGGGTTTGCTGTAGGTGCCGGTGTAGATCACCCGGCTGGCGGCGCCGCGCAGGGTCAGGGCCGAAGGGGTGTCGGGGCCGGCAAAACGGAGTTCGCGATAGGCGGCGTCTTCGAGCAGATACAGGGGGTGGCCGGCGGCGGTTTCATACTGCTTGAGCAGCGCCAGCGCGGCGCGCTTTTTCGCCAGGGTGGTGCTGGCCCCGGTGGGGTTTTGGAAATAGGTGATGAGATACAGGGCCTTGACGCGGCGCAGTTGGCCGGTTTTTTTCAATCCGTCCAGGACGGTTTTCAAATGGGCGAGATCCAAGCCATCGCGCTCGAGGCGCACGCCGCGGGCCTGGATGCCCTGACTTTGCAGGATGCCGAGAAACACAAAATACGTGGGGTCTTCGACCAGGATGATGTCGCCCTCGTCGCAGAGGGCTTCCAGAGTCATGTAGAGCAATTGCTGTGAACCGCCGGTGACAATGACCCGTTCCCAGGCGTGGGCGGGGGTGCGGACGCCATCGAGCTTTTGCACGTGTTCGGCGGTGAACTGGCGCAGGTTGTTTTCCCCGGCGGTGATGCCGTATTGCAGGGCGGGCGGGCCGGCCTGGGGATCGCTCAACACTTCGTTGATCAGCTCGCGGGTCAGGGCCACGGGGAGGGTGGCGTTGTCGGTGAAGCCGGCGGCGAGGGAAATCAATTTCGGCCGGCCCAGGGCGGTGGCCATGAGCCAGGAAATGGCGGGGGCCGCCGTGCGACGACCCAGGGCGGATAACGACAATGCTGCGTCCGTTTGTTTCTTCATTTGAAAGGGCGGGGAAGTTACCAGAAGGGGCGGCGGAGAGGCAAGCGGTGTTATTTTCAGCCAGGGAAGCGCCCGGGGCGCGGGAAGGCTTCGGCCAGGCCGACGGCCAACGTGACGGCACCGGCGGCCAGCCAGGCGAGGAGGTGCGGGTCAAGGACGCCGGGGGGATGAACCGGCAGGTGAACGGTGAGCGCCAGGGTGAAGCGCCAGGTGAATCCGCCCGCGAGCACGGCCAGCACGGGCCAGGTGAGATGCGCGCGCAAACTGTTCCAGGCGAACAGGCTGCGTTCAATGCGCGCCCGGCCGGCTTCATATTCGGCCTGCAACCGGCGTTTGCACTCGTCGCGCTGCGCCTCGGACCAGGGTGCGGGCAGGGCTTGGATTCGCGCCTGCAAGCGCCGGTCGAATCCGGGCGTCAGGATGGGGGCTTTCACCCCGGCGACGAGGGCGGCATCCAGTTGCCGGAGTTGCCGGGCGAATTGGAGGCACGCGGGGCAAGCGGCCAGATGGGTTTCCACCGCCGCGTGTTGGACGGGTGGCAATTGGTTCTCCTGATAATCCAGAAGCTGGTTTTCAATTTCGGCGCAGGTCATAAGTCAGGTGGGGATGAGCCGGGGGGCGGGTTGGGCAATGAGCGGGGCACCGGCTTCCGCCGCCATCGGGATGAGGCTGGGTTTGGCCGGCGAACGTCCGACCGTCGCCGGCATCGTGCGCAGGAGCGGGGAATGCAGGAGTTCCTTTTTCGCCCGGAACAGGAGGGTCTTGACGGTGCCCAGGGGGAGGCCGAGCATGAGCGCGACTTCCTCGTAGGCTTTTTGTTCCAAATAAAAGAGGGTGAGCACCTGCCGGTGTTTTTCCGAGAGGCTGGCGAGCAGGACGGCCACATCCATGGCCGCCCCGGGTTCGGGGTCGGCGCATTGGAGGGCGGGCAGGCCGGCGGCGGCGGCTTCCATTTCCGGGGATTGCAGGGAGACGGTGGGATGGCGGTCGCGGCGTTTAAGTTCGGTAAGGCAGGTGTTGCGCGTGATGGCGTAAATCCAAGTCGAGAGGGAGGCGCCCCCGTGATAAGCGGGCAAGCCCTTCCAGATTTTCACAAACACTTCCTGCGCGACATCCTCGGCGTGGGCCTCGTGATGCAACAGGCTGACGGCCAACCGGAACACGCGGTCTTTGAAGGCCGCCACCAAGGGCGTAAACGCCTCGTGATAGCGCCGGGCTTCCAGCAACCGCACAATGTCCTGATCGGGCAGGGATGAATTTGATTCGCTCACAATGCGACCGGACACGGGCCGGGGGCGCATGGTTTATACTACGGCGGCGGCCGCCGGGTTTCAAAAACATTTGGCGGGCCACTCAACCGGGTGAGCGACCGCTATATGCAATAAAGTACTCATTGCATATTGACATAAAGCATTTAGATGCTTATTATGGGGACATGATGATAAATCACGATCGCGGCAAAATCGGACGTCTCTCCGCCGGCCGGCGGGAGCAAATGGCACCTCGGGGGGTATCAACTCTGGCGGCAACAACCGGGACGGCGCCAACCCATCCGCCAACTGGCCCGGGATGCCCGGACCTGCGGCCTGGAATTGAGCCATCATGGGTCCGCCCGGCTCACCGGGGAACTCCGGCCGGCCACCGTGCCGCCCCCCGCCGGCACCAGCCAAATCAGGTTGAAACCAGGTTGAAACCAGGTTGAAACCAGGTTGAAACAAAGTTAAACCAGCCAATACGTGCATAAGTTTTCAGCCTCGGGTTTGGCCCTCGCGGAGCGGCATCTCACCCCGCCCGGGCGGCCCGGAAAGTAATTTGAAACAATTGGCCGGTGGGCGGAGTCTCAAATTGCGAACGGGGACCGGGGCATGCCGGCTTCGGGCACCAACAACCAAAATACGGTCCACACTGTAAACTTTATGATTGAAAATATTGTCGGCGAGATGATCCCCATCATTGCCATCGTGATGGCTTTTAGCCTGGGCATGCTCGCCGTTTTCTCCAAATACCGTAATCGGCGGGACATGTTCTCGTTGTATCATCAGGAAAGGATGGCGGCCATTGAGAAGGGCATCGAGCTGCCGCCGTTGCCGGAGGATTTCTTCCGCGAGGATGCCGGCGACGGCCAAGCGCCGCGTCGCGCCGGGCACGGCACCCTGTTGTTTGGCTTGATCCTGCTGTTTACCGGTCTAACCTTATACTTGGCGCTGCACTTCACGGTCGCGCACATGGACGCCGGCGGGGATGCGGGGTTATACGCGCTGATTCCGGCGGGGATGGGCGTGGCCTGCCTGATTTACTACTTCGCCGTGGGCCGGAAGTTGGCCGCCGCCCGGGAAGCGGAACGGCAGGCCCGGCTCGCGGAAGCGGCCCGGAGCCGGAATCCGCCGGTCTAATACCAAATCGCTTTTAAGCTGAGCCGCTGGAAAACCTGATTCATTGCGTATGAAAAAATATTGCCCGGCCACCCTGATCGCCGGTCTGCTGGCGGTCATCACCGGATGCGATCCGCGCTTCGCCCGGCTTTCCGGCGGTTGGTCGGACGCGGATTTGAAGGCGGGCACCAATGCGGTGCAGACGGCGGAGATTCCGGCCGGGCTCCAGGGTTTGGTGGTGGACAACCATTTTGGCAACGTCCATATCACGGGCACCGACCACGAAGCCACCGGCTGGACGTGGAAACTCACGGTCCGCGCCCGCACCGATCTCGTCGCCCAACAAATCGCCGGCGCGACGCGCTGCCAAGTGGAACAGAACGGCGACCAACTCAAGTTGGTGGTCCTGCCGCCCGATTCGAAAGAACCGCACAGCCTCGAATCCAATTTTGAAATCCGGGTGCCGAAGGCCGCCGCCGTCCGGGTGCAGAATCACTTTGGCGGGATCAAAATCGCCGATCTGGGCGGCGACGCGGAGGTCACGGATCAAAACGGTGCGGTGGAAATTCACGACGTGGGCGGGCGGGTGCAGGCGCGGACTTCCTTCGCGGCCTTGACGGTGAGCAACACCGGGACGGCGACTTTGACGGACCAGAACGGAGTGATCCGGGCGACCGGCATCGGCGGCCCGTTGACGGCCACGACCTGCTTCGATTCACTTGAGGCGAAGGACGTCGCGGGACCGGCGACGCTGAACGACCAAAACGGGGCGATCAACGCCACCCGCATCCACGGCCGGCTGGACGCCCGCACGAGCTTTGACGCGCTGGTGGTGAAGGAGATTGGTGCCGCGGCCACGCTGCATAATCAGAACGGCCGGATCGAGGCCGTGGGGATTGGCGGGGCGCTCGATGCGGGAACCAGTTTTGATGCGCTCACCGCGCAGGATGTTGACGGACCGGCTCATTTGCACAATCAGAATGGCGGGGTCCGGCTCAGCCGGGTCAAAGGCGATGCGGAGGCGGAAACTTCATTTGACGGCCTGAGCGCGGAAGACGTCCGGGGAAATGCGATTCTGAAAAATCAGAACGGGGGGGTGACGGCGAGCGGCGTCACCGGTTCGGTGCGGGCGGGCACTTCCTTCGCGGAAATCAAAGTGACGGGGGCGGGTTCCCAATTTGTCTGCCACAATCAGAACGGGGCCATCCGGCTGCACGTCACCTCGACCACGCTCACCAATCTCGAAGCGACCACCAGTTTTGAGGCGCTGGAAATTCATCTGCCTGCCGGCCTCCAGCCCGCCATCCGGGCGCACACGACGTTTGGCGAAGTGGAATCTGATTTTCCGGTGCTGGCGAATCCGACCGGCGGGGAACCGTTCGCCGGGGTTGCGCCCAGCGCGGCGCGCGTCCGCCTGGAAAATCAGAATGGCGGGATCCGCGTGGTGCGGGATTGAATGAATGTGCGTTACGGCCCCCCCGGGAGGGGGCCCGGAGGAGCTGACGCCATGGGACTCGTTTTTTCAGCGGTTGCCACCGGCAAGGTTCGTGTTAGAATAGGGTTGGAACGACGAAATTTATGAGCGTGACTCTTGATTTGGATGAGCAAGCCCTGGCCAGCCTGCCCTTCGGGCCGGGCGAACGCGAACGCCATATGCAGATCGAACTGGCCTGCCGCTTTTATGCTTCCGGCTGGCTGACGATGACTCAGGGGGCCACCATGGCGCATTTGGATCACTACGCGTTTGGCGTGGCGCTGGCGGAACGCGGCATTCCCCGGCAATACGGAGTCACCGAGGCTCAGGAAGACCTCGCCCATGCTCGTCGTTAGTAACACCTCGCCCGTTTCCAACCTCGCGATTATTGACCGGCTTGATTTTCTCCGGCGGCGATATGACATTGTACGCATTCCTCCGGCGGTGGCGGGTGAACTGGCGGCTTTGACCCACCCGACCGGCAGGCAGCGCATTCAGGCCGCCATTGCGGAACGCTGGCTGAGGATCGAACCGTTGAATCAGACCATGACACCGCCACTGCCGTTTCCCCTTGATGCCGGGGAAACCGCCGCCATCGCGCTCGCCCGCCAACTCAGGGCCGGAGTGCTGCTCATGGACGAAAAACGCGGCCGCGAGGCGGCCCGGCATTGTGGTTTGGTGGTGGCTGGGGCACTCGGTGAACTCATTCATGCCAAACTCGCGGGCTGGATTCCGAACGTCCGGGACGAAATCCACCGGCTGCGCTCCGAGGCCGGATTCTTTGTGGATGCCACGGTGGAGAATTTCATCTTGTCACAAGTGAACGAGTAAAGCGGATCGGCCAATGCGTGGCGGCCATCCGGCGGATTAAAGCGCCGTTTTTCGCCGCCGGCCGCCAGCGGGCGCTTCAGCCTGACACGAACTCGAAATTATACGTTACTAATCGCGCCGGCGGTATTCGGAGATGGCCGCACGCCACCAGGCGGCGAGGGATTCGCCGGAGCGCTGCCAGGCCTGCTGGTGCAACCGCACCAGCACCGCCTGATCGGCCAGCACCAGGAGGCGCTCGGCCGCCGTCAGTTTGTCCGGCCCGTCGAGCAGCAATTTCTCGCCCAGGGCCCGCACCCGCTCACCGCCCACGCCGAGCTTCTGGCATTCCTCGGCATAGACGGGGTTGATGAGCTTTTCGCGCAACAGGGAGACGTGAATGGCGTTGACGTAGGGGTCCAGGACGGCTTCGGCCAGTCCGGTGTGGGAGCGGAACGAATGTTCCTCGGTGGTCAGTTCGTGGATTTTCATGCGGGACCGGAGCATGACAATTTCCTCCGGCGGCGCGGTTTCCTCGGGGGTGAGAAACAAGCCCAGGCTGCGGGCGCGATGGCCGAGGCTGCGGCGGCTGGTGAGGACGCTCAACGGCACGGACAACACCATGCCCGCCAGCACGGGGGTGAACCACCAAAACATGACGGGGTCCAGGCGCCACATGAACCAGCCCCAAACGGTTCCGATGAGGACGTGGCCCCAGTGCCGCTGCACGGCGTAGAGCCAGGTGGTGCCGTCGGCGGCGCGTTTCTGGGTGGTCCAACCGACGGCGATGCCGAGCAGGTTGGTGATGACAAAACGGGTGTGCCAGAGCATCAGCATGGGCGCGTGCAGGGTGGAAAAAACGGTCTCCCAGAACACGCCGGCGGTGGTGCGGGCCAAGCCGCCAAAGGCGCGGCGGCGGCGCCAGTCATACGCCAAATCAACGAGGGCGAGGAATTTGGGCAGCATGATGACGACCATGCAGATGATGAAAATCAAAAAGGCGTGGGCCGTGCCGCTGAGGTTGTAGAGATAGGGGGTGAAGGCGGGCACGGTGATGTCCGATAAACCGGTGAAATCGTGAAACCAGCGGATCCAGTTGAAGGTGAGCAGAAAGGCCAGCCAGAGGGGCCCGGCGAGATAGCCGAAGATGCCCAGGATCAGGTGCAGGCGGCTGACACCGCGCAAGCCCTTGGTGAAGAGGACGAGGGTGTGCTGGAGGTTGCCCTGGCACCAGCGGCGTTCGCGCTGGGCATTGTCAATCATCGCCTGCGGGGCCTCCTCGTAACTGCCCTCCAAATCATACGCAAACCAAACCTCCCAGTTTTCGCGCAGCAGGAGGGCGGCCTCCACAAAATCATGGCTCAGAATCTGCCCGCCAAACGGCTTGCGCCCCGGCAGTTGCGGCAGGTCGCAAAATTGCATGAACGGTTCCGTGCGGATGATGGCGTTGTGCCCCCAATAATTTCCGCCATATTGCGCCCAGTAATTCAACCCGGCAATGAACACGGGGGCATACAACCGGTTGGCAAATTGCTGGATGCGACCAAAAAGGGATTCGGCGTTCACCAGGGCGGGCACGGTTTGAATGAGCCCCACGGAGGGATGGGTCTCCATGAGTTTGACGAGGTCCACCAGCGTTTCGCCGCGGATGACGCTGTCGGCGTCGGCACAGATGAAGTAGCGGTAGCGCCGGCCCCAGGTGTTGAGAAAGTCGCGCACGTTGCCGCTCTTGCGGGCTTCGTTGATCAGCCGGCGGCGATAATAAATGCGCCCCAGCGCATCCAGTTCGCGGATCAAATCATACCAGCGCCGCTCCTCCTCCACCCAATGGTTGGGGTCGGTGGAATCGCTGAGGATGAAAAAATCGAAGTGTTCCAACTGGCCGGTTTTCTGGAGCGATTCGTAAGTGGCGCGCAAGCCTTCACAGACGCGGACGACGTTTTCATTGAAAACGGGGAAGATGATGGCGGTGCTGATGCCCTCGATTTTTTGGCTGCGATAGGTCTCCGGGTTGGTGATGCGCCGGTGGTCGCCGCGAATCCGCAGGATAAAGCCGAATACGCCGTGTACGCAGCCGATGGCGGCAAACAGAAAAAGAATGATGAAGAGCACCAGCAGCACGGAGCGGGAGAAGGACCAACCGGTGCGCCACAATAGATCCGCAAACAGCATGGAAACCAGCCCGGTGAGCAGGAACGCACAGGAAAAGAAGACGAACACCCGCCAGCCGCGCGGTCGGCGCGGCAGGGCGGTGATCTCCAGGCTGGCGTTTTTTCCGGGCATGGTTCAGTGGTGCGTCAAATGCAGCCGGAAGAGGAGGATCAAGAGCAGCGCGAACAGCCCCCAGGCGGAAATCATGCGGAAGTAGGGCATCCGCCCCAGGTTGCCCAGCGTGGTGAGCGGCCCCAAGTCCAGGGGCCGGGGCGCCATTTTGGACAGTTGAAAATCCGGGCCGGCCCGCAAAAACGTTTCCCGCATCGCCTCGGTGAACTCCTCCGGCCAGGGGCCGGGCCGTAAAAATTGGTCCTGCCACTTCCCGGGCATGTCGGCCAGCAACAGCGCCAGCCGCCCCCGGGTGGAGAGCATTTGATCCGCATTCGTGGGCGGCACCTGCAACACCTCCGCGAACCATTCGGTCACGATATGATCCATTTCCTCGGCGGCGAGTTGGGTGGCGGTGCGGGCGGGTTCGAGCGGGGCGCGTTTTTGGGCGCGATCCAGGACGCGCAGCACCATTTGTCCGAGCAGGGGGCGGTTGCGGATGCGCAGGGCGTTGAAATAACTCTCCACCTTCGCATACGCATCATTCCACTCTTCCAGCGGCCGGCCGGCCAGTTGCCCGGTCTGATCCGGCAAAATCTCCGGGTTCATGGCGGACTCCATTGATACGTCCAGGTCTCACTCAGAATATTGGTCCCCTGCTGCAGGGTGCAGCGCAAATCCACGGGGTCGGTGTTGCCCGGTTTGGGCTGCATTTTCAAAATCACGCGCCAGGTGTTCAACTCGGGGCAGCGGATGACTTGATCGTTCAAAATCACGGCGTTGCCGCTGCAATTGGCGATGGACTCCGGCCCGTTGGTCTCGGGGAGGTGGTCCAGTTTCGGCCCGGCGAAATCAATGATGAACTGCCGGCAATCCTGGCAGCTCAAGTCCTGCCCAACCCGCGTGGAAACCGCCTTGTTGTCGGATAATTTGAAATCGTTCTCCATCGTCCAATAGACGCTGTAACCGAAACGATACGGTTGCAGCGGCGCGGGTTTGTTCTTGGGATCCCAAAAGGCCACGATGTTGTCCAGCCCCTCAAAACCTGAATTGAGGGAAACCAGATGCAGACTGCCTTCACCCCAGAGGCCGTGCGGTTCCACCCACACGCTGGGCTCCAAATGGTAGGGATTGAAACTGTCCTGATAGGCCGCAAACGAACGCTCCCGCTGCATCAGCCCGAAGCCCCGGATGTTGGGGGCGTTAAAAATCTGATGCCGCAGCACGGACGGATTGTCCAGCGGGCGCCAGAGGGTTTCGCCATTCCCCATGCGGATGAGCAGGCCGTCGCTGTCATGGACTTCCGGCCGGTAATCATCGGGCTTGCGCTCGGAGTTTTTGCCAAACCAAAACATGCTGGTCAGCGGGGCCAGGCCCAGGGTTTTAATTGGAAACTGATTCGGGTTGACGACCTTGATTTTGTCGGGCTCGCGCAAATAGATCACGGCCTCGACGCTGGCCACGGTGGTTTCCCCGGGCCGGATCAAAAACTCATACGCCCCGACCGCGCTGACGCTGTCGAGGATGGCGAACAACCGCAATTCGGTGTCGTCGTGCTGCGGTTTGCCCAGCCACCAGTCGGTGAAGATGGGAAATTCCTCGGGCTGCCCGTTTTCCCCGCAGTTCAACGCCAGGCCGCGGGCGGACAATCCATAATGCTGGTCGCGGCCCAGCAACCGGTAATAGCTGGCCCCCAGAAATGCGCCCAGTTCATCCAGGCGGTTGGTGACGTTGAGCGGATACAACACGCGGAAGCCGGCATAGCCGGTGTTGGCCGGAATCTGATCCTGAATGTGGAGGCTGCCGTAGTCGAAAAAATCCTGCACGAAGCGGATGGGCTGGACATGGGTGAGCGTGAACTCGTTGACGTGGACCGGTTCCTGATACAGGTAACCCGGATGGAAGAACTCGATGCGGAAGGGCGCATCGGCGACGGTCCAGAGGGCCTTGTCCCGGCGGAAGCGGATTTCGCGGTATTTATCGTAATCCAGTTTGTCCTGGCGGAGGACGGGCGGCAAATCTTCCCGCGGGGAATGAAAAGGGTTCTGGGCGCGTTCGAGCGCCCGGGTTTTCACATAATCCAAATTAACCTCGGCAGATTCAGCGCCAGCCCTGATTACTGCCGCCAGCGCAATCATCATCAACCAAACCACATTACCAAGTCGGCACATCCAGACTATGTAACCTGAATTCGCCCGAATTGGCAAGTTCCACTGAAACACCGGTCGGGCGGCGGGGCATCCCCAGATTATTGTTTAGATCGGACCGGTGCGCACTTTTGGACTCGACGACGTGTCGTCTCGTCTAAAAGCGGCGACCTGTCGCCGCACTCCAAATGCCTCCGGCCTGAAAGCCGCCCACCACTCGGGGATGCACCGCCGGGCGAAAGTTCAGGGCAATTGCAGCAGGTAGAACATCAACGGGGAGTTGGCGGGGACGGGGTTGGTGAAGCCAAAGCCGCCATTGCCGTCAAACTGGTTGGTGGCCAGCAGCGTCCATTGGCCCGGCGGGAGGAGCAGGTTGGTGGCGCCGAGCAAAAAGTAATAGCCGCCGGCCGGGCCGCCCGCCCCGCTCATCACCAGGCCGCCGGTGCCGGCGTTGAACTGCTGGAACTGGGGGTGACCCAGCGGTGCGGCCGAGGCCAGCAGGGGGGAAACGCAGACGCCGACGGCGTTGGTCATGGCGGAGCCATCGCCGCCCTGCACGGCAAAATTGAAACCGCCCAAGCCGGCGAAATTCACCGCCGGGGTGAATTGCGCCAAGTGTCCGTTGCGCAGGGCCACCACACCGTTGGCGGCGGCGCTGACGGAATAAACCGGGCCGACGCCGGCGAAGCCGGCGGCATACGGCGACAAATCCACGGTCACCACCGTGTTGACGGCGGTCGCGACATGCGGCGCGGCGAGCCAGTTCAAATAATTTTCCAATTTTGTATAGCCGCCGGTGCCGGGGGTGAGGCTGTCGGCGACAGCGGGATTGGAACCCACGGCGGCTTCAAAGTAGTCGGGCACGCCGTCGCCGTCGGTGTCCGCGGGCGCGACGCCGTTGGTGATCACGCCGTAGCCGTTGTTGCCCAGGCCGGTGGCGGTCTGAGTGGTCCACAAGCCACCGCCCATGCCGGCGGTGCCGAGCGAGGTCACATCGCCGATGACGTTCTGATCCACTTGATCCGGCGGCCAGGCGCCGGAGAGGGAAACATCCCGCCGGTAAGCGGACACGGTGGAGACGGTGGGAATGCCCGGAGTCAACGCCGACCAGGGCGCCGCCAGCACCGTGACCCCGCCCGGCGCGGTGGCCGAACCGCCCAGGGTGCCGTTATCGGCGCTGTCGAGCAGGTTGCCGGCGGCATAGACCGACTGGTTGGAGTCAAACTGGAAGAAGTCATCGCCGGCGCTGGTCGTGGCCGGCCCGGTGATAAAGCAGTTATTGATGATGTCGTGCGAGAAATTGCCGCCGGTGCCGGCCACCGTGTAGCCGCCCTGGAAGTTGTTGACGACGTTGTTAATGAAAATGGTGTTGACCTTGGCCAGCGGGTTCCGGTCGTGGCCGCTGGAGAAAATATTGTAAAGCCAGGAAAACGTATTGTTGCTGGCCTCGGTGTGGGCGTTGAATTGTTGATAAATCGGGTCGGCCAGGATGGAATTTTGAATGGTGATCTGGTTCCCGCAAGTGTCATTGCCGTGGGCGTCAATGTTGTTGTAGGGCGCGAATTCGACGGAGACATGGTCGAAAATCATGTTGGTGGCGTCGCCCATATTGATGCCGTCCTCGGTGTCACTGGCGATGCTGCCGGGCCGGAAACGCACGCAACGAACAATATCATTGGTTTTGACGCTGAAGGAAACCTCGTGGCCCATGATCCCGATGCCGCCCCCGGGCGCGGTCTGGCCGGCAATGGTGAGATTGTTGGCGCAGCTCACGGTGCCGGCCAGGGAGATGTAACCGCCGATGTCAAAGACCACAAAGCGGCCGGATTGACTCACGGCATCGCGAAACGAACCCGCGCCACTGTCGTTGGTGTTGGTGACATGATAGACCGTGCCACCAAAACGCGCACCGGTGGCATTTGCGCCGAAGCCATACGCGCCCGGAAAGGCGGGAATATTGGACTGGAGAGTGCCGACGATCAGGTTCACCTGACCGGGGGTGTTGGTGTCGAGGGTGGCGGTGGTGTTGGCGGGCAGGTCCAAGGTGAGCGGTCCGAGGATCAGCGCGCCATTATAAGTGAACAGCGTATAAGTGCCGCTGGTGAAACCGGTGCCGGCGGTGAGATTGAGGGTGCCGCTCAGATCGAGGTTGCCGCCAACCCCCGTGCGGTCGCTGACGGTGCCGAGGGTGAAATCGAGGGTCGCGCCGCTGACGGCGGTGAAATCGCCCGCGATGTTCAATGTCCCGACCGGATTCCCCGGCGAATAAATGCCGCCGCTCGTGATGGTCACCGGCCCGCCAATGACCCCGCCACCACCCAGCGTGGCGCCGCCAGCCACGATCACCGCGCCGGAACCGGTGCCGCTCCCGGCGGTATTATTCACCAGCAGCGTTCCCTTGCCGACCGTCGTGCCGCCGCCGTAAAGATTGTTGCCGGTCAGCGCCACGGTTCCAGTATTGGCCAGCGTCAATGAGCCGGTGCCGCTAATGACGGCGCTCACGTTGGCAGCCGCCGTGCTGTTGATCACCAGCGCGCCGTTGTTGGTCACGCCGCCGCTGCCGAAGGCGGCCCCGGTATTGATTTGCAGGGTGCCGGCGCTAATGGTGGTCCCGCCGGCATAGGTGTTGCCCGCCGTCAGCGTCAGGGTGCCGGAACCGGCCTGGACGAGGTTGCCGGGGCCGCTGATGAGATTGGCGATGCTGGCGCTGCCCGGCAGATCGAACACCAGGGTGCCTGAATTTTGAATCGCGTTGGTTCCGAGCGAGCCGGCCGCAGTTCCGTCGCCCAATTGCAGGGTGCCCTGGGCAATGGTGGTGAGGCCGGAATAATTATTGGCGGTCAGAATAGTCAGTGTGCCGGCATTGGTCTTCGTCAGCGTGGCCGGTCCGGAGATGGCCCCCGCGCCGGTGAAGGTGTAATCGGCGACGGCATTGACGACCACCGCCGCCGGTCGCAGGAGGGTGGTCAAATTGACGGGCGGGGTGCGGGAACCCGTATCGTCAAAGGTCACAAAATCGCCATCGCTGTAAACCGCCGGCGACCCACCGTACAGCCAGTCCGGGGTGGTGTCGTCCCAGGCGTTGAGGACGCCATCCCCCACCCAGGTGCGCGCGGTGCCGCCGACCTGGGAGACGACCAAATCCACTTCCGCGGCCGTCACGTTGACCGCCCCCTGCAAACTCGCGCCGAGGTTGCCGGTCACTTGGAAATTGGCCGCGCCGCCGTCGGCGAGGGAACCGAACTTGATCAAACTGTAGGTGCCGACCGACAGCGTGGTCCCCAACGGATTGATTTCAATGGTATTCGTCCCGCTCACCTTCAACGCGCCGCCCACGAGGATCAAATCATTGCCCGCCGGATTGGGCGTGAGGGCGAGATCAAAATGGTTGGTCACCCCGCCGGCCAGGGTCAGTCCGTTGGCAAACGTGAGGGTGCCGGCCACGCCATTCGTGCCGGGGGAAATCAGGCCGCCGACCGCCGAGACGCCCCCGGTGATCACCCCGTAACCCGCCAGAGTCTGGCCGGTCGCAAGGGTGAAGCCCCCGCCGGACACATTGAACGTGGCATTGGTGTTGATGAGGATGGCCGCAATGTTGGCGAGCGAGCCGCCCGCCCCCAGGGCGAGGGTGCCGGCGGTGATGGTGGTGATGCCGGAATAAGTGCTGGCATTAGTCAGCGTCAGGCTGCCGTTCAAAACGGTTAACGCCACCGGCCGGGCCCCGTCCACAATGACCCCGCCAAACACCGAGGGATTGGCCGGGGCGTTGCTGAAAACCAGCGTGGCCGGGCTGGACGTACTGCCATTGCTGATGACCTGACTGCCCGCGACCGCCGCATTGGCAACGGCCAAGGCCCCCAACTGCTGGCTGAAACCACCCAGATCCAGAACGCCCGCCATACCGGCACCGCCCAGCGTCACATTGCCACTGGTGCTAATGGCATTGGCCACCCCGAGTGACAGGGTGCCATTGGCGATGGTGGTCGAACCGGTGAACCCGCCCTTGGCATTGAGGGTCAGCGTGCCCTGACCGGTCTTGACCAAATTACCCGGGAGGGTGGTGCTGCTGGAATTGGACTCATTGAGGCTGCTGGTCAGGATCAGATTGCCGCCCGAGTTGGTGATGTCGAAAACCCCGGTATTGCCCTTGGTGAGGGCAAAATGCTCGTCGGTAGTGCCGGCACCGGGGCCGGTGAACTGAACGGTGCTGGATTGGCCGGTGTTGTCGTCCGAGCCCACGAAGACAAAATTGCCGGTGCCTAGGGGGCTGTGGCCGACACTGTTCAGCGCCACGGAAGCCGCGCTGACGGTGCCCGCCCGCAGGAACAACCCCCCGTTGAAATTGCCATTATTGCCAGTGTCCTGAAGGTAAAGCACGACCGGGGCATTGAGCAGGGCCTCGGTGGTTTGCGCGCCCCGGTCATTGACGGTGGCGGAAATCGGAGCGCCGGCCGCCCCGGAAAAGACGACGCGAATGTTGCCGCTGCCGGTGTATTGCGTCAGCACGGGAAGCTTGAGCAAAGCGGTGCCGTTGTTGGCCACGTTGAAAGCGGTGGACGTTCCCGAGGCGCCGCGAATCAAGGGCACTCCGGACAAATCTTCAATGTTGGTGACCCCGGCGGAAACCGTGATGTCGCCATTGGCGGAGAGCAGCAGATAGACGCCGCCGCTGGCGCTGAACGTGAATGCCGGCGCACCGGCGGCCAGCACGAAGTTCGAGAGCGTGATGCTCGCGGGGCCGAGGTTGAGGTTGGTCCAGACGGGGTTGTTGTTGGTGAAGGTGGCGGTGTCATTGGCGCCGTTGGGGATGACGGCCGGGCTCCAATTGCCGGTGTTGGTCCAAGTATTGTCGCCGCCCTGCCCCGTCCACACGGCACTGGTGGCCCGGGCGGGAGCCGGCCACCCGGCGCTCATCATCCAAACCAAACCCGCCACCAGCCCGGCGAAAGGGCGCCTCATCAATATTTTAATCATCATTGCCTGCGCCCGGGCGGGCTGATTTCATGCGGTTGCCAAACGGGTGTCCGGGTTGAAATTAACTCGCTGCACGCCGCCGTTCCATCGGATGTTTGTATGAGCAGACATCCGGCCGCCCCCGGAGCGGCCCTGCAATACGGGACCATGCTTCCGGGGGGCGGCAAGCCGATTTGTCCGATCAATGATTATTGGGCTTCCAACAGGAAGAATTGCGCGGGGGCCGTGGGATCCACGGTGATGGCGGTATTGTAGTCGCCGCTGCCATCAAAGTTGCCGGTGGTCACCAGCGTCCAATCGCTGAGCGGCAGGGTCAGATTGGTGGTGCTCAGCAAGGTTAACGCCCCGCTCTGAAGCCCGTTGGTGGCATAGAGGGTGATCGTGCCGTTGGCGAACTGGCTGTAATCCACACTACTGATGGCGGGCGGCGGCACGATGCCGGCCACCGTGATGGTGCCCACCGCCAGATTGGTCCGCCAAGTATAATAATTGGGCAGGCTCACATTGCCAAAGGTGTTCAGCAGGCTCGGAGCGCTGAACAGTTTGAAGGTGTCGCCGACTTGCAATCTCCCCCCCACGTTGGTCACCACCAGGGTGCCATTCGCATAATTGATGACGCCGGCCGTGGATGAAACCAGTTGGTCGCTGTTTGGACTGCTCGTGCGGTCGAGTTTCAGCCAGGTTGTGCCCCCCAGATTGAGGGTGTTCGTGACGGTCAGCACCCCGGGGTTGCCCGCGAACCCATCGCCGGCGCTGACGATGCCGCCACTGGAATTATCCACGATGCCGCGAACCGTGCCATAGCCGTGCAGCAACTGGCCGGAACCGATGGGCAGGGTGCCATCACTGCGGCCGGAGACATCCAGGAACGCGCCCGCCGCAATGCTGATGTTGGTGGAGTTGTTGATGGAACCATCCGAGCCACTGGTGAAATTATTGGTCAGCGCCAGCGTTCCGCTGCTGACGACGGTGGAACCGGAATAGGTGTTTTGCCCGGACAAATACCAGATGCCGGTGCCGACTTTGGTGATGGAGTTTTGACCGCCGGCCGGATCTTGAATCGTTCCGGCAAAACTGCTGGTGGTGTTCAACCAACCCACCTGCCAGATGGGATAAGGTGTGGGCTTGGATACGGAGCCGAGCGTGCCGACCCCGTCCAACTCCCCGATGGCAAAGGTGGGATTGGACGAATAAACCCCCGAAGAAGTGCCGCCGTCCAAGTCCGCACCGGTATTGAGGTAAACGATCGCGCTGGCATAGCCATACGTGTTTTCGATGCGGAAATCACCGGTGATGTCAATCGTGCCGGTGAACGCCGACCAGTTACCCGCAAAGCCGTCGCGGGTGCCACGGGAATTGATATTGAGCGTGCCGCCACCCGACAGGGAGCCATTGTCATCGCCCCGTTCAAAGATGTTCAAGGTGCCGGTCTGCCCGGCGGGAACGACCAGCGGATTGTTGAAAGAATAAACCGTGCTGCCATCATCAAAAGTGCTGTTATCCAGCGTCAAAGTGCCACCATAAAACGTGACCGGGCTGGCGGTCGGGCCAAAGCCGGAAACATTGGCCGTTTCATTGGCGGTGGAGAGGATGCCGTTGCTGAGCACCGTGCCGCCGGTGTAAGTGTTGGCCCCCGCCAGGCTCAGGGTGCCGGCCCCGAACACCGTCAGGGCGCCCGGTCCCGTCAGCACGCCACTTTCGGTGAGCGTCGTGGTGGCATTGGTGACCTCGATGGTGGAGTTGGCCGACTCCAATGTCACCCCGTGATCCGTCGTGGTCGAGGGGCCGGAATACCGGAAGTCAGCCCCGAACACCACCAGATTGGTGGGATTGCCGGTGGCCGCGCCGATGGAACTGGCCGAACCGCTGATGCCCAGGTTTAACGCCTCCAACACCCCCTGCCCGACCACAGTGGGTCCGGTGTAGGTGTTCAGGCCGGCAACGGTGAGGATGCCGCTGTTGGTCTTGATCAGACTGGTGGCTCCGCCGACACTGCCGGCCCCGGTGAGCAGATAAGACAGCGTGTTGCTCACCACCACCGAACCGGGCACCACGGTGAGGGCCAGGTTGACATTGGTGTTGGGTGCGCCGGCGTCGGTGAAGAACACGCGGTCGCCCGTCTGGAAGTTGTAGGCCGTCGCACCATTGACCCAGTTGCTGGTGGTCAGATCCCAATTATTGGCCGCGCCGTCCCCCACCCAGGTGAGGTTGGTCGCGCCGCGCGAGGTGGGCGTGATGATCACGGCGATTTCCGCCGGGCTCGTGGTGGTGATATTCGTCAGGATCCCAGAGACCCCGATGGCGGTCACCAGAAAATTGGGGGTGCCCCCGGACAAGGTGCCGCTATAGGTGATCAACGGATAGGTGCCCACCGGAATGCTCCCCCCGCCAAAATGGCTGAGCGCGAGATAGTTGGTGCCGCTCAGGGTCAGGTTGCCGATGACATTGATGAGATCGTTCGTCCCACTCGGCGTGGATAACGCCAATTGATGGCTGACGTTGCCGGATTCGGTCAAACCGTTGAGCAACGTCAGGGTGCCCGCAACGCCGGAACCGCCTGGATTGATCGAACCGCCCACCGCCGTCAACAACCCGTTCACCGAACCCGAACCGGACAGGGTCTGGTTCAGCGTGAAACTTGAATTTTGCGAGAGATCCAACGTCGCCCCCACGGCCACGAAAATCGGGCCGGACAGCAGACCGCCCGAACCCAGTTGCAGTGTGCCCTGGCTGATGAGGGTGATGCCGGAGGCGGTGTCATTACCCGTATAAGTCAAAGTGCTGGTGTTGGTTTGAACCAGGGTTCCGGAGCCGCTGATGTTATTGGCGAGGGTGAAACTATCCGGCTTGTTGAACAGCAATTCACCGGCGCCGCCCAGCGTAATGGCCCCCGTGCCCAGCGTCCCCGCCGCCGCCGTCACCCCATCCCCGATTTGCAGGATGCCGCCATTGACCGTCGTGGTTCCCGTGTAAGGGTTGTTGCCGGTCAGAGTCAAAATACCCGTGCCGACTTTGGTGAGCGACGATGAACTCTGAATGGTTCCGGCAAACAGGGTGTTCAGGTTCAGTGCGCCGATGGAGTAAGTTTCCGCCTTGGCCAGTGCCGTGTTGGGTCCGCCATATAACGCCCCGAAACTCGTCGTCGTCCCGGGGTTTTTCTCCGTGAACTGGACGCTGCCAGTGCCGAGATTCAGGATCATCCCGGGATTGCCCGTATTGGGGCTGCCCCCGCCGTTGTTGAACCGGAGGCTGCCGGCGCTGGCCGTGCCGGAGGCATTGGTGACCACGATGATGGAGCCGGTAAAGGCGTTGAAATTTCCGTTATTGCCATTGCCATTGCCGCCGAACGTCAGCGTCGAGCCGCTGGCCTCGTTGGTCACCAAGATGGTTCCGCTACCGGAAAAGGCGCCGTCCAACACCTGGGAGACCGCGCGGTTGTCCATGTCCAACAGTGTGGTGCCATTGATGATGAAGTTGTTCGCGATGATGCCGGAGGCGGCGAGCGTGGATAACAGCAGCGTGCCGTTGTTGTTGGTGATGCCCGCCGTGCCGAAGCTGGTGGCGGTGCCCGGCACCACCACGCCACTGTTGATCAGCGTCCCCCCGGTGTAAGTATTGGCGGCGTTTAAGATTACCGTGCCGCCATTATTCCCGCCGTTGTTCAAGGTCAGCGATCCCGAACCGGAGACCACCCCGCCGGCGGTGAGGGTCAGGCCGTTGGTCACCAGCCAGGTTTGATTCGTCCCCAAGACCAGCGGCGTGCCAATCGTCAGGCCGTTGTTGGCCGCGCTCAGGTCAATCCCCAAGGCGTCCAGGGTGAGGGTGTTGCCATCCGCCGCGAGGGTCACCAATCCCGCCGGATCCGCCAGGAGAATGCCCCCCCAAGCCAGGCTAGCGCCGAGTTCCCGGGTGGTGTTGACCTGCACCGTGTGGTCCCACACGCCGACATCATTGGTGCCCGGGGGCGTTCCGCCCACCCAGGAAGTTCCCAGATTGAGCGTGGCCGACACGTCGGCGTTGGTGATGTTGGCGGCCGGGGCCGGGGCCGAACTAAAGAGCCATAAGCCGGCCAACAGACACAGGGGTTTGGAGAGGTTGATTTTCATGGGGTTTTTAGGTTTGGTTTCAGTTTTTTCAGGGATTGACCGCAGGTTTCTGTAACGGACCACCGACGAAATCGTGACCGGCACAATTCTGGAACGAGGGTTGGCTTCATTCAGTGGCACGATGGATATTATTCAACACCCTAACGCATCCCGCCCGGATAATCCATCGGATGTTTGTATGAGGCATCCGGTCGTGTCACCAGTACTGGTGACTGGCTGGGGACGGGGATTCTGTTAAGGTATGCCTGTGTTTAACGCACCCGGTTCTCAGGTGCGTGTGTGTGAAAAGCCCGGAGTTGTGTCCGGGCTTTCTCTTTTTCAACGGCTGTCCGTCCATTTTTTCGGTCATTTTTCACTTGCCAACCGGCGTAAAGGGAAGGCATTTTCCCTCATGGCAGCAACCCATAATTCGACCTTTGACGAGCCGTTCTACCAACCGGCGGATAAGTTTTTTGCCGAGAACCACAAAATCGGCCTCACCTTCGACGACATCACGCTGGCCACCCTTTATTCGGAGATTCTCCCGCGCGACACCCAGTTGACCACCACCCTGGCCGACACCCTGCCCCTGAACATCCCGGTCATCTCCTCCGACATGGACACCGTGACCGAATCGCGCATGGCCATCGCCCTGGCGCTCAACGGCGGGCTGGGCTTGATTCATTACAACATGCCCGAACGCCAGCAGTTGTCCGAAGTCAGCCGCGTCAAAAACCACGTTCACGGTCTCATTCAGGATCCCATCAAGATTTCGCCCGACCAACTCATCGGCGATGTGCTGGAACAAATTGAACACCGGAAATTCGGTTTCAGCACCTTTCCCGTGGTGGATGGCCAGGGCAAACTCGTCGGATTGCTTTCCGGCCATGTCGTCAAGCCGCGTTACGCCTCCAAAAAAGTTTCCGAGGCCCTCACCCCGCGCTCCCAGGTGCATTGCATCCTGCGCAAGGAACTGGGCAAGGACCCCATCGCCCGCGCCGATAAATTTTTCACCGAGCACATCGGCATTCACAAACTGCTGGTGGTGGATGAGTCCGATCATTTGCACGGCCTGATCACCATGAGCGACGTCGAGCGGATCACCCTGGAACGCAAGGCCCAGTTCAAACCCGCGCGCGACGCCCACTTCCGCCTGATTTGCGGCGCCGCCGTTTCCGCCACGCGCAACGCCTTCGGCGAACTGGATCGCGACCGCATTCTGGCCCACGTGGGCGGGCTGATTGAGCGCGGCGTGGACACCGTGGCCGTGTCCACCGCGCACGGTTTTAGCAAGGGCGTGGGCGACACCGTGCGCGTGTTGCGTGAGGCGTTCCCCAAACTCCCCATCATCGCCGGCAACGTCACCAGCGCCGCCGGGGTGGAATACCTGGCCGAAAGCGGTGCCAACTGCATCAAGGTCGGCCAGGGGCCCGGCTCCATCTGCACCACGCGCATGGTCGCCGGCGTGGGCATCCCGCAAATGACCGCCCTCCATGTCTGCGCCCGGGCGGCGGCCAAAAAGAAAGTCGCCATCCTGGCCGATGGCGGCATCACCAAGTCCGGCGACATCGTCAAGGCCCTCACGATTGCCCAGGCCGTGATTTGCGGCGGCCTCTTTGCCGGCTGCACGGAAGCCCCCGGCGAAGTCATTGAAATCAGCGGCAAGATTTACAAACACTACCGCGGCATGGGCAGCCTCGCGGCCATGAAAGCCGGTTCGGCCGCCCGCTACGGCCACGAAAAAAATCCCACGCAGAAGGTCGCCCCCGAGGGCGTCGAGGCGCTCAAGGAATCCTGCGGCTCCGTGGACCGCGTGCTCGCGCAGCTCATCGGCGGCATCCAATCCGGCATGGGCTATCTGGGCGCGGCGAACCTGGCGCAACTGCGGGAAAAAGCCCGCTACATCCGCGTCAGCCCCGCCGGCCAGCGCGAAGCCGCCCCCCACGACGTTGTCGAGTTGAAGACCGGGCATTGAAACACGCTTTTGACCGCTCCATTTCAACTTTGCCCGGCGCGGAGAAGCGGTTGCGACGCGATCATTTGACGATGTCAAATTTGACGGATTCCATGTCAATCCAGACTTTGCCGCCGCCCCAAAAACAAAAGCCGAGGTCCAGGCGCTTGGCCGTTTTCGGCACGGCGCAGGTGACGGTGAATGGGGTCCAGTCGAGCGTGCCCCGCAGGTGGCGGTCGTTGACCATGCTGTCATTGGCCAGGATTTTGTAATTATCCGCGCGGGACGCCATCTGCGAGTTGGAATTCCGCCAGGCGGTGGAGGAGGGATTGGCCTCGCTGGATCGCGGAGCGCGCGTTCCGTTGGAAGAAGCCCGCAACCGCATTCCCCAATGGATTTCCAAGTATTCCTCTCCGACGATGCGTTGAGCGAGATTGGCTCTATCTCCCCGTAGCGGCGTCTTGGCCGAGCGCCGCATTATGACCTCCAAACGGCAGGGTGGTTGTAACTGCCCTGCCTCAACCTTGCCATTATCCCAACTCCGCCTCGCGCCCCGCGCCTCCATCCGCTCAGCCCAGTTTTAGTTTCTTCCAATATTCCCGTCCCTTCCCCCGGCGTTCATCTGCGTCCATCTACGGTAAAATTCCCTCGGTCTGTTACGGTGTCGGCACGCCAAAAACCAGCTTGCGCACCACCTGGTTCCCCGTGTCCGCCACATATATATTCCCGGCGGAATCCACCGCCACGCCGCCGGGACTGTTGAAACGCACGGCCGCCCCCGCCCCATCGGTCGCCCCGCCCGGGCCCGCCTGCCCCGCCAGCGTGGTCACCAACCCGCCGGGCGTGATTTTGCGGATGGCGTTGTTGCCGGTGTCCGCCACCAATAGGTTGCCATTGTCATCCACCACTAAACCTTGCGGATTCCAAAACCGCGCGTTATCCCCCAGCCCGTCGGCGCGCCCGGGATAGCCGGGCAGACCGGCCAGCGTGCTGACCACGCCGGCGGACGAAATCTTGCGGATGGCGTTGTTGCCGCTGTCCGAAACATACACATTGCCGGCCTTGTCCACCGCCACCCCGTAGGGGGCGTTAAACTGGGCCTGGCTCCCGGGACCATCCAAATTGCCGCTGACGCCGGCCTGACCGGCCAGTGTGCTGACCACGCCGGCGGGGGTGATTTTCCGGAGGGTGTCGTTGCTCATGTCCGCCACCAGGACGTTGCCCTGCCCGTCCACGGCCAACCCCCAGGGATTGCGAAACCGCGCGCCGGCACCGCTGCCATCCTTCGCGCCCGGATGCCCGGCCAACCCCGCCAGCGTGCTCACGTCGCCGTCCGGGGTGATTTTTCGGATCAAATTATTCGCCGTGTCGGCCACATAAACATTGCCATCGCCATCCACCGCCAGACCAAAGGGCGCCCAGAAGCGCGCCACCTCGCCGTCACCATCCGTGTCGCCATGGCTGGCGGAATCTCCGGCCAGCGTGGTCACCACGCCGTCCGGAGCGATTTTTCGGATCGTGTTGTTGGCGGTGTCGGCCACATAGAGATTGCCGGACAAATCGGCGGCCACGCTGTTGGGCAGCCGGAACCGCGCCTGCTGACCCGCGCCATCCGCCGACCCGCCCACCCCGGCCCGCCCCGCCAGGGTGCTCGTGTTCCAAGCCGGCTGCGGCGCGACCACCGGCGGGTTGGTCACCACGGGCGGGGGAACGACGGGGTTGGAAACCACCGGTGCCACCGGCGGCACCACCACCTTGACCGGCGCAGGTGTGGGCGCGGGCCGCGATTTCCAGCCCAGCCAGACCAATCCCGCCAGTGCGGCCGCAATCCCAACGACTTTAAATCCCGCCGGCAGCGAAAACCACCCGTCCGCCACCCCGCCCCGCGAACCGCGCGGGCCCGCCGGCGCGCGGTTTTCCCGGATGCGCTGCAAATCTTTCACCACATCCCGCATGTCGGCATAGCGGTCGCGCAATTCCCGGGCCATGCAGCCTTCCGCGACCGCCGCCAACCCCCGGTCCGCCTGCGGATTCAGGCTCGTGACCGGCCGCGGCGGGCCGGCGATGATCTGGTCCAGAATCTCCCGCGTGCCCCGACCCGTATAGGGCGGGTATCCGGTCAACATTTCGTAGAGCAGCGCCCCGAAGGAATAGATGTCGCAGCGCGTGTCCTCCGCGTCCCCCGCCGCCACCGCCGGCGACATGTAGGGCGCCGTCCCCTCGAGATTCCGGCCGCCCACCTCCACCATCGAGTCATTGAACACCGTGCGCGCCAGCCCGAAATCCGCCAGACACGCCGCCCCGCCCCCCGCCAGCAGGATGTTCGCCGGCTTCAGGTCGCGGTGGATGATGCCATTGCGGTGCGCGAAACTCAGCCCCTCCGCCACCTGCATGGCCAGGTCCAGTATAAATTCGGTAGCCAACGGTTTGCCCGGCGTGATCCGGCCGGCCAGGCTGCCCTGGTCGAAATAGGGCATGACGAAGTAAGGGCCTTCCGCCCGGTCGGAAATCGCCAGCACCGGCACCACCTGCGTGTGCCGCAGGCGCTTCAGATGCCCGGCCTCCTTGAGAAAGCGGTAAACCACATTCGCATTGGACACCAAGTCCGAGCGGACCATTTTCACCGCCACCTCGCGGCCGCTGGCGGTGTCCCGCGCCAGCAAAACCACGCCCATGCCGCCACCGCCCAGCACGCGCAGGATTTCAAATTGATCCAAAACCGCCAGAATGCCCGGCCGGGGCGGCGGCAACAGCATCCGCTGCGCGATCAACTCGGCCACCGGCCCGGCAAACACCGAAACGGGCGGCACAAACGCCGGTGGCAGCTTCGCGTCTTCACTCATGTCCCGGTTCCCTTCCGGCCACCGGCGACTTTGGCCAGCGCCCCGGCGAGCAACCCCCGGGTGGGTTCATCCAACCAGGGCTGTCCGCCGGCCCAGGCAAGCCCGCGCTCCAAATCGGCATCCGGCAATTGCGTGATGCGCGTGTTCAACCGCACCAGCGCTGCGGCAATGCTCGAGTAATACAACACGGCGGCAATTTCACCCGGCAACGCGCTCTCCGGTTGATCCATGTTCGCCCGCGCAAAATTTTTGACCAATTGCAGCAGCTCCACCAACGGGGTCGGGTGCTGAAAGAGATCCGCAAAACTTTTCAGCAGCAGGCTCTGCGCCTCGCTCCGAAGCCGCAACTGCGCGGCCGCCCGGTCGTCAAACGCCCCCAAATCCACCAGCATCGGGGCGGACATCTGGTGCCGGAAAATCGCCGCCAATTCATCCGGCCGCCAGAGCCGGGCGCACTCCCCCCCCGCCGCCATTAATGTGGCCAGCTTGTCCGCGCGGCTCTGATTCACCGCCGCCGAGGAATCGAAGTCAGACATGTCGGTTCCAGTCATTGGTACGCGCGAAGGGTCGGCATCTTGCATAAAATCTCAACCTCGCTTCGCCAATCGGCCCAGAAAATCCTCGAGCGCCTGAATCTCAACCGCCGCCGCGGCGTCCTGGCCCGCATATTCTTTGATCACCCGGCCCAGATGAGCCTTGAAAATCCGTTTGGCGCTCAACAGGGTGTTCGAGGCGTCGGTGGGGGATTTCAGGGCGAAACGCTCGATTAATTGGTCGTAAGCCGGCGGTTCCGTGCCGTTGAAAATCGGCTCCAGCAGGCGCACACAGAACATTTCCCAAATTTGACCGCGCCGCGGCTGCTCCGGGCCGGGTTGACGGCAATCCGCCTCCATCCGCTGCAGCGTCTCGGTCAGCACCGCCCGCGCCCAGGCAAGGTCGAAAGCCTCGGAAGGAGCCTCCGGCTCCGGCAGTTCGCGCTCCAAATCCTCAATCGAAACCGCCGAATGCTTCATTTCCGCGCGGTTTAAGTAATCCAGCACGAAATTGCGCAGGCTCGCCTTGAGAAAATCGCGGAAGCGCCCCCGGTTTTGATCCGCCCGGCGCAACCAGTCCGCCTGGATCAGTTTGTCACCAGCAAAATCCTGGAGCAATTGTTCCGCCTGATCCTTGAGCGAGGGGAACGTCGCCGCCAGAAAAATGCGCAACGGCTGCCGGTAGAGCCGGATCAACCGGTCCAAAGACGCCTCATCCGCCGCCGCCGCCCGGCCGAGGTCGGCCCAGTCGGTCCGCGGAAAGATCGTGGTTGCTGACGGTTCACGTGCCATGCGCTTAAAACACCAACCCCAGTATGCCGCATCCTCCGGGAATTGAAAATGAAAACAGGGGGTGGGTCACTTTGAAATTCGCCATCAACCAGCTAAAATGGGCGCCCCCACCAAATTGGCCGAAAAAATTCCATTTTCCCGTCTTAATCTGCGTCCATCTGCGGTCAAAAAACCTTTATTCCTTGCATTCGTAAGCGTCACACCATCCGCCTCTTGACGGGTTTGGTGCAGAGGCTGCAGAGGTGTGAGCGAGATATGCTCTGACGATTATGCCGCGAGCGGTTGGGCTTTCTGCTTCTGTTGTTTAGCCCAGGCTTCCGGCGTGACTTCGTGGATCTGGTGGTTGGTCATGTGTGGCAGGCGGGTGAGGACATCCCGGAGATAGGCATAAGGGTCCAGACCCCGGCGGCGGCAGCTCTCAATGACCGTGTAAATGATGGCGCTGTTTTCCCCGGACCCGGCCTCGCCGACAAAGAGCCAGTTCTTTTTACCCAGGGCAGTTGGTCGGATGGCGTTTTCCACCAGATTGTTGTCGATCTCCACCCGGCCATCGGTCAGATAAACGGTGAGCGTTGACCATTGGTTCAGGGCATAGTCCAGCGCGCCGCCCAGCAAACTTTGCGGCAGGTGTTTGCCGCTGGTTTTGAGCCGTAGGAACATCCGGTGAAGTCGTTCGACAATGGGCCGGCTTTGGTGTGCCCGCACGGCCGCCCGCAACCGGGGACCGGCCCGCTGTTCCCGCAACCGGGCTTCAATCTGGTAGAGGTGCTGGATTTGGCGCAGGAGCAAAATCGCCGTGCGGGAGCCGGTTTCGGCCGCCTCGAAAAACTTGCGCCGGACATGCGCATAGCAACCGGCCAGTTTGATCGTGTCGCCCCGGCCCTTGGTAAAGGCGGGATAAGCGGAATAACCATCGCATTGCAGGGTGCCCGTAAAGTTGCCGGGGATCAGGTGGTCCAAGCAGGTCGCCGCCCGGCTGGTTTCCCAGCGAAAAACCACGTCCCCTTGGGGGCGGCTGCCCGTCCAGAGATAGCCTTGTCGGGCCCGACCAAAACCGGGCTCCAAATAATCAATGGGCGTTTCATCCACCTGCACATAACCACCGGCCAAAACTCCCGTGTGGATTTGTTCATAGATGGGTTTGAGCCAGTCGGCGACCAGCGCCACCCACCGGGCGAGTGTTTGCCGGGCCAGGGGCACCTGATGCCGCCGGGCGTAAATTTGTTCCTGCCGGTAAAGCGGCAGATGATCACAGTATTTGGCCACCACCACCTGGGCCAGCAAACCGGGCGCGGCCAGGCCGCGTTCCTGCAACTTCTCGGGCAAGGGGGCGATGACCGGGGCCTGGTCCAAGTCCGTCCGGGACACGTACTTTTTGCGGATGATCCGGCGGCGGAGAAAGCGGGCCGGTTCATAGTCGAGCTGTTCGCTGACTTCCTGGCCGATGCAGCGCCATTGTTCCGGCGCGGTCTTCACGGGCTCGGGCTCAATGATCTCCTCCACCACCGGCAGATGCTCCGGCAACCGGGGCGCGCGGGCGGGCCGGGCGGCCTTGGGCGGACGCACAGGTTCCAGTCGTGCCACCACCGGCTCCGCTGGGGCGCTGGGCAGGTTCTCCGCCAGTTGCAGGAGCAGTTCCAGTTGCGCCGGATCGAGTTGCTCGCTGGATTTGCCAAACAGCCGGCGGGCCAGGGCGTCGAGCTTCTGCCGCAGCAGGACGATCAATTGCTCGGCCGCCGCCAGCTTTTGCTGGCACGCTTGCAACTCACTGGCGAGCTCGGTTTCGCGCGGGGTCATCGGTTGTACTATCTGACACAATAGTATACTTGTCATTCAAACTTTTTTGCAAAAAGTTTTCAATCCGCGCGTTCGTACCACGGCCGGAATTTGGCCCCGCGCAAATCCACCCCGTCGGTCAGCAAGGCCAGCGCCTGCGGGGTCAAACTCAGTTTGGTCACCTGCGGCTCCAGGTGCTTGGGCCAGGTGTCAGCGAGCGGTCAAAACCGGCCAGGGCAGAGCGGATGAAAACCGGCCATTTTGAGGGAAGCATTGCGTTGCGCGCCGAGAGCACGGCACATGGACGCGATGAATCAACTCAACATGAGCCTGCA
>Ga0302278_10001431_pt1 | contig 29233 bp, 30 predicted proteins | sample III_Bog_N3_2_FD_194543 | JGI IMG/M metagenome (GOLD analysis project Ga0302278, IMG submission 194543) | Peat permafrost microbial communities from Stordalen Mire near Abisko, Sweden - III_Bog_N3_2 | ecosystem: Environmental > Terrestrial > Soil > Wetlands > Peat | place: Sweden: Abisko... | reverse complement strand
TGACGCCCTGGCCGGGGTCATGGAATTGACCCCTCATGGGGCCACCCGGCTCACCATGGATCCTCGTCCGGCCACCGTGCCGCCCCCCGCCGGAGACCAGCCTAACCAGCAGGAAACCAGCCTAAATGTCCAAGAAACCAGGTTAAATTCCCAAGAAACCAAGTTAAACCAGCCGATACGAGCATAAGTTTGCCGCCTCGGTTTGGGCCGCCTGGCCCCGCACCTTATCGGCATCTTGCGCGAGCCGTAGCGCAGGTTTCCCAACCTGCTGTATCGCCGATTTCCAAATCGGCTGGCCGTCCAAGGGTCGAATACGCCAGCTTGCGGTGCAGTCAGCAGGTTTCGAAACCTGCGAAACGGCAGATTTGGAAATCGGCGCTACCAATATACCGTCTCGTCCCGGCGGTTACATTTGAAAACCATAAATGCCCATAAGGTGCAGGCTTGGCCGGCGCACACCAGGGCGGTCAAAACTGATCTTCCTTCTCCTTGAACAGGACGTTGAAGGTGGTCAGGGAACCATAGCAGCGGGTGATATATTGTTGCATTTCCACCTTTTCGCCGTCGCTCAATTTTTCGTGGGCGTTGATTTTTTGTTCCAGCACCCGGAGGTTGTTGCGGACCATGACGACCTTGTGGAAAAAGGTCTCGAGGGGCACTTCCTTGGTTTGCAGGGTGGGATCGGCGGGGTGCAGCACGGCGCGGCCCCCGTGCCAGCGGAGGCCGAGTTGTTCCACCACGGCGTCGGGTTTTTCCAACCCGAGTTTGCGCAGGGCGGATTCCAGGGTGGCGTCCACAAATTGTTTCAACGGGATTTCGAGTCCGCTGATGGCCGCCTGGGGGTCGGCCCCCGTCAAACCGGCGGCCTCGGGGGCGATGGTGCGCTTGCCGTCGCTGAAGAGAATGTCGGCGGTGAATTCCGAAATGGTTTTGACCACGCCCAATCCATATTGGGGGTGGCGCACATTCATGCCGAGGTGGAGGGCTTCGATTTTCATGGGATTAATTAAGCACAAACCACGGCGCCGGGCCATGGGGAATTTATTATTTGGCGGTGAGCGGGCGGGACCGGCCGGGGTCAATCCTCATCGAACTTGCGCTGGACGAGGGCCTCAATTTCGGCCATGGCGAGATGGGCATCCACCCCGTTGACGTGGACGGTGAATTTGCTGCCGGGGCCGGCGGCGAGCATCATGAGGCCGATGATGCTCTTGCCATTGATTTTCTCGCCGTCCTTCTCCACGAAGATTTCGGAGACGAATTGGTTGGCGGTTTTGACAAAGCGGGCGGCGGGCCGGGCGTGGATACCCTGCTTATTCAACACCGTCAGCTCTTTGCTAAAGGCCTGACCATCGGTTTTATTCGCACTCATCGTTTGCCTGAGTCACCCTAGTCCATCCACCGCCCATACGGCAACTTATTTTCCGGGGGGAATCGCCGTGGGGGTCATTTGGGCGATCAAGCGGTTGTTCAGTTCTTGGGCGGCGTTATAGCCGGATTTGTTCAGTTTGGTCTGGAAGGCGGCCACTTCGATCAACCGGGCGAGGTCCCGGCCGGGCCGGACGGGAATCGTGATGTGGGGGATTTGCAGGCCCATGATGGTCACAAAGGCCTGTTCCATGCCCAGGCGGTCCACATCCTGCACTTCGTTCCAGGCTTTCAACGAGATGACGAGATCGAGGGTTTTTTCGGTGCGGATGCCCTTGATGCCAAACATCGAGGCGACGTTGATGATGCCGATGCCGCGGACTTCCATGTGGTTGCGGGTGATTTCCGAGCTGGTGCAGAGAATGTCCCGGCCGTCCACCAGGGTGGCTTTGACGACGTCGTCGGCCACCAGGCTGTAACCGCGTTCGATGAGGGCCAGCACGGCCTCGCTCTTGCCGATGCCGCTTTCGCCGCGAATGATGACGCCCACGCCGAGAATGTCCACCATGCTGCCGAGTTCGGTGGCGTGCGGGGCGAAGATGGTTTCCAGGGCCAGGGTCGCCAGATTGATGAATTTCATCGTGACCAGCGGGGTCTGGAAAATCGGGACGCGGGACTGTTCGGCGGCGGCGACAAAATCGGGATCCGGTTTGAGGTTGCGGCTGAAGACGAAGCAGGGGATTTTGTAGGCGAAGAGGTAGGCATAGCGGGCCAGGCGTTCTTCATGCGGCAGGGAGCGGAGGTAGTAAACTTCGGCGTGGCCCATCACCTGCACGCGCTTATAGGCAAAATAGCGGGTGAACCCGGTCAGGGCCAGGCCGGGCCGGTTGACGGTGGGCTCGCGGATGATCCGGCGGAGGGAATCGCCGCCGCCCAGGCTGCGGATGCCCAGCGCGCGCGAGTTTTCTTTGATAAACTGTTCCACGGTGACGGCGGCGCGTTCCATAAAAATTACAAATTAAACTCGGGGCCCAGGTAGATTTCGCGGGCCTTGGGGTCGTTGGCCAGAAAATCGGACGAGCCGGCCACGAGCACCTGTCCCTTATATATGATGTATCCGCGGTCAATGATTTTCAACATTTCCCGGACATCATGGTCGGTGATCAAAATGCCCAGGCCGCGTTCCCGGAGGCGGCGGATGATCTTGCCGACCTCGAATTTGGCAATCGGGTCAATGCCGGCAAAGGGTTCGTCCAGCAGCAGCAATTGGGGGCTGGTCACCAGGGCGCGGGTGATTTCCAAACGCCGTTTTTCGCCGCCGCTCAACTGGTAGGCCATGCTTTTGGCGAGGGGCGTGAGGTCGAGTTCATCCAGCAGGTATTTCAAGCGCAGGGTGCGTTCGGCGCGGGAAAGCTTGCAGGTCTCGAGAATGGCCAGGATGTTTTGTTCCACCGTGAGTTTGCGGAAGACGGAGGGTTCCTGGGTGAGGTAGCCGATGCCCAGCCGGGCGCGCTGGTGCATGGGCAGGCCGGTGATCTTGCGGCCTTGATAGATCACCGAACCCTCATCCGGCTTGACGACGCCCACGACCATGTTGAAGGTGGTGGTTTTGCCCGCCCCGTTCGGGCCGAGGAGCCCCACGATTTCCCCCGCGCCGACGCTGATGGAAACGCCGTTGACGACGCGCCGCCCGCCGTATTCCTTGACCAGATTCTCCGTGGTCAGCAGGAGTTGGGCGGGGCCCGTTGCTACGGTTGGGGCGGGGAATGGCGTGGCGGAGGATGGCGCGTCTGGCTCCATATTGTTAATGGGGATTGGACACGGCGTTGGTATTAACGGCGGCGGCGTTGGTCTTGGCTTGGGGGGCTGGGGGCAGGGCGGCGCCGCTGACAACCATCTCATAATTTGAGCCCGAAAACTGTTTGGTCACCAAGTCATAAATCAGCGGTTCGCCCGTGATGGTCTCTTTTTCCGATTTGGCGATGGCGTGACCGCTGATGGTGAGGGTTTCATTCGTCACCGTGCCCGCCGGATGGTTTGTGTAAACGGCCTGGTCACTGGTCACGTGCCAACTCTGATTCCCAACCCCCGTCATCCCGGCAGCGCCATTGGTATTGGTGCCCGTTTTGCCCGCCAGGTCAATGACCACATTGGTTCTGGCCACGATGATCGTGTCGGGACTATTGGTGGTGGGTGAATCGGTGGTCGCCCATTCGCAGGTGAGTTTCATGCCCGGATGATCCACCCGCACATGACCGGTATAGAGGGTGTGATGCGAGAGCAGACTGCCCGCAAACGAGTCCGAATGAATCACGGTCAGCACTTCCGGCGCGTGGGTTTGCGCCGAGCCGGTCAGCCGCCCAACGGCCAGCATCAGAATGAGGCAGAAACGTTTCATGGTTTGGCTTTTATTTCCGGTCCATCTTTAATAACCGTATGCACATGATTGGAGATGGTGAGGAACTTGTCGTCCTGCCGCCATAAAAATCCGTCCCCCTCGTGGGTGACCTTGCCGTCGGCCGACCGGACGGTCAGGTGGCCGGGGGAACTGGCGGTGCCACTCATTTCGTCGTAGCGGCAATTGGGGGCTTCCACGATGTAGGTGGGGAGGCCATTGGTGCCAAAGAGTTCGAGTTTGAATTGCCGGACCAGCGTCTCGTGGCCGCCGGGCAGGGGAATGGCCTCGGCCCCGGTGATGCGCGAGCTGATTTGAAGTTCGTGCGGCGGGTCGAAATACTCCACGGAAGTGTAATCACTGGCCTGTTTCACCGGGTTCTCCCGGTCCTCGGCCCGGCCGGCACCCGCCGCCCAGAGCAGGGCGCACGCCGCCGCCAGCGCCGGCCCGGCTGTGCGCCTTATTCCGTATAATGTGTGACGTACGATTCCCATTTGGCTTGCGTGTGCAATATCAATTCAATCACTTCGCGGATGGCTCCGTGGCCGCCCGGGTGGCGGGTGACATAATGCGCCATGGCCCGGGCTTCCGGCACGCCGTCGCCCACGGCGACCGCCAGGCCCGCCCGGCTCAACGGGCCGAGATCAATGATGTCATCTCCGACAAAGCAAACGTCCTTCCAATTCAATCTTTCCTTGGATAAAAGCGCTTCAATTGCCCCGGCCTTGCCCTGGCGGTCGTTTTGCTGCACCAGAAAGTCCACCTCCAACTCCTGCGCGCGGATTTTGGTCGCCGCCGAGGGCCGGGCCGAGACCCAGCCGATTTTATACCCGGCGCGCCGCCACAAAACGATGCCCAGGCCGTCGCGGATGTTGAACCGCTTGAATTCGCGCTGGCCGCCCACATAGATGGCGCCGTCGGTGAGCACGCCGTCCACATCGCACAGGAACAGTTTGACGCCCGCCAGCCGGGCTTTGAGCGCCGGAGAGATTTTGGCGGCGGGTTTCATCGGACCGCCTCGTAAACGCGCAGCAGCCGGCGGAGCAGGGCGGGCATTTCGGCCAGCGGGATCATGTTCGGGCCATCGCTCAGGGCGCGGGCGGGGTCGGGATGGGTTTCAATGAACAGCCCATCGGCGCCGGCGGCCAGGGCGCTCCGGGCCAGGACGGGTGCGAATTCGCGCTGGCCGCTCGATTGGTCGCCGCCGCCGCCGGGCAGTTGCACGGAATGGGTGGCGTCGAAGATCACGGGGAAGCCGTAGCTTTTCATGATGGGGATGGAGCGCATGTCCGCCACCAGATTATTGTAGCCAAAGGTGGTGCCGCGTTCCGTGAGCAGGATTTTTTTGGCCCCGGCTGCGCGGGCCTTTTCCGCCACCTGCCCCATCTCTTTGGGCGACAGGAACTGGCCCTTCTTGAGGTTCACAATTTTGCCGGTGGCCACGGCGGCGGCGATCAAATCCGTTTGCCGGCATAAAAAGGCGGGAATCTGGAGGAGGTCCACGTATTCGGCGGCGGCGGCGGCCTGCGCCTCGGTATGGACGTCGGTGAGCACGGGCAGGTCGAGTTCAGTGCGGACCCGGGCCAGGATCTTCAAACCGGCTTCGAGGCCGGGACCGCGGAAGGATTTGGCCGAGGTGCGGTTGGCTTTGTCAAAGCTGGCCTTGAAAACGTAAAAGATGCCCAGCCGGGCGCACGTTTTTTTGACGGCGGCGGCGACTTGCAGGCAGAGTTTTTCATTTTCGATGGCGCAGGGCCCGGCAATCAGGCTGAAGCGCCGGGATGACTGGAAGCCCTTCCAGATGGTGGCGTCGTTGAGCACCCCCCATTTCTAACAGCCCGGGCGCGGAAAGTAAATCACCGTCAGACCGCGCGGGGGAGAAATTTACCATTAGAGCGCGAGGGGCTCACCCGTAGAGCTAATGAAGGAGTAGGGTTTGGCCGGCTCACCCGGATGGGGCGCGGTCGGCGGGCGGGGCGGGGGGTGTTTCGCGGGGTTCGGACCAGCGGGCCATGAGCCAGAGGACGTCGCTGAGGCGGTTGAGGTAGATGCCGACTTCGGCGTTGGTCAATTGGCCGGCTTGGCGGAGGTCAAACACGCGGCGTTCGGCGCGGCGGCACACGGTGCGCGCCACATCCAAGGCGCCGGCGGGGACATTGGCTCCGGGGGTGGCCCAACCTTGGAAGCTGATTTTTTGGGCCTCAATCTCCCGCACCAGGGCGTCCAGCCGGGCGGTCATGGCCGGGGTGACGAAGGAAAAGCCGTTGCGGGCGTAGCGGTCCAAATCTTCGGGCAAAACGCCGACCTCGCCCATGAGCACAATCAGATCCAGTTGGACGGCCAGGAGGTTTTCGCGGATGAAATTTTCCGGGGCCAGCGCCCGGGCCAGGCCGAGGGCGGCGTTCAGTTCGTCCACGGCCCCGCAGGCCTCGATGCGGGGATGGTTTTTGGGGATGCGGCGACCGTAAATCAGGCCGGTGGTGCCGTCATCTCCGGTGCGGGTGGCGATGCTCATGAACGTCGTTTGGCGAGGGTGATGGGCGGGGAAGATTTGGTTCCCGGTGCCTGGATGGTTTGTTGATAGGCGAGGATGCCCCGGACCATGGCGCGGGCCATGAGGCGGCGATACCCGGCGTCAAAGATTTTCCGGCCTTCGGTGGGATGGGTCATGTAACCGCCTTCGATCAAGATGGCGGGCATGGCGGCATCGCGGAGGACGGCGAACCGGGCCCGGCGCACGCCGCGATCGGGCACGCCGAGGTTTTGGACGAGGGATTTCTGCACCTGATAGGCCAGAAACAGGCTGTTGAATTCAAAATGATTGGCGGTGGTGGGGCCAAAGCCGGCTCCTTCACCCTGGGCGTTGGAGGAACTGGCGCCGACGGGGGTGATGCAATAGGTTTCCGGCCCGGCGACCTCGTCGCGGCCGGTTTCGGTGGCGTTGAAGTGGAGGCTGACAAACAAATCGGCGCCCCGGCGATTGGCCAGGGCGGGGCGCTGGGGCAACTCCACGTATTCATCCCGGGTGCGGCTGAGGAACACTTTGAAGCCGGCCGCGACCAATTGGTCGCGCAGTTCCTGGGCGAGGGCGAGGGTGTAGGTTTTTTCGTCGTAATTGCCCACGCGGTTGCCGGTGTCGCGGCCGCCGTGGCCGGGGTCGAGAAAAATGGTGGTTATGCGCCGCCCGGAATGGCGCGGGGGATACAAAATGGGGCGGAGGGTCTCGGCGGAATCCATTTGTGAGAGCAGGGGGACGCCCCGTTCCAAGGCCACGGGATAGCACAACCTGACGGCCACGCCATTGATCTGCACCTGGGCCGAGTTGACCTCGAACCCGAGGTTGAAGGCGCGGTTGGCGGCGGTGAATTCGTTGCCGCGTCCGGTGACCGTGAGTTTGAAACCGTTGGCCTGCGCCCAATCGGTCAGGGGCACATAACCATGACCGTTGATGAGGGCGGCCGGCAACGGGGCGATGCTCCCGACCAGGCACCAGCCCAGCCAAAACAGGATGCGATACTTCACGGCAGCGCAAGTTGCCCGGAGCCGGGTTGGGATTCAAGGGAAATGCGGTCGGAGCGGTAAAACTGTTTTCGCATAAAGGTTTGATTTTTAATAATAATCGTTTTTAATGGGGCCAGAATTTTGCGATGAATATCCATGAATACCAGGCCAAACAGTTGCTCGCCAAATACGGGGTGGCCGTCCCGTTGGAAATCCCCGCCAAGTCCCTGGCTGAAGTTCGGCCGGCGGCGGATAAAATCGCCGCCAGCGGCAGCGCCCGGGTGGTGGTGAAATCCCAAATCCATGCCGGCGGCCGTGGCAAGGGGACGTTTAAATCCGGCTTTCAAGGCGGCGTGAAGGTGGCCGCCTCGGTGGACGAGGCCGTCGCCTTTGCGGAAAAAATGCTGGGCGAGGTGCTGGTCACCAAACAAACCGGGCCGGAGGGGCGCCGGGTGCAGACGCTCTTGCTGGCGGCGGGCGCGAAGATCAAAAAGGAATTTTATCTGGCGGTGCTGCTGGACCGGGCGAATTCGCGCCCGCTGGTGATGGCCAGCACGGAGGGCGGGATGGACATCGAAGAGGTGGCGGAGAAACATCCCGAAAAGATTTTCAAGGAGCACATTGATCCCGCCGTGGGCATCATGCCGTATCAGGCGCGGAAGATTGCCGCCGCGCTGGGCCTCAAGGGCGACCTGTTCAACGCCGGGGCCAAACTGGTGACGGGGGTTTACACGACGTGGTGGGAATCCGACGCGGTCATGGTCGAACTCAACCCGCTGGCCGTGGTGGAACTGGCCGATGGCAAGGAGACGGTGGTGGCCCTGGATGCCAAGATTTCGCTGGATGACAACGCGTTATACCGGCACAAGGACATTTTGGAGATGCGGGATTTGAACGAGGAGGCGCCGCTGGAAATCGAGGCGAGCAAGTTCAACCTGAATTACATCAAGCTGGACGGGAGCATCGCCTGTCTGGTGAATGGCGCGGGTCTGGCCATGGCGACGATGGACATCATCCAGCATTTCGGCGGTCGCCCGGCCAACTTCCTGGACGTGGGCGGCGGCGCGAGCAAGGAGCAGGTCACGGCGGCGTTCAAAATCATTTTGAGCGATCCCAACGTGAAGGGCATCCTGGTGAATATTTTCGGCGGCATCATGGATTGCAACGTCATCGCCACGGGCATTGTGGCCGCCGTGAAGGAAACGGGTTTGAAACTGCCGCTGGTGGTGCGGCTGGAGGGCAACAACGTGCTGGCCGGCAAGCAGACGCTGGCCGAATCGGGCGTGGCCATCATCACGGGGGATTCGATGGCGGATGCGGCCCGGAAGGTGGTGAAAGCGGTGGGCTGATGGTAGGGTAACCGCATGACAACGACGTTGTTGAAACAGGCCGCGAAGCTTCCACTGTCCGACCGGTTCAAGCTGGTTGAAGACATCTGGGATTCCATTGCGGATGAGCCCGACCCGTTTCCGTTGACCGAGGAACAAAAGTGTGAATTGGACAAGCGGTTGGCGCGCATGGAAAAAAATCCCAAACGCGCCCTGCCTTGGGCGGAAGCCAGGCGGCGGATTTTGGAGCGGCACACACCGGTAAAATAATTTTTTATGCTCAAAGTCACTGAAATCGCGTTCAGTTGTTACGCCGTCACCGACATGGCGCGGGCGCGGGAGTTTTATGAGGGCGTGCTGGGGTTGAAGCCCACGACCGTCCACGATTCGGAGCACGGCCAGTGGGTGGAATACGAGTTCGGTCCGTATGCGCTGGCACTGGGGTCATCGCCGATGTTCAAGCCGAGCGCCGACGGTTGCACGGTGGCGCTGGAGGTGGAGGATTTCGCCGCCGCCGCCGCCCAGTTGCGCGCGCACGACGTGAAGTTCCGCATTGAACCCACGGCCACGCCCGTCTGCGAGATGGCGATGATTCATGACCCGGATGGCAACACGATTTGCATTCACAAGCGGAAGAAGGGTTGAAAATGCAATACGAATTCCCCCTCAAACCCAGTCGTGAATATGTTTGCCCGCCGGACGCCGGTCCGGCCTGGCGGGCGGCTTATGATGCCGGATTTGACATGGCGGAACTCGAAGATAATTTGAAGCTAACGCCCGAAGAGCGTCTGGAAAAGAACGATATAAAATTAGCCGAGCACTTTAAACGCGAAGCGTTCCTTAATTGCTTGCAACGCGGCTGGAATTTAATTAGATCACGTCATGCTGGAAAAACGCACGAATGAGCCGGTGGTTTTGAAGGAAGCTCCGCCGGCTTATGGCGTCGCGTCTGATGGCGACATTGATTTATCCCTGCTGAAAGACAGCCTGTTAAAAACACCCTGGGAACGAATGCAGGCCAATGACGACGCCTTGAATTTCGCGGAGTCCCTGCGCGAGGCCATGTTAAAACGCCATGCAAAACCTAAGTGAATTAACCCGGCGGTTGATTGCCGCGCAGGTCGAGTTCGTTTTGGTGGGCGGCTTTGCGGCGGTGGCCCATGGAGTGGCCATGGTCACGCGCGACGTGGATATTTGCTGCCGGTTTTCCGAAGCAAATTTGATGCGCATTCAGGCGGCGTTCGAGGGTTTGCATCCGGTGCATCGTTCGCGGCCGGATATGCGCTTGCAATTAACGCCGGAACAATGCGCCAGCTTGAAGAATTTGTATTTGAAAACGGATTTAGGGGTGGTTGATTGCCTGGGCGAGATCCTCGGCATCGGCGGTTTTGAAGACGTTTTGAAAAACAGTGTTGAAGTCGAATTGCCGTATGGCAAACTTCGCATTATTGACATTCAAGCGTTGATTCGCGCAAAAGAAGCCATGAACCGTGACCACGACCGGATCGCGGTAAAGCATTTGAAAGAAATTTTAAACAAACAAAGTTAAATTCACCATGTCCATCCTTGTCCAACCCAACACGAAAGTCCTGATCCAGGGCATCACCGGCAGCTTTGGCGCCCGGCACGCGCAACTCTCGCTGGATTACGGCACCCAGGTCGTCGCCGGCGTCACCCCCGGCAAGGGCGGTCAATGCTTTGAGCATGGCGGCGTCAAAGTCCCCATCTTCGACACCGTGGCTGAAGCGGTGAAACAAACCGGCGCGACGGCTTCCGCCGTCTTTGTGCCGCCACCCTTTGCCGCCGACGCCATCTTGGAAGGCGCGGATGCCGGGTTGGCACTCGTGGTGGCCATCACCGAAGGCATTCCCGTGCGCGACATGGTCAAGGTGAAGCGCGCCTTGCAGGGCAACGCTCGGACGCGCCTCATCGGTCCGAATTGTCCCGGAGTCGTCACGCCTGGCGAAGGGAAAGATTCGCATGGCGGCTGCCGCATTGGCATTGCCCCCGGATATATTCACAAAAAAGGCCACATCGGCGTTGTCTCCCGCAGTGGCACCCTGACTTACGAGGCCGTCTGGCAACTGACCTCGCGCGGCGTCGGCCAATCCACTTGTGTGGGAATCGGCGGCGATCCCGTCAACGGCACGTCGCATTTGGACGTCATCAAATTGTTCAACGAAGACCCGGACACCCATGGCATCATCATGATTGGTGAAATCGGGGGTTCCGCCGAGGAAGAGGCCGCCGAATGGATCAAGGCCCATTGCCGGAAGCCGGTGGCGGGGTTCATTGCCGGCGCCACGGCGCCGCCCGGGCGCCGGATGGGTCATGCCGGGGCGATTGTCAGCGGTGGCAAAGGGACGGCGGAGGCCAAAATCGCCGCGTTCCAAGCCGCCGGCATCGGGATTGCCGTGACCCCCAGCGAAATGGCGGATACGCTTCTAAAAATGATGTAAGTCCGGTGGCGGATGAAGGTTAAAGTGGCGGCCTTCCCGGTTTGCCCCGGCGGTTAAGAATGCTGATGGGACCGATTGATTTTATTCTCAACCTGGCCGGCCTGTTATTGTGGCTGAGCTGGCGTTCGGTGCAGTATGACCCGCTGACCAAGCGCACGCCGGCGACGCTGTTGGGCACGCTGCGTCCGGCCGAGACCACCCGCTGGCGGCAATGGCATTTGCCCGCCGTGATTATCGGGCTGTTGATTTTCCGCGCCTTGATTTACTGGCTGGTCGGCTCCACCGGCCATTGGGTGGGGCGGCTGGATTTTGGCGTGATTTCCCCGGCCATCCACTTTCGGGGCCATTTCAGCGACCTTTTTTTGCGCATCATTCCCTATTCCTGCCTCAGTTTTGCCCTCACATTGGGCGTGTTTTATCTGTGGCTGCTGTTCCTATCCATTCTAGCCGGCCCGGATCCGATCCACCGGCTGGTGCGGGTTCAGTTGGGGGCCGTTGACCGGTGGCCGCGCTGGGTCAAGTGGCTGCTGCCGCTGGTGGTGACGGGGGCATTTTGGTGGCTGACCACCTGGCTGTTTGCGAAGCTTGAGGTGAGCGATTATTCCAAGACACATTTCATTCCCGAACCCGTTTCCGGCGTCCGGCGGCTGGAATCAGCGGCGATCGTCGGGGGGGGCAGCTATCTGGTTTGGAAATACGTCATCGGGGCGCTCCTGCTCCTCCATTTGCTCAACACCTACATCTACTTCGGCAAGCATCCCCTGTGGAATTACGTGAACATCACCGCACATACGCTGCTGGGGCCCCTGGGCAAAATCCCCCTGCGGGTGGAACGGGTGGATTTTGCCCCGGTGGTCGGCCTGGCGCTCGTTTTTTTTATCCCCGAACTCCTTGGCCGCTGGCTGGCCTGGCTCTACGAACGCGTGGCGTTTTAGCGGCTGAAAGCATCCCGGCGGAAACCCGGGGCTGGGTTTCCGCCGGAGAATTGAAATCCTAAATTTACTTCCGTTCGGACACGGGAATATAGGGGTTGAGCGTCCGACCGGTGTAAATCTGCCGGGGCCGGGAAATGCGGCTCTTGGGATCCTCCATGATTTCCTTGAAATTGGCGATCCAGCCGGGCATGCGGCCGATGGCGAAAATGACCGGGAACATTTCCACGGGGATGCCCAGGGCGCGCATGATGATGCCGCTGTAAAAATCCACGTTGGGATACAGTTTGCGCTCGACGAAATAGGAGTCCTTCATCGCCGCCTCCTCCAAATGTTTGGCGATGTCCAGCAGCTTGTCCTTGATGTTCAGTTTGGAGAGGACTTGATCGCAGGCGCGCTTGATGATTTTGGCGCGTGGATCGTAATTCTTATACACGCGGTGGCCGAAGCCCATGAGTTTTTTGCCGCTGTTCTTGTCCTTGGCCGCCGCGATGAAGCGGGAGCCGTCATCGCCCGATTTATTAATCTCTTCCAGCATTTCAATCACCGCCTGATTGGCCCCCCCGTGGAGCGGCCCCCAGAGCGCGCAAACCCCGGCCGAGGCGGAGGCAAACAGGTTCGCCTGGCTGGAAGCCACCATGCGCACGGTCGAGGTCGAGCAATTCTGTTCATGATCCGCGTGGAGGAGGAAGATCAAATCCAGGGCTTTGACCACCTCGGGCTTGATTTCATAATCCTCGTAGGGCGAGGAAAAGAGCATGTGCAGGAAATTGGCCGTATATTTATAGGCTTTTTTGGGATAAATCAGGGGCAGCCCGTGGGATTTGCGGTAGGAATAGGCGGCGATCGTGCGGACTTGGGAGATCAATTTGGTCACGCACACGTCAAACTCGGGACTGCTCCGCTCCCAGTGCATGAGCTTCTCATCGAAGCAACTGGCGGCATTGATCATCGCCGAGAGGATCGCCATGGGATGCGCGCCAGTGGGAAACCCCTCGAAGTGAAACTTCATGTCTTCATGGAGATATTGATGGTCGGTGAGGGAATCGGAAAAGGCCCGGAGCTCCTTGGAGGTGGGCAGCTTGCCGTAGATCACCAGATAAGCCGTCTCCACAAAGGTCGAGCGCTCGGCGAGTTCCTCGATGGCGATCCCGCGATAGCGCAGGATCCCCTTGTCGCCGTCAATGAAGGTGATGTTGCTGGTGCAGGAACCCGTGTTCCCGTAGCCTTCATCCAGGGTGATATAGCCGCTGGCCGCCCGCAGATTGGATATATCCACGGCCTTTTCGCCTTCGCTGCCCTCGACAATGGGCAGCGTATATGTCTTGCCTTCCAGTTCCAATTTTGCCTCTTTGCTCATATGCTCCTTATATCGTTATATTAAACAGTAAATGATCTTTGCGTATAATCTGGTGAGGAAAGCAAAGTTTGGCAAGCCATGAAAAGCAGAATTTTCGAAAATTAATTTCCGCTTTTGCTTTCCCCGGTTCCGGCTTAACTTGCGTGCCGACAATGTCACTAAAACTGTTCAACACCCTGTCCCGCTCGGTTCAGCCATTCACGCCGCTCGATCCCGCCGGCCAAAAGGCCGGTTTGTATTGCTGCGGACCGACGGTTTATGACTACGCCCACATCGGCAACTGGCGCACGTTTGTGTTTGCCGACCTGGTCCGGCGCCACTTGGAATTCAGCGGGTTCGACGTCACCCACGTCATGAACATCACCGATGTGGAGGACAAAATCATCAAACGGGTGCGCGAGCAGAAAACCACCCTGGCGGCCTTCACCGGCCCCTACGAAGCCGCCTTCCTCGAGGATTTGCGGGCCCTGGGCTGCCGTGAACCGCATCGGAAGCCCCGCGCCACCGAACACATTCCGCAGATCATCGCCCTTATCGAAAAGCTGCTGGCCCGGGGGGTGGCCTACCGGGCGCCGGATGGGTCGGTCTATTTCAGCATTGATAAATACCGGGGTTGCGGCTGTCACTACGGCCAGTTGCTCAAGTTGAACTTTGATGAAATGCGCGCCGGGGAACGCGTCAAAAGCGACGAATACGCCAAAGAATCCGTGGCCGACTTTGCCTTGTGGAAGGCCCGCGTGCCGGAGGACGGTGACGTCTTCTGGCCCAGCCCCTTTGGCGAGGGGCGGCCCGGCTGGCACATTGAATGCAGCGCCATGAGCATGAGCATTCTGGGGTCAAGCTTCGACCTGCACCTGGGCGGCGAAGATTTGATTTTCCCGCATCACGAAGATGAAATCGCCCAGAGCGAGGGGGCCACCGGCCAGCCGTTCGTCAAATACTGGCTCCACGGGGCGCACCTGCTGGTGGAGGGCAAAAAGATGAGCAAATCGCTGGGAAATTATTTCACCCTGCGGGATTTAACGGCCCGTGGCTATACCGGCCGCGAAGTGCGTTACCTTTTGCTCAGCGCCCATTACCGCGAAACGTTTAATTTCACCCTCGAAGGCCTGGCCGGCGCCAAAGCCGCCCTGACCCGGCTGGATGAATGCGTGGCCAAACTGCGCGAACTGGCCGGGGACGTTCCGGCGGCGCCCGAAAGTGAACTGGTCAATGCCTTCCAAGCCGCCTTGGATGACGATCTGAATATTTCGGCCGCCTGGGGCGCGGTTTTCGAGTGGGTGCGGAAAACCAACCGCGCTTTGGCGGATCATTCCCTGACGCCCCCCGGTGCGGCTTCCGCCCTGGCCGCGTGGGAAAAGGTCAATACCGTGCTGGGCATCGGTCTGGCGGCGGAAACCGAAGCCCCGGCGGAAATCAAGGCCCTCCTTGCCGAACGCCAGGCGGCGCGCCAGGCCAAGGATTTCAAGCGGTCTGATGCCCTGCGTGATGAACTAAAAGCCAAAGGCTGGGTCATTGAAGATTCGCCCAAGGGCCAGCGTCTCAAAAAATTGTGAAAGCGGGCCGGTTCATCACCTTTGAAGGCACCGAAGGCTGCGGCAAATCCACGCAGGTCCAATGGCTGGCCGAACATCTGGGCCGGCTGGGCCACCGGGTGCGGGTCTTGCGCGAACCGGGGGGCACCCCCATTGGCGAGGAAATCCGGCACACGCTAAAGCACAGCCAAAACAATATGGCCATGACGGCTGAGGCCGAGTTGCTGCTCATGAACGCCAGTCGCGCCCAACTCGTCCGCGAAATCATCCGGCCCGCCCTGGCCGCCGGGGAAATCGTGGTGTGCGACCGCTTCTACGATTCCACCACGGCCTATCAGGGTTACGGGCGCGAACTCGACTTGCCCAGCGTCCGCGCCATCATTGATTTTGCCGTGGGCGGAACCCGGCCGGATTTGACCCTCCTCCTGCAAGTGCCGCCGGAAGTCAGCGCTGCGCGCGTCCGCACCCGTTCGGCGGCCGGGCCGTTGCTCCGGGACCGGATTGAAGAAGCTGACCGGGCCTTTTTCCACCGGGCCGAGCAGGGGTTCACCGCCCTGGCGGCCGCCGAACCGGGCCGGGTGCGGATCATCAACGGCCTGGGGGCGGTGGAAGTGGTGGCCGAGCGGATTTGGGGACAGGTTCAGCCATTTTTTGATTGACTTGCCGGCGCGGGCTATTTAGGATTCTTTTCGTTGTCGGAAGTTGTCGGTTTGCTTAATTGGAACAAATTTATTAACGTTCATTTGACTGGCGGTGATGCGTTAATATGATCGGAAAACCCTTTTTTTGTTGTTGTGTCTTATGACTGAAATGGCCATATCCAGCTTTGCCTGCGGCCCGGAAGTGGCTGCCTCCGACAGTTTTTCCTCGAAATATTGTCAACGCTTTCAGTGTCCGGCGGAGGATTATGAAAGAGACGTCCTCTGGCGGTGCATGGTTCCCTTGCGCAAGCCCCTGGCCCGGTTGGTTTGGCTGACCAATCAGGGTTATTTCGACTCGGATATTGAGTTGATCACCGAACTCAAACACGCCACCAGTTTCTCCCAGGTCCGGGAAATCATCAATTGCTTCAGTGCGCCGCCGGTGGTCGAAAGTTTTGCCCGCCGCCGGCTCAAAATCCGGATGTCCAAGGCCAAATTACTCAGTGTGGCCAATGCGTTGTTTCACCAGTCCGCTGCCAAGTCGGCCTGAAGTTTTCCCCGTGCCGGTGGCGTCCCTCCTCCGGACGCAACCCGGAGCCCATTTCCCGTGGAATAGTTTGGGGGGGCGAACGGCCCCCAAGGGCTTGCCCATTGGTTACCGACCGGATTCATTCTTCAAACATCCGAGAGTGTGCCGTGCAAATAACTCTCGTAGGAACTCAGGTCCAGCAGGCCATGGCCGGAAAGGTTGAAAAGGAGGACGGTTTCCGGCCCTCCTCGCGGCATTTCACCGCTTCATCCACCCCGGCGGCGATGGCGTGGGCGGATTCCGGTGCGGGCGAACTGGATGGCGACCGCAAACACCTTGTTCGCTCATGTGAAAAATGGCTTGCAGCCCTGTTTTTACGCCAATCCCCGGATAAATCCAGTTCGTTCTTAAAATAATTAAATAGAATTATTAGTTAATTACAAATATATATATCTAATGATAAGATTAGGCGGCTGGCCCTTTTTTGGCGGCCACACGCCCTTTTACATTTTTTGGCTTTCACATCATGGCCGGGGATAGAACAAATCCTGCCCACTAATTGGCAAGAGATGTGAAGCCTGAAAATCAGACGCTGTTAGAGTTGGCTTATGAATTCTGCCAGACTCAGCGGAGGCGCCAGCGGCAGCGGACCCACGAAGTCCGCGCCGGCCGGTCGTGCCGCCGCCCGCCCGGGTGGTCGGATTCAGTCGGGTTCACCCCTCAAATCAAGTTTATGGCCATGAAACTTTTCGTTGCTGGATTAAGCTACAAAACCGCGCCCGTGGAATTGCGCGAGCAACTGGCGGTGTCGCCCGCGAAACTGCGGTGCGCCGGCTGCCGGTTGAAGGTGGGCGGCGGCCTCGCCGAAACCGTGGTGCTTTCCACCTGCAACCGGGTCGAGATTTACGGGCTGGCCCACCACGTCAACGGCAACATCCCCCCCCTGTTTGAACAATTGGCCGCCCGGTCGGTGAACGTGGCGCCCTATCTCTATGTGCATGAGGGCGAGGCGGCGGCCCGGCACTTGTTTGCGGTCGCCAGTGGTCTGGACTCCATGGTGCTGGGCGAGACGGAAATCACCGGCCAGGTCAAACAGGCCTATCAGGCGGCGCAGGCAGCCCGGTTGACCGGCCGCGTTTTGAACCGCTTGTTTCAAAAGGCGTTGCAGACCGGCAAGGAGGTCAGAACCCTCACCAACGTCGGTCGCGGCGCAACGTCCGTGGGCAGTGTGGCCGTGGAAATGGCCGAGAAAATCTTCAGCGGCGGTCTGGGGGACCAGCGGGTGATGATCATTGGCGCCGGCAAAATGGGCGAGGCCTGCCTCCGCCATCTGGCCAAGCGCGGGGCCAAATCCGTGCTGGTTTCCAACCGTTCCGTGGAACGCGCCGAAGCGCTCGCGGCGGAATTCGGCGGCCGCGCCGTCCGGTTCGAGGATTGCATTCCCACCATGGCCGAGGCCGATATTGTGGTCAGTTCCACCGGCTGTCCGCAGACGATTTTGAACCGCGCCGATCTGGAAATGGTGATGAGCCGGCGCGCCGGGCGGCCGCTGGTGCTGATTGACATTGCCGTGCCGCGCGACATCCACCCGGACGTCCAGTCCGTGCCCAATGTGTATCTCTACAATATTGACGACCTCGAGGCAATTGTGCGCGCGAACGTCCAAACCCGCACGCAGGAACTGACCCAGTGCCAGTCCATCATCGGGGCGGAGGCCGCCGCCGTGATGGCCAAAATTTTTCCCGCCCCCCGGGAAACCTTTCACCCCCGGACGGAACCGGCGCCGGATTGGATTTTTGCCGGCGCCCCGGCCTGCGCCGTTTAAACATGAAACCGGCGAATTTTACCATCCAGCGCGTCCGCTCCAACCCGGTTCCCCCGGGCGGGCGCGCGGATTTTTCATTTCGGTGGAGCGGAGTTGGACGGCGACCGGCCGTCGGGCTCCATCTGCCGGAGACGTCGTTGCTGGCGCAACCCCGTCCCTAAACCACCACAACCATAAACACAACTGAACCTGGAAATAATAGTCGCTGCTAAAAAGAAGAAACGATAAATCGTGAAAGGCATATAAATTAGACGTGATGTTACTTGCTATTACGTTTACCAGCCTGGCGGCCCGGCAGATGCAAATCCAACCAATATAAATATGAAAATACCACATCCCCTCGGTAAAATGTCGGCCGGCCTGGCGGCGGCCCTGACATTATTCGGCAGTCTATCCGCCTTTGGAGCCACGGCCCTCACGGGTTATCTGGAACTGCGACCCCTGTCGCACACGGAAATCAGCGTTTACAACCTCACGAATCCCCCGGGACAGTTCTCCGGCGGCCTCACCACGGTGGGGATCGGCGAGCCGGCCTATCTCGAAGCCCTGGCGAACCTCTCCCTCGCGCCCGCCACCATCACCAATGTCACTTGGACGCTGGTCAGCCGCCCGGCCGGTTCCGGGGCGACCCTGCAACCCAGTAACCTGGGCACCAATGTGCCGGTCTATTATCCGGCGGATAAAACCATTTACCAGACCGTGGGCCGGCAAATCCTGCGCCCGGACGTGGTTGGCACCTACACGGTCAGCCTCTACCTCGCCTATAATGCGAGCGGTTCGACCAATCCGGCCGTCTATTCCACCAACTTGACGATCAACATCACCGGGGCCACCTATCTCGGGGCCACCACCTGCGCCGCCTGTCACAGTGGGGACATCCCCAACGTGGCCGACATTTATCCCTACTACACCAACACCGCGCATGCGACCTTCTTCACCCTGGCCATTCAGGGCTTGGAGAGCAGCCACTATAATTCGAGCTGCATCCAGTGCCATGTCGTCGGCTACGATCTGAACAACCCGGCCAATGACGGCGGGTTCAACGACGTGGCGGCGGGCTTGGGCTGGACCTTCCCGGCCACCCTCACCACCACCAACTGGACGGACATGCCCTCCACCCTCCAGGACTTGGGCAACATCCAGTGCGAAAACTGCCACGGTCCCGGCAGCCAGCATGTGCGTTACACCAACGGCCAGATCGCCGACACCAACGCCATCACCGTCAGCTATGGCGCCGGCGACTGCTCGCAATGCCATGACGATCTGAACACCCACTATTACAGCGCGGAATGGCAGAATTCCGGCCACGCCAACATGACCCGTACGCCGTCCGGTTCTGCCAGCCGGATTATGTGCGTCCGCTGCCATACCGCCCCCGGCTTCATCGAATATTGCAACAACCTGACCTCCCCGGGCACCTACGTCACCAACTATAACTTCGAAGCTCTGACCTGCCAGGGCTGCCATGATCCGCATAACGCCTCCAATCCCGATCAGTTGCGCACCAGCGTGAATGTCACGCTGGCGGACGGCACCCTGGTCACGAACGCCGGCGTCGGTGGTTTCTGCATGAACTGCCACACCAGCCGCAACGGCTCCGTCACCAACAGTTTGGTGAATTATCCCGCCTCGCTGTCCACGTGGAACGGCGGTTCATCCTTCGGCCCGCATGACAGTCCGCAGGCCGACATGTTGGAAGGCTTGAACGCGGTGACCTACGGCCAGGTGATCGCCCAGGGGCCGCACGCCCAAGTGGTGTCCAACACCTGCGTGGGCTGCCACATGCAGACCATTGCCTCCACTGACCCCGCCTTTACCAAGGCCGGCGGTCACACCACCCTGATGACTTACAATGCCATCACCAACGGCGTGACGAACGTCGTGTCCGTGACCTACGTTTGCACCCAGTGCCATGGCGCCCTCACCAACTTCAACATCGTGGTTCCCGATGCCGTGGGTTACGGCTATGCTCAGGGCATCCAAACTCAGGTGCAGATTCTGCTCAATCAACTGTCCATGCTCCTGCCGCCCTCGGGGTATCAGGCCAACCCCGCCAATTATGTGGCGGACGGCAAGGTCAAATCGCCCTCCACCCAGACCAACTGGCCGGCCAAATTCCTGCAGGCCGCTTACAACTACCAGTTTGTCAGCAACGACGGCAGCATGGGTGTCCACAACGGACCCTTCACCATTGGCATCCTCAGGGCGTCCATCGAGAATCTGACCGGCATTTCCACCTCGGGTGGCCTCCCGGATGCTTGGGAGACGGAATACTTCGGCCCGAACTTTGCCACCAACGCGCTGGCCGGTCCGAACGCCATCAACAACACCGCGGGCATCCCCAACTGGATGATGTATGCCCTCGGGCTCGCCCCGGGCGCCGCCTTCAATGTCGGCAACAGTGGCGTGCTCTACTTCAACGGCAACAACGTCGTCAACGGCGCCACCAACACCATTGCCATCTACACGGCGGCGCAAATCAGCTTCGACACCCAGGTGGGCACCACCTACCAGATTCAGGGCATCTCCGACCTGACCGGCAGTTGGCTGAATATCAGCACCAACATCCCTGGCACCGGCGGCACCGTCAGCTATCTGACCCCCACCCAGGGCACTTCCAAGATGTTCTTCCGCGTGGCTCACACCCCGTGATCCCGGCCTGAATCGAAAATCCAATTCACACCCCCTCCCCGCATCGGCGGGGAGGGGTTTTTTTATTGGGAAACCCGGTCCGTCCCGCGCCCACCGTCGGACAGCGGGTGGCTCACCCGCAAGTCGCAGGTCGAAAGCGCCGGCAGCGAACGTTTGGCCCCCGGAACACGAACCCCCGACCAGATCGCCGAATCGGGCGTAATTGCCGCGCCTTTTGCCACCCCGGAAGCAAGGATTCCCCCGCTTTTAACCTGGGCCACAAGCCCGTGCTTGTGGCGGCCCGCTTTTTCGGCAAAGATGACCCGGCCAAATGACACGTCTTGATCAAGCCCTGGTGGAACGCGGTCTGTGTGAAAGTCGCGAGCGCGCCAAGCGGTCCATCCTGGCCGGGCAGGTGCGCATTAATTCCCAGACCGCCCGCAAAGCCAGTGACTCAGTGGCCCCCGGCGACCACCTGAGTCTTGACGTGCCGGAAAAATTCGTGAGCCGTGGCGGCCACAAGCTGGAACACGCGTTGAACGAGTTCCATACCGGGGTTGCGGGGTTGAACGCGCTGGATCTGGGCGCTTCCACGGGCGGGTTTACGGACTGTCTGTTGCAACACGGGGCCGCCCGCGTGTATGCGGTGGATGTCGGGCGGGGCCAGTTGGCGTGGAAGTTGCGCAGCGATCCCCGGGTCGTGGTCATGGAGAAAACCAACGCCCGCCACTTGAAAATCGGACAAATGCCCGCCGGTTACACCCCGGCGGATCTGGCGGTGATTGATTGTTCATTCATCTCGCTGAAAAAAATCCTGCCGCCCGCGATTGCTTTATTAAAAACAGACGGCAAAATAATCGCGCTGATCAAACCGCAATTTGAAGCCGGCAGGCTGGAAGTGGATAAAGGGCGGGGGGTCATCACCGATGCGGCCATTCACGACCGGGTGCTGGCGGAACTCGAGAGTTTTGTCGCCGCCCTCGGCGGTGTGCGCTGGCATGGCGTCACGCCCTCGCCCCTGTTGGGGCCGGCAGGCAATAAAGAATTTTTAGTGCTGATTGAAAAAACAAGTTAACCATATCAAGCGGATCGGCCTGCTGGGCAACGCGGAGAAGGCGGCGTGTGCGGGGACTGTTCGCACCGCCATCCGGCTCATTCAGGCGGCCGGATTGGATTGTTTTTTCGATGTCGTCACCGCCCGGCTGGCCGGGATCAAGGGGACGCCCTATCCGGATGCCGCGACGCTCGCCCGGGAAGTGGATCTGTTGCTGGTGTTTGGCGGGGACGGCACGATTCTCCGGGTCGCCCGCGATATCGCGGGGTCGCCCACTCCGGTATTGGGGGTCAACATTGGCGGACTGGGTTTTCTGACCGCCGTGCCCTCCAAGGAGCTGGCCGCCGCCCTCAAGCTGGTGTGGCGCGGTGAATATACCCTGCAAGCCCGGGCGCTGATCGAAGTGGCCGGCTGCCTGCGCGGCCGGAATTTGTTGCAATCGGCCTTGAACGACATTGTGGTCAGCCGGGGGGCGGTCTCGCGCCTCATCTCGTTGGATGTGGGGGTGGATGGCGAACCGATCACGCGCTATCGTTGCGATGGCCTGATCATCAGTTCGCCCACGGGTTCCACGGCTTATTCATTGGCGGCGGGGGGGCCGATTGTCCTGCCCACGGCGGACGTGTTCACCCTGACGCCGATCTGCCCCCATTCGCTGTCCAACCGTTCGATCATTTTGCCGCTGTCCTCCCGGATCACCGTCAAGGCCATCACGCCGTTGCCGGCCACGATTTTGAGCGCCGACGGCCAGGTGGTGGCCGAACTCGATGCCGGGGACGAGGTCACCATCCGGCGCAGTGAACGCACCATCCGGCTGGTGCAACTGGCCGACGGCACTTTTTTGGAGGCCTTGCGCCGCAAGCTCCACTGGCGGGGAACCTATTTGTAAACACCATGGTTAGACTTAAAGACTTGGCTCAAATGGCGGGGGTGTCCGTGATGACCGTATCGAAGGCGTTGCGGGATGAACCCGATGTTTCCACCGTCACCAAGCAGCGGGTCAAACTGATCGCCCAGCAGGCGGGCTATGTGCCGGACTCCAGCGCCCAGGGGTTGCGCTCGAAAACCACCAAACTCTTCGGCCTGCTCATCCCCGCGACCACCAACCCGATTTATGCGCGCATGGTTTTCGCCATTGAAGAACGCGCCCATGAATTGGGCTACGACATCCTCCTCGCCCACACCCACAACCAGGCCGCCCGCGAGGAGGTTTGTCTCCGCCACCAGTTGTCGCGCCGGGTGGACGGACTGTTCATTTCCCCGGTATATCGGTATGAGGCCGAGGCGCGGATTTACCAGGAAATCCGCACGCGGGCAATTCCGACCGTGCTGCTCGGGCCGCCGGCGCCGTTCTGCCGGTCGTTTCCCAGCATCGAAATCGAGGAACTCATCGCCAGCTATAATGTCACCCGGCACCTCCTCAAACTCGGGCACACCCGCATCGCCTACCTCACCGGCCCGCCGGTGGCGCCGTGGGCGCATGAACGGTTTGAAGGTTACCGGCGCGCCCTGCGCGAAGCCGGGCGGGAAGTGGATGACAAACTGGTGTTCCAGGCCGGCAACACGATTGAGGAGGGCACCAAGGCCACCCTGCAATTCCTGAACGAAGGCTGCCGGGCCACCGCCATTCAAGCCGTCAGCGATCTGGTGGCCATTGGCTGTGCGGAAACCCTCCTCTCCCAGGGGCTCAGCATTCCCGGGGATGTCTCCCTGGTCGGTTTTGGCAACATCCTGGCGTCCGAATATTTCCGGGTGCCCTTGACGACGGTGAGCCAGCCCAAGTTCCGGCTCGGAGTCGCCGCCGTGGAAGCCATGATGAGCCTGCTCCGGGGGGAAAAGGTCGTGTCCCGCCGGCTGGCGGCGGAATTGATCGAACGCAAGAGCACCGCCCCGCCCCGCCCAGACGCCCCGGGACACGCCTGATCACCGGCCCGTCCGTTCGGGCTGACCTTATAGGCAGCTTGCGCCCGCCGTACCGCAGGTTTCCAACCTGCTGTATCGCCGATTTCCAAATCGGCTGGCCGTCCGAGGGGCGAATGCGGCAGCTTGCAGTGCCGCCAGCCGGTTTGGAAATCTGCGGTGTAAATAAACCGACTTCGTCCCGGCCTTTGCATTTGAAAACCATAAAAACTTATGGTTTCCCCCGGCGCGCCGGGCGCGCGTCGGGCGCGCGTCGGGTTCATCCCGCCTTCCGGGGCGTCGGTTCATTCTGCGTCACCCCGTTGAAAATGAGGATGGCCGTGCCGGGGATTTCGGGCAGCTTGAGGTGGTTGACGATGACATGGCGGCGCTGAAACGGAAAGATGGTGGCCATGGCCGGCTGCTCATGCAATTTCAGACGTTGGTTTCCACTCAGTTTCAGTTTCATATCGTTGCTGTTCCATTCGGCGGAATGCGGTGAAACTTGAGGGTGAATTGTAGAATGACCTTGCTCAAGCCTGTTTAACCTCTGGGGGCTTGGGTGCGGTGGCATGCGGGGCTGCAACCATGGATTGGTGCGGCGAAAGCGCCGTCGCCGCTCGCGCTCGGCCGGCGCATTGCCAAAAGTGCCGGCACTTTCGCTCCCGGCAAGGTTCATGGGGCAGGGGTGGCCCCCCGGGGGTTCATGGGCCGGGTGGCACCCTCACCTTCGCTGTGCAGTTAAACCAGGCCCATTTTCACCCTGGCACGCTTTTCCCCGCGTCGGGCAAAGGTTTGGGGCCGGGCTGAGGGCGCAGCTTGACACTGCCCCCGGTTGCCACCGGCCGGAAGCCAAGTACCGCAGACTTCCAAGTCTGCTGTCTCGCAGGTTTCCAAACCTGCCGGCCGTTGAACCCGGTGGCGCTCAGGATCTTCAAATAATCCGCCGATGTGGAGATTGGCGCTTCGGGGGCAGTGTCAAGCTGCGCCCCCGGGCTGAGGTCCGGTTGCAACCCGCTTTACAATCCACCCTGATTTGTTTATTGCTCATGGCCGATGCCACCACGCCGTTTCAATTTATCATGGGTTGCCGTGGCGATCAGGGTCTTTGGGTTGGGGTTTGGTTTTTATTTTTCCTGCCCGGACGTCCCCCGGGCCGGGGCGGCCACCGCCGATTATTATGTTCAGTCGTGGCAGGCCGATGAGGGGTTGCCGGGCAACCAAGTCAACGACCTGTTGCAGGATCGCCAGGGGTTCCTCTGGCTGGGAACCATCGGCGGGCTGGTGCGCTTTGACGGGGTGACGTTCAAAACCTTCACCTCGCCGCTGATCGCCCGCGTGGCCGCGCGCAACATCCGCGCCCTGGCGCAGACCGCCGATGCCACCCTCCTGATGCTGCCGGCCATGGGCGGGGTGGTGCAGTTGCAGGACGGACGATTCCAGGCGCATCCCCTGGGGGCGGGGCTGGCGGGCCGGCAATGCCAGACCTTGTTTGTGGATCCGGGCGGCGCGGTCTGGCTGGGCCTGTATGGCGGCCAGGTCCGGCGCTGGCGCGACGGCAAAATCTCGGACTTCGCCCCGCCGGCGGGGGCCAGCACCCGCAGCCTGGTTTCGTTTGCCGCGGATCATGCCGGGGGAGTTTGGATCGCGTGCGCCGGTTCCCTGTATTGCTGCCGGGACGACCGGCTGCAGGAATATTTTAATGACAGCGCGGATCCCACCGCCATCACCGTGGTGGCCTCCGGCCGCGCCGGCGGGGTCTGGATTAGCAAAGCCCGGCAATTGCTGAAATGGCAGGCCGGCCAATTGTCCGTCATCAGCACCAACCTGCCGTGGGAGGCGCTGGGCGGGGTGGTGCTGGAAATGTTCGAGGACAGCACGGGGGGCTTGTGGATCGGCACCAGTGCGCACGGGTTGTTCCGGTATGCGGAGGGGAAATTTGTGGCGGAGGAGACGTCCCAGAGCCAGATCACGGCCATCATGGAGGACCGCGAGGGGGACATTTGGGTGGCCATGGCCGGCGGGGGCGTCAACCGCCTGCGGCCCAAATTATTCAAACTGTATAACACCACCGCCGGCCTGCCCGAAGAGGTCAGCGACGCCGTTTGCGCCGATGCCCGGGGCGGGGTCTGGCTCGCCAACCGTCGCGGCGGCGTGGTGGGCATTCGCGATGGCGGGGTGTCCCTCCCGCTCCTGCAAGCCGGGGGGCGCAAACTCCGGGCATACTCCATTTGTGCCGATGATCGCGGCTGGGTGTGGGCCAGCGAGGACGATCTCTATCGGTTCCCGGAGGACCATCCGGATCAAGTTCAAAGCGTCAGCAACCACCTGACCGGCGACCTGGCCGGGATTCATGTCCTGTTCAAGAGTCGCGCCGGCGACCTTTGGATCGGCATGGACACCCCGGTGACCAATCGGGTGGGCTGTTTTCGCGGCGGCCGGCCGGAGGACTATTTCCGGCTGGAAACCTATCCCGGCGGTCGCCCCCGGGCCATCACCGAAGATGCCGGGGGACGGATTTGGATCGGCACCGAGGAAGGCCAGCTCCTGCAACTGGCCGATGGGAAATTCACGATGTTCACGCAACGGGACGGTCTGCCGGACGCCCCCATCCGGGCGCTTTACGCCGATCCGGACGGTTATGTCTGGATCGGGACGGTGGGGGGCGGCCTGATATTGTGGCGCCAGGGGAAATTCACCGTCATCCCCGCCGCCGCCGGCCTGCCGGACGACAACCTCGCCGAACTGATGGAAGATGAGGCGGGGCGGATGTGGTGCGGCACCCGCGGCGGAATTTTTCATGTGGCCAGATCCGACCTCCTGGCTTATGCGGACGGCCGCCATGCCCGCGTGACGGCGGCGGCGTTCGGCAAAAACGAGGGGCTGGCGGACATCTCCTGTTTTGGCACCTCCCAGCCCATGGCCGCCAAAACCCCCGATGGCTGGCTGTGGTTCGCCACCCGGCGGGGGGTGCTGGCGCTGGATGCCGCCGCCCTCCACACCAATTTCCGGCCGCCCCCGGTCTTCATTGACGAACTTTTCGTCAATGACCGGCCGTTGACGATCACCGCCCCCCTGCGCGTGCCCCCGCTCTGCAATAAAATTGAATTTGGTTTTTCCGTGTTGAGTTACCCCGCCCCGGATCAGGTTCGCCTCCGCTACCAGCTCGAGGGCGTGGATTCCGACTGGGTCGAGCTGGTCAATCAACGCCGGGCCGTTTATTCCGCCCTGCGGCCCGGAGCCTACCGTCTGCATTTGCAGGCCTGCAACAATGACGGGGTTTGGAACGAAGCCGGCGCCAGTCTGGCCTTTGTGGTGCGGCCGGCGTGGTGGCAAAGCTGGTGGTTTCAGGGTTCACTATTGACGGGTTTAATGGTGGGTTCGGGGCTGGCCCTTCAATTCTGGTCCCAACGGCGGTTGAAGTTGAAATTGGAACGCTTGGAACATCAACAGGCGCTGACGAAGGAACGCTCGCGCATCGCCCGCGACCTGCACGACGACCTGGGCGCCACCGTCACCCAGGTCGGCCTCATGCTGGAGGAATTGCGCGTCACGTCGCTTTCCCCCGAGGATATCCGGCGGCAATCCAGCGCGATTTCCGGGCGGGTGCTGAATCTGGCGCGGGATCTCGACGCCGTCGTCTGGTCGGTGAATCCCGGCAACGATTCCCTGGGCGAATTGTTCGCCTATTTGGGGCAGTATTTTTTGGAATGTTTCCGCCGCACCACCACCCGGCCCCGGCTCGAGGTGATGGCGGCCGTGCCCGTGGCCGCGCTCGCCCCGGAAGTCCGCCACCACCTGTTTCTGGTGGTCAAGGAGGCCGTGAACAATGTCATCAAACATGCGCAGGCCGGCGAAGTCACCCTGAGCCTTAAAATTGTGGACCTGGTTTTGGAAATTCAGATCACCGACGATGGCCGGGGGTTTCCGACCGACGACCTGGTCCGGTCCAAACGTCACGGCCTGCCGAACATGCGCGCCCGGGTCGAACAGTTGGGCGGGCGGTTCGAGGTGTCCAGCCGGCCGGGGCGGGGCACGGTCATCCGGGTGGTAATTCCAGCGTGGCGGGATGCGCGCGCGGAACCACGTCCCCCCCATTGATATATATGCCCATCACCGTCGCCATTGTCGAAGACAACGAGGAAATCTGCGCCATGCTCGCCCGGGTCATCGCCCGCGAGCCGGACCTGAACTGTGTCGCCACCTGCGCCAGCGGCGAACTCGCGCTGGAGAGCCTGCCCCCGCATCCGCCCCAGGTGGTCATCATGGACATTCAATTGCCGGGCATGTCCGGCATCGAATGCACCCTGCACCTGCGTCAGCGATTGCCCCTCACCCAGGTGCTGGTCTATACGGTTTATGGCGACAACGAACAGGTCTTCAAGGCCCTGAAAGCCGGGGCCAGCGGCTACCTGCTCAAGCGCAGCACGCCGGCGGAAATTATCGAGGCCATTTATGACGTCCACCAGGGCGGCGCCCCCATGAGCGGCGAAATCGCCCGCAAAGTCGTTCAATCCTTTGCCGAACCCGTCGCGCCCAAGGAAACCGCGCAACTCACCCCGCGCCAGGAGGAGATCCTCCGCCTGCTGGCCCGCGGGTTTGTCGCCAAGGAAATCGCCCTGCAACTCGGCATCAGCTTCGACACCGTCCGCTTTCATCTCAAGGACATTTACGCCAAGCTCCACGTCCGGTCCAAAACCGAGGCCGTGCTGAAATACCTGAAGTAACCCCCCTCCGCCGGGAAAATGGGGCGCAGCGTCGAACCCTTCCCCTTCTCCCGGCAGAACCCAGCCCGGAGTCATCCAACCGCAAAGAAGCAAGCACGCAAAGACCGGCGGTTTTAACCGCGAAAGACGCCCAATACGCGAACGTTTTGACCGAATGACCGAATGGACAGAATGGAAAATCCCACGAAAACACCGGGGGAGGCCCGGTCGCGGAGCGACGCCTGATGCCCCCCATTTTCCCACCGAAATGCGTAGCGGCATCTCGGAAGAGTGCCGCATTATTTTCACGCGCCAAACCATAACCCAACCACTGAAACCGCCATCAGCACCAGCGTCGGTCGAACCATTCTCCTTCTCCAGGCTTGTCGCGCCGGTAGCGCCAGCGAAGGCGGAGGAGAAGGCCGGGATGAGGGCGGACGATCGGACGTTATGCGCGCTCGAATTTCCCATGCCCCGTAGCAGCCGAGGTGACGAGGCTCTGAAATCCCCCCCGGAATTTTCCCACCGCCCGGCTGACTCCCCCCCCACAAGCCCACATCCCTCGTTTACGCTCCCGGATTTTCCTCTCTGCGTTCTTTGCGTCTCTTAAGAAACAACGGTTCTTCGCGGTTTTCGGTGGAATCCACCCGGGCTTGGCCCGGTGCACCGGGGCCAGCCACAGGGTCTGACATCGTTCCACGACAGCCAAACCCGAGGCTGAAAACTTATGCTCGTATCGGCTGGTTTAACTTGGTTTCTTGGAAATTTAACCTGGTTTCTTGGGCATTTAGCCTGGTTTCTTGCTGGTTTGGCTGGTTCCGGCGGGGGGCCGACACGGTGGCCGGCCTAACTTCCCCGGCCGCAAGTCGTCGGGGCAATGGCTCTCCCAGGTCGGCGGGGAGTCGTCCGATTTTGCCGCGATAGATATTCATATATCTTGCCTTCATAATACGCATCTATATGCTTTATGTCAATATTATAATAGCACTATATTGCTCTTTTTATACTACGCCTGAAATCCCGCCAGCGGGATACAATATCCAACCGCCCTCCTGGGCGCAGGGCCGAGT
>Ga0302278_10001430_pt1 | contig 29248 bp, 12 predicted proteins | sample III_Bog_N3_2_FD_194543 | JGI IMG/M metagenome (GOLD analysis project Ga0302278, IMG submission 194543) | Peat permafrost microbial communities from Stordalen Mire near Abisko, Sweden - III_Bog_N3_2 | ecosystem: Environmental > Terrestrial > Soil > Wetlands > Peat | place: Sweden: Abisko... | reverse complement strand
TTGAAGTTTGCACTGAGGCCAGATAGCTCAGTGGTAGAGCGCGGCCCTGAAAAGGCCGGCGTCGGCGGTTCAATCCCGTCTCTGGCCACCACATTCTAAAGAAGTTAGCTACAAATCAAAGAAATACGCTCACCCGCAGTTCACCCGTGATTGCTATTGAACCACCTGAGTTGACAGCGCGAAAAACGCCGTCTGGGAACCGTCCTCCGTATCCGGTTAGGCTCGCGGTGGCACGGTATAGGAGCCCCTGGTTTGCCTGCGTCTTGAGAGCCTTCACCATTCGGTCAACAAAGCCTGCCTCTGTGTTTCGCCTGCTGACCTAGCCGCACTGTGGATTCTTCAGACAGGAACCCGGCGTTTGCTATTCCTGTTCTCCGGCGGCTCAAATCAGGGCCGGAGACGGTTGGCGACCAACTCGGCCAGAATCAAGGAGAGTGAGTCCCACGGCAATCAAGCTGATTGCGTTCGCCCCATGCTTCGTCTGTATAGAACCGGACAGAGTACCAGTGTGCTTCAAGACGTCGTACCTTCAGAACTTCGCAGGGGAGGCCAGTGTATATTCCCGGCGAACCGATCTGTGCTGCCGAGGCAAGCACATCGGCGGGATCGAAAACAAGGTATAAGGTGTCATTCGCTACTCCGGCAAAGCCGGTTGCCTGCCACTCCAAATGCTTGAGTTCACCCGGTCGAAAAGAAGCTGACGCCCGCAACTCTGTTTTGAAGCGGTTTGACCATAGAAACCAACGTAATGTATCCCTGATCGAATCTTGCAGTTTTAGGACAGCGAATGAGGTGGCAAACACAATGATCAAAGCTGCTGCTGCCGAAGCCTGGAGTCTCTTTCTTTTACGGACGCTTGCAATCAAGAGCAGCACGACCAGCGTAATGCATACGAGCGGTAACACCACAAGAACCAGCGGAAACACTGCATAAGGGGTATACACGATAAGGGCCAATGAAAGGATCAGGAGACCCACTCCCGTTCCTACCGGCAACGCCCAATTGATTCGCCCTCTTCCAGTGATTCCATCCATGGGGAAAGTTCACACTTCGTTTGTATCCGCTCTCTGTGAGGATCTGACCGCAGCCCCCTTCATCCTACATGCCTCTGAAGGCGGACCACAACGATAAGCCCGGTGGCGGCAGACAGTTGTCTTCAGCACAATCTCTCCGCTGTCTGTGATTCCTACTGGACCGTTGCGGTCGGCGCGAAAAACGCCGTCAGCATGTCGCCTTGCGCGGTCATCCGGGACTCGCTATGGGAGTGGGCATAGATACCGAGTGTGGTCGCAACGTCTGCGTGGCGGAGCAAGGTTTGAACCGTTTTGGGGTCCGTTCCTTGACCAACGAGGAAGCTCGCCAGCGAGTGGCGCAAATTATGGAAGCCGAAGCGGACTGACTCTCCCTCTTTGAGAACGCCCGCCGCCACCGCAGCCGGTCTCAGATGGTCCTCAACCAGCATGTTTGCGACCCGAGGCTTTTCCCCTTTCAATTTGAAGCTGGGAAAGACCCAATCGTTTTCTCCGCCGTAGGGCGTCGCCTTTTGCCATGAACTCATATGACTCGCGAGCACGGGATGAAGCGGCACCGCAGCTTGCGACGCTTTGCTCTTTGGCAAGCCCTCCATTCCGCCCGTCCAAGTGCGCCTGACCTGAATCACCTGAGCGGCGAAATCAATGTCGCCCCACTTCAGCCCAAGACACTCGCTGATTCGGAGCCCCGTGATAGCCGCCAGCAGCGTCAGTGTGCTTTCCGGCTCCGGAAGCCGCGACCATATCGCCCAACCCTGCGCGGGACTGATCGTCTGAGCCTCATAGCCGCTGGTCGTCTTGCACCGCACATACCGGATTGGGTTACACTCCTCAGTACGCGGGATCAGGCCATACCGTTGCGCGCTCTTGTAGACAAGGTTCATCAGTCTGCGCTGCTTATCCAGCGTCGGATTCTGAAGGTTCTTTTCGCGCTTGAGAGCCTTGAGCCATTGCTCAACTTCAAGGGGTTCAATGCCGAGCGCAACCCGCTTTCCCCACCGGGGCAAAATGTACCGCCGGAGATTCCGTTTGTAGCCTGCGATGGTGGTATGGGACTTCGGGTCCACGGCGTCGGACTGGTCACCAAGCTCGTTCTCATCATAGTGCTGAGCCAAACGGCCAAACGTGAATGGCCCTTGGAATTCGGGCTGGTTTATTGACTCAAGCAGGTGCTGGCGAGCTACTTCCTGGCGGGCGGCGAACTCAGACGGAAAGTCGGTCACCAATCCGACGACAAGAGTTCTCTCGACGCGCCTCGTGCCCTTCTGGACATAGAACCGCAAGACCCACGTTGGGCCTGCCTTCCTTTGCTCCTGGCGCAAACTTCCCCTCTGATATCTTGCCAACTCTAGCTCCTGTCGCTGTCACTAACGGACTGTTGTGTACTCTTCGCTCTACTGTCTGTCGGGAACGCGGGGCTAGTCACTCTCGTCGACAAGCGTGTTCAGAAACTCCGCCGCTTCCCAAATACTCATCTTTCCCTTGTTCAAAGCAAAGTACTCTTTCTCTTTGGCGAGAACAAAATCGAGGGTCTGGCGCTCGTGATTTTCCTTGTAAAACGCGGCCACGGTTGGTACCACGGCTGCGTCGTAGTTGCGGAATTCGGACTCGCTTTTGCCTTCACGATAGCGGCCTGCGACAAATTCGCCCCAACTATCTTCTATCGCGAGGCCATCGGGGGCTGATTTTGTAACCGAGGTTGACATGGGAATACCTCCACGGAAGAAAACATCGTTACCGCCAACGTAGACTATAGTTCGCAAAACGCAAGAATATATGCCAGGCATCAAACAATTCGGAGTTTACATTTGAATGTGGAATGTGATGGCAATTTGCGAAGGTGGATGTGAAGGGCAAACAATAACCAATCCGTCCGGATCCTGATGCCAGATGAGCTTCTCACTACTCCCCAATAGCGTGACTTTGCTGACTGGAGATTTCAGCAAACCTGCATCCGTGCCCAATGAAGCGATCTTGATGCGAGTTAGTGGATGAGGCACTGACAGTGCGAACGCATAAATCGAACCGTCGCTCCCCGTCGTAAATCGGAAGTCCTTTGGACCAAACCGGAAGTGCGCCTGATCTTTGCCGAGCTGTCCTGAAGGAAGCGTTCTGAGAATCCCCTTCGCATTGCGTGTGCCTTCGCCAAACCGCACCCAGGCTCTGCTGCCGTATATGGCTTCGCCATTGATCTTCATCCATGCGCCGGTTTCCCGCAGCATCTGGCGGCTGCCTTGATCGAGCGCTCCATCCGGCTTGAGTGAAATATTGACGGCATAGTCTCCATCCCGAGAGACGATCTCGAGCATATAGAGAATCAGCGCGCGCGCACTGTACACAAAATCAGGCCGGTAGAACCAATCGCCGACTGCATTTTCTCCAATCCAAACCTGGTCCGTCTTGATTCCCACAGGGAACTGCCCTTCGAACGTCGTCGCGACGCCGTGCAACGGCGGATGAAACTTTACAATCCCAATGGTATCGACCGTGCCGCGCATCTGAAGACTGCGGTTATAGTAGTCCGCCAGAACGCGCTGGATTGCATCGCACTTATAGCCTGTGCCTGTTGCGTAGCCGCTGAAAGGCTGCGTCGAATCGCCGTCGGTAAAAATAAAATCGGGATCGTACTTGTTAATCACGTCCATGATCCGCAAAGCCCAGCGCGTTGCATACCAGTGCGCGTAATCCAGATGCTCATAGAAGATTCCCGCGTCTGGACGCCATTTCGCTTCAGCCACGCCCTTGTAGGCGCGCAGATGAATTCCGTAGAGCAGACGCGGGTCGTACCCGGCCCACCACTTGTCCTTCCCATCCGCTATAGTCTGATTCGCGTCGTAGGGCGCGCCTGCGAACTTGCCGCTTTGGTCGCTTCCAAACGCCGGCTGGTACCACCACCATGAATACTCATGATGGAATGCCACACCGAAGTGCATCCCTGCATCTCGCGAGGCGCGAGCCCACTCACCGACAAGGTCGCGATGCGGCCCCATTTTCACTGAATTCCAAGGCTGGTAAGTCGAGTTCCAATTATCGAAGTTATCGTGATGAACTCCCTGAAGAATTAGAAAGCGTGCGCCCGCATCACGATAAATATCGACGAGACTAGCAGGGTTCAGTTCGGTTGGGTTCCAGGTACGCAGCATGTCTTTGTATCCTGACACCGATGGTGGCCCATACTTGCGCAGGTGATTGCGGTACGCGAGTGTTGCAGGCTGGTACATCTTGCGCGCATACCAGTCGCCACTCTCTCCCGCCGATTGCGGTCCGAAGTGAACCCAAATTCCAAACTTGGCATCTCGCAACCACTTGGGATCTTCTGGGTAGTTTCTGTCGATGGATTCCCATGTGGGCTGAAAGGGTCCTGTTGCGATGGGGAAGTCCATCTTAACTTCATCGAACGTAGCAGGGTTCTGCATCGTCAACGATTCTGGCGACAGCGGAGAAGGGACTTCGGGAATTGGCGCCGGCGGGGGCATTTGCTGGGCGTTTGAAGGAAACCACAAAGCGCCCATAACAAAGGACAGAATTACGAACTTGAAGCGGCATGCCAAGCGGTGCATGCTTCAAGATTATCTGAATTTTGCCGCGGAAATCGAGGAATGCCTGGGCGTAAATCAGACTTATCGCTGGGAAACAAAGTGATAGCTTCCCGATGCCACTACGATCGATAGCAGGCCATTTACATCGTTGACAGAAAGCACTCCTTCATCTCCTCGAAGATCGTGTCCGGACTCTTTCACGCCGGCACTGAATGCGGGCGGAAACGAAATGGTGGCAACGGTTCCTGGCGGTATTGAAACATCGAGGCGCAGCGCGTTTGCGTCTCGACGCCAGCGCGAGACGATCAAGCCCAGCACCGATTTGTAGGACGCCGATACAAACTGCAGATCGCCGACAACCTGGGAATGAATCCAAATCCGTTTTTCCTCCTCGCGGTTCAGGTCGAAGTCGATACCCGCGAGGCCACGATAAAACCACTCCTCTGCGTGGCCCAGCATGAAGTGGTCTTGCGAGGAATCTGGATTTGCATCCCAGGCTTCTGTCAGCGCCGTTGCACCACGACTGAGCTGGTATCCATAACTCGGACTATCAATGCGCATCAGCATGTCGTACAGCACATCTGATCGGCCGCCATCCGTGAGAGCGCGCACGAGGTAGTGAAATCCGATATCGCCGGCAGTCACATGATTATTATGGAGACGAATGTCCGCGACCAGGTTGCTTAACACGCCAGAGCGATGATCTTCCGGCACTATACCAAGCGCAAGCGCCATTGCATTGGCCGTCTGGCTGCCCTTGTCATAGTTGTCGGTATTGGGGTGGAAGAGATGCGCGTTGATCGATGCCTTTGTCGCGGTAGCACGGCTCCCGAATTCAGCCGCATCGGCAGGCTTGTTCAGAATGGTGGCGATGCGCGCCAAATCGGTGAGGTCCTGAAAGTAAATTGCCGTTGCGGTCATCCCTTCGCCTGTCAGCTGCGATTTGCCTGGCGCTCCCGGGCCGATGTCGTACCAGTCTCCCAGACCATAGGAGATGATGTTATCGCTGGCTCGCGTTTGGAGGTAATTCGCGTAAGCGACCATTGCTTTGTAGTTATCCCGCAAAATCTGCGGATCGCCGTAGAACGTGTACGCGATCCACGGACTCAGAATGATTGCGCTGCCCCACTCCGGACTATCGCGAAAGTCTGTGTTTTTGCCGGAATCGTCTACGAATGCGACCACTTCAGGGGCAATAGCCGGGACCATTCCGTCGGCGGTTTGCGAGTCGCGCATGTCGGCGGCCATCTTGCGATACAGCAGCGCAAGATCGTAGTTGTAGAGGATCGATGGACCCGCTAGATGCGTTTGTTCAAGCCAGCCGAGCTTTTCACGCGTAGGGCAGTCAGTAAGAACACTCACCATGTTGTTCTGGATGGCTGTATCGATGAGTTTGTGGATTCGATTGAAGAGATCGTTTGAGCTTTCGAAGCTTCCATCCACGGAAACCGCATCGCGAATGCCCTGGCCTTCGAATTGTCTTACCTCAGGCAGGCTACCTTTGCCGGAGACTTCCACCTCCGCATAGCGAAATCCTGTATACGTAAATTGCGGCGTCCAGTGCTCCGCGCCATTCCCAGCCAGCGTGTAATTGAAGACCACAGGAGTGTCGGGCGAAGCACCCTCGCTCGCCTGGGTTACATGTCTCGCAGAGTTGAGCAATTCACCCGGAACAATGCGCACTGAGGAACCCTGTGCGCCGCTCACGGTGATCTCGGGGCGGCCAGCGAAGTTCTGACCCAGATCGTAAACAGAATGATTCTCACCGATGCGATTTACCTTAACTGGCGCATAATTTCCAAGAACTTCTACGGGCAGAAGATTCTCCGCGCGAAGTTCCCCTCCAGGCCCATCCACAGGAACAGCGTTGTTCCATGCTGCGTCCTGAAACGTTGGAAACGTCCATCCTGGCCGCGCGCGCCGAGCGTCGTAGTCTTCACCACCGTAGATGGACGAAAAAAGGATCGGCCCGCTGGTCGTCTTCCACTGGTCGCTGCTTGAAACGATCGAAGTCGATCCGTCGGTGTAATGAAGGCGAAGTTCGGCGATCAGCTTTGGCTGGCCAAACGAGCCGATGAATTTGGTGTACCGCCCTTGCAATCCTTGAACGTTGTACATTCCGTTGCCCAGCATCACGCCAATCGCATTCACACCCGTGTGAAGCAAATTTGTGACGTCATAGGTGTCATAGAAGACTGTTTTTCGATAGTCTGTCCAGCCAGGCGTGAGAATCGCTCGCGTGACTGGCTTTCCATTGAGCGTCGCTTCCGATTCCCCAAGCCCGGACAGAAACAGAGTTGCGCGCACAACTGGCTTGTCCACAAAAAACGTGTTCCGAAAAATCGGTAACGGGGGCGTTGAAGCTACGCGTGTGTCGTCAGTTCCGAGAGCCTGCCGATTGCGTGGGAAGTCCGGTACAGCGGCGATCCAATGTGCATGCCAGTCTGACGGATGAATAAGTCCGGTCAGGAAGGTCGCTGGTTCGCTCCACGCGGACGGCCTGCCCCAATGATCCCAGACGCGGACCTTCCAGTAATACACAGTATCGGATGCAAGAGGCTTGCCCTCATACGAAACCTGTGGTGCAAGCCCCGCATTGTTCTTGCCTGAATCCCACAAATCGCCGGAATTGCGATCAAGCTGAGTGAGGGACGAAGCAACAAGTACGCGAGATGCAGTTTGCCGTACCCCACGGAGCTGCTCAGCGCGCTGTTGGAGTCCCCAATGGAAGCGCGGCTGCGGGTCGTCTACCCCGAGAGGATTGACGGCCGAGTTACAGGTCAGGCCAATGGCTTCAAGATCACTTTGCTCTGAATGGACTTGGGTTTGCGCAGGCAAGCAACAAGGAACAACAGACAGGGCAAGAATGAATGGAAGAAGAAAAGTTCTCTGTGCCAATTGCGCAGATGTCATGCGCACCTTTTGCAACTTCTACCTCCTCGCATTGCGTGCTCCAAGAATATGCCAGCGGGAGTTGATTCAAGAAAAGAATTGATCAGTTTTCCAGCAGTCGCTGGGCCAAAATGTGCGGGCTGGTGGCATGGGAATCCACGGAGGTAGCGTCGATCAGTACCTCAAATCCGCGAAAGCTGCCGTCGCGCCGTCGCGCCCGATCTAGAATGGGACGGAAGGCCTCTGCGTTGAGCAGGAGGCTTGCCGCGGCCTCGGTTCCCGCTCCATCCAGTCCTTGAATCAGCAACACGTGCCCCGTGTGGGATAGATTGGGTACAAAGGCCAGCACCGCGTAGGTGTTGTGCGAGTAGCTGTCCCAACTGCTCCCGTAATTGGCTTGCTCGCCAGATTGCGGATGCAGATTGACGATCGACGAGCGGTTATTCGCCGGGTCGTAGACAAAGCGGAAGTTCAGCCGGTTCTGGAACACTTCCACCCAGGGATTGCTATAGATCGAGCCCAGAAGGATGGCGTTGCCTTCGCTCAGATCCTCAATCTTCAAGTCCCGCGCTGCATGGATGACTAAACGACTTGACCCCGCCTCAGGACGGTGGTCGAAAAGCTCAACCATCCGCAGATCCAGAACGCTGGTATACCTCTGCGTCCGAAGGTAAGTGGAATAGATGTGGTTGTATTGCTCTACGCTGGGCCAGCTTTCATACTCGGCAAGTGAATACGTGCGCCGGTCCATCTCCTGGACCATTACAAAACCAGTGTCTGCGGGCACAATAAACGTGTTCTTGTTCCGCACAAAAACTTGCCGCCAGAAGTCACTCAGTCCTGCCCCGTTGGCGTCCACGATAGGCGTGTGGGGCAGCAAAAGCCACACTCCTGAACCAACAAGTACAAGAAGAAAGAGGCCCACCGCGGTCCAGATACGACTCCTCGACGCAGGCTTGACGACGTGCATCTCCGGATGCGATTCCTGATTGTCAATCTCCGCAGACTCCGCGGCTTCGGCAGTAGCTTCCGCAATGGTTTCGGCACTTGCCGCCAACTCATCTGCTTGTTTCCGCGGCAGGAAGACCGGCATATAGCCGCCCCGGGGGATCTCGATGCGCAGCGCCTCGTCCTTCCCCTCCCGAAAGTAGTAGTCTTCCAGACGCTTACGCAACTGTCGCGCGTAATTGCGGACAATATTGTCTTCCCCCGGATCGTAATCGGTTGGACGACGGAAGACTTTGACGCCAATGTTCTGTTCGGTGATCCGGACATTCTTGTCCGCAAGCGATGCCTCGCATACATAACTTAGAAATGCCGCAAGCAGCGGTGCCTTGTTGAAGTTCCGGCTGGCAAGAATTCGATTCAAGGACTTACGTTCCTCACCGCACGAAGCCAACTGCTCCTCGCTTAGACCTGTAGCGCGCTCCTCTGAGAATTCAAATGTTTCAGTTGCGGTTCTCATTGGCATCTCTTTCAATTCTTCGTACTTACCGGCATTTTATATCCCAATCTTGTTTCAGCTGGGTGAAGATCGAAAAAACCTGCTTAAAGAGGGGTATACCCCGCTATAAAAGAAGGCACCGGATATGGATTCATCGAAGTTTAACAAACGACTAACGGACTCTGCGGCTTTGGGTTGACGCTGCATTTCGCGAGCAATGACCTCTCCCCCCTCCTCCACACACTTGAATTCCACCTCACCGCAAAGAGCAAGGTAATCCCAGATTCGCTCCCCGCATGTTGGAAAAAGAAACTGAGGGCGCGATCGGTCAGGAGAAGAGGACGATGCTGAAAGATACGCTCCCATTACCGTTCGGCCGGGGCGCGGCAGCCTTGTTGATACTTATCACAATGCTGTCCGGGCCTTATTGCTTTGCGCAATCCAGCACAAGCGCGCGGCTTTCGGGGTCGGTCACAGACACCAGTGGTGCGCTCGTTTCGAACGCCCAGGTGACTGCTACCGATTTGGAAACCGGCCTGGTAACTGCGGTTGCCAGCGATGCCGTTGGCAACTATGCATTCAACTCACTACCCGTTGGACATTACAAGATTAATGTGGCGGCAGACCGGTTTGAGACGCTGGTCGAGACGGGAGTCCAGCTTACCGTTGGAGACTCCGCCACGTTGAATTTCAAATTGAAAGCCGGGGGATCTCAAGAGACGGTCACTGTCAACGGGGGGCCCGAGTTGATTAACACCACTACCGCCGAATTGAGCCAGGTGGTCGGCGAAGATACCATCAAGGGGCTACCCTTGAACGGTCGCGATCCGGGAACGCTGGTGCTGCTGTCAGCAGGTGTAACCAACGAACTGAACAGCAATGCTTCCACCCTGCAGACCACTAACTCATTTCCAAACGAGTCCGGGGCTTCGGCAGGCGGCCAGCGGCAGGGCAGCACCTGGTATCTGCTCGACGGTGTTTCGCACATGGATACATATCTGATGCTTGCCCTCCCCTTTCCCAATCCAGACGCGACCCAGGAATTCCGTGTCGTCTCGAACAACTTCGATGCTCGCAATGGATTTGCGCCGAGCGCCATTGTGAGCATTCAAACCAAGTCGGGATCCAATCAATTCCACGGCAGCGCATTCGAGTTCTTCCGCAACAATCTTTTCAACGCGGCAGATTATTTCAGCGGCCCCGGTTGGGGATCGACAAAGGCAGTGGATCCCCTCCATCGCAATCAGTTTGGAGGAGCCCTCGGTGGCTATCTTCCGGTCTTTCAGAACAAAATATTCTTCTTCGCCAACTACCAGGGCACGCGGCAAAGCTCCCAGGCCGAGACCAACGTGGTGTTTACCCCGACGCAGGCCGAGCGCGAGGGCGACTTTACTGCCCTGCTCACCGGCGCCAACCCTATTGTTCTCCCCGCTCCCTTCGTCGGTAACAAGATCAACCCCGCGCTTTTCAGTCCAGGAGCGGTCAAGATGCTCGCAGACATCCCAGTGGGGCAGAACCCGCAAACCGGTCAGACGAATGTAGCCTATCCACGCCAGCCGGTTTCCTATGATGAAAATACCGCGCGTCTCGACTACGATTTGAACGACAAGCAGCGCCTCTTTGTCCGCAGCTTTGTGAACTACTACGAGCAGACGGCGCAGACCACGCCAGGCAATATTCTGGTTGGGGTTGCCGGCACAAATGGCGTATTCCTGAGCGAGGTCCTCAACCATACGTGGACGATTAACCCCACCACCTTGAACACGCTGGCCTTCGGCTACATCGGCTACGACCTGACAACCGGAACTCCCGTGCTGGACGCGAGCGGCAAGCCCATCTGCCTCTCACAATTCATCAATGTGCAAGACCCGCCGAATGAGTGCTACCTGGAAGGCTTCAACGTAAGCGACGGCAACAATAATTCCTATTCGCCCACCGTGGGATTCACTTCCTTCTCAAGCAACCCGTTCAAAACCAAGCGTATGGATTACAGCCTCACTGAAACCTTCACCAAGGTCATCGGGCGGCACACCCTGGCCGCGGGCGGGGACGTCTTCCATCGGCATCACACGGAAAGTTCGCTCTTTGTCGAAAGTCCGATCATCAACTTCACAGGCCAGTTCACCGGCGTACCGTTTGCCGACTTCCTGCTTGGAGACGCGCAGAGCATCACCCAGGGCGCAGGCGAGCAAAACACCACATCGCAATGGATGCTGGGACTCTATGCGCAGGATCAGTTCAAGATCAAGCCAAACCTGACGGCGACGCTGGGACTGCGCTGGGATCCCAATACACCGGCACACGTGGCGGGCGGACGTGGCGCGGTCTATGTGCCGGGCCAACAGAGCACGCGGTTCCCCAATGCACCCGTTGGCTTGGTGTTCCCGGGCGACGCCGGCTTGAACGACCAGCTTTACAAGGCCAGCTACAGCTACTTCGAGCCGCGTATTGGCTTTGCCTGGACACCCAAACCAGCAACCGCCATTCGCGCCGCTTTCGGTCTCTTCACCACGCCCATGGAAGACGCGTTCTACCAGATGATTGGTGACGTCGCACCTTTCTCGCCCACCTACAGCCTCGGTACGGGCGCGGTAATCCCCTTTGACAACCCATGGGCAAACTTTCCCGGCGGAGGCGGACTGGCAGCGGGAGTCAGCCCCTTTCCACCCTTTGCAGGGCCCCAGCAGACTCCCCCGGCCAGTTCCACTTTTGCAGGCGCACAGAACATTCCCGCCACCTTCATCCCCAATCTGAAGCTTGGGGTCACACAGAGCTGGAATCTTTCTCTGGATCAGCAACTTGGAAAATCAAACGCACTGCACCTCGCGTACGTGGGCAGCGAATCCTTCCACCAGGCAACAACGGTGGATGCCAATCCTGGCGTCGCAGTCGGCGCAGGTGTCAAGCCACCCTCCAACAATCCGCGCATCAACTCAAACTTCTCAAGCATTCTTCAGGTTCAGGACGGCGGCACCTCAAGTTATAACGCCTTGCAGGCCGGCATTGAACACAAGTTCTCCCACAGCTTCCAACTCCAATCGAACTTCACCTGGTCGAAGACAACAGACGTCGGCGGCTCAGGCGATCCAACCTTCGAATCCAGCGTCAGCGACCCTTACGACGTCGGTCACGACAAGGGATTGTCCAGCCTCAATGTGCCACTGGTGTGGGTCACCTACGGCAACTACCTGCTGCCTTCCTTCAAGGGCAACAACTTCCTGATGAAGAACGTCCTTGGCGGCTGGCAGTTCAGTGCCATCTATACTGCGGAATCGGGCGAACCCTTTTCCATCAACCCCGGCAATGGAAGAAACCGCTCCGGCTTTGACGTCGGGCAGGATCTAGCCGACCGGGTTCCGGGACAGCCTCTCGGAGTCCGGCAGGGAGGCAAGTCGCATTGGCTGAATGACTATTTCAACAAGGCCGCCTTTGCTCCCAACGAATATGGAACTGCAGGTAACGCCGGAAAATACATCGTTGACCGGCCGCCGGTTTACACCATGGATTCGGCGTTCATCAAGAACTTCAGCGTCGTCGAGCGCTTCAAAACTCAACTTCGCTGGGAGATGTTCAATGCTCTCAATACACCCAGTTTCGGTGCCCCGAGTCACAGCATTTCAAGTGGGAATTTCGGACAAATCTCTTCAACGGGTCCCATTCCGGCGCGTGTGATACAGGCAGCGTTGAAAGTGACTTTTTAGGCGCTCAACCAAACCAATCCAACTCTTCGCCTCGTCCCACACCGGCTAGTTCGGCCTGGGACGAGGTTCCCGTTTCGCCTTCATAGGTTTGCGCGAAGATGCATCACCGGCGTAAATCCACTCGACTATCTCATTCGAAAGCAGGCCGATTCCTTGAACCGCCGTCAATTCGCATCCTTGAGTGCTTTCACCGCAGGCGTCGCGCTCAGCCCAAAGCTCTGGGCAGCAAAACCGAACGCTGATGCCAAAAACAGGCGCTTTCACGTCGCGATCATCGCCGATACCCACATCATTGATTCCTTCTATAAAGGACAGGAAGAAACGCCCGAGGATTCCGAAAGCTTGTTTCATACTTCAGAGCGGCTCATTGCCGCCCGCGATCACATCAATCGGCTGTCACCAGCGGTGGACCTCGTCTTCAACCTCGGCGACGTCGTGCACGATTGTCCATCCACGGATTACGATTTCTACTTCCAGAATCGGACCCGCCTCGACATCGCGGGCGAGATACTAGCCGGCTTTCATGCTCCTGTCCATCTCGCCCTCGGGAATCACGACTATTCTCTGCCTCGCATCTCCCGAGAGTTGACCCATCGACTCTTCGCCGACAAACTCCACGCCACGCCGTATTCGGTCGTCAACCACAAAGGTTGGAAATTCCTTATTATCAATAACTTTCTGGGCGTGTCTTGGGATACTTCTGACGCTGCCTACAACCAGGGCGTGGGAACCCTCGGGCTGGTACAGTTGAATTGGCTCGAGGCCGAATTGGCTCAGCGAATGCCCACTATCGTGCTGATCCATTACCCCCTCTGGATCGTCGAACCGAAAGAGTTCTCCGACTTCGGGCTGCATCCACTCCTGCGCAAGTACTCCGATACCGTACGACTGGTCCTGAGCGGTCACTGGCACAAGTGGGTTGATTTCGCCCACACCTTCGGACCCCAGCATTACGTCGCCGCAGCTACCCGTTACGACCCCAATTCCTACATGATTTTGGAGATTGACAGCGCATCCGGAAGCTGCACCTTCCTGAACGCCAGGTGCGCGGAATGGGCGACCCACTACTCCCAGCCATACTCATGAAGACTTAGTCGCTCATGCGCGAAAGCAAATCTGGAACGGCCGGTCACCGGTTTCATCGACACGCAGTCTATGAAGCCGAGTGACCCACGTCGGGGGTCGCATCCCGCACCTCGATTTGCAGGGCTTGGGTGCCCAGTTCCGCGTGCGTCGCGGTCAGCGTCACGGTTCCTGCTTTGTCTCCCGCTTGAATCCATACTGCGGCCACACCGCCCACGAGACTCAACAGCGACGGGCCAACGATGCTCGCCGGGCCGTCAATCCGCAGCGATACCGGTCCAATCGACAAACTCCGCACATTCCCGTATTCGTCGGTTGCGCGGAAGGCGACTCTGGTTGCATCCGAACCGTCGGCAATTAACTCCAGATCGTCCGCATGAATTCTAAAGGCCTGATCGAATCCCTTGCCCGAATAACTCTTGGAGATCTTCAAAGCTCCCTGGATATAGCCATCCAATCGCAGGTCGCCCCAGTCGTCGTTGCCATTTGGCAACGTGAGAAAGAAGGGCGGGTAAGGGAGATGCGGAAACTGCTTCCGGTCCGGTTTCAATTCGATGATCGCGTGCCACTTCCCATCGCGTCCGATCGAACAAACAATCCTGTCGCAGTTTGAGCAGATTGGCGCGGGCAAAAATCCCGCCGCACCATCGTTCATCGCCCAATGAAATCCGGCTTCGAGCACAACCTCTTCCGCCGGCGAACACTGCGACCGATAGAATCCGGCCGCTGGCTTCGCTTCGCGGAAGATGTCCATCACGCCGTGATAGCAGATGCGGTCTCCTGAGCCGAAGTCGCGATGGGTGGCGTAATCGAAAGCGCACCACCCGAGGCCCCCGGCATAGCGCGCATCGCTTTGCAACTGATCGTAGATCCGGGCGTAGCGCAGTATGTGTTCTTTGTGAATGTCGTTGTTATCCCCCGAACGAACCGACCACTCCGCGCCCACAAACTCGGTATTCAGATAGCGAGCGTGGTTGGGCGCTTTCAAGGGGAAGCCGAAATCGTTCATGCAGAAAACATCTTCGAGAAACTCCGACTCCTGAAAGTAACGCACTCCGCATGTTTGACGGGTTGGATCCAGGCTCCGCGCCATGGCATTGGTGCGCGTGTAGAAGTCGTGAAAGTCGCGCGATTCATTGATGCGAATGCTCCACAGAATCACTGCCGGACGATTCCAGTCGCGCCGGATCATCCGCCGCACGTTGTCCACCGCGAGATCCTGCCACGCCAACTCTTCGCCGACATGCTGCCAGCCCGGTATCTCTTCGAGTACCAGCAAGCCCAGTTCGTCGCAGGCATCGAGAAAGTGACGGGATTGCGGATAATGCGAGGTGCGCACGATGTTGCACTTGAGTTCCTGCTTGAGAATCTGCGCATCACGCCGCTGAACTCGGCGAGGCATGGCGCTGCCGACATAAGGGTAGGTCTGATGACGATTCAAGCCGCGCAACTTGAGCGGCTGGCCATTCAATTCGAAGCCATGTTCGGTAAACACCGCTGTACGGAAGCCGACCCGGCGCGTATCTTCGTCGAGCACGTGGTCCCCTTCGAGCATCCGGACGCGCGCCTCGTAAAGCTTCGGTTTCTCCAGTGCCCACAGGGCAATCTCGCGCAGATCCCGCAGTTCAATCGTCCAATCGGAGGTGCCTTTGGGAACCCGCACCTTGCGAGTCGCCGTGCCCACAACCCGCTCGCCATCCAGCAACGTCGCTTCGACTGTAATTTCGTGCTGCTGCTCCATCACCGAATCAAGAAAGACCTGAACCTGCAACCCGGGATGTGCGCTGAGCACGTTCATCGGGCGTGCGAAGATATTTTCGATATAGCTCGGTGCGACGATGCGCAAAGAGACTTCGCGATAGATGCCGCCAAAGGTGAGATAGTCGATCTCGTAGCCGAATGGCGGAATGCCGGGCGTTTCGCGGCTGTCGAGTTCGACCGCCAGCAGGTTGTCGCCGCTCCTTCGCACCACCTCGGTGATCTCGAAGCTAAAGGGCGTATAGCCGCCCTGGTATGCGCCAAGGTAGATGCCGTTTAGCCAAGCACGGCTGCTGGTCATTGCCGCTTCAAAGTCGATAAAGACGCGTGCCCCCGGGGCTACCTTAGGGAGTTCGAAGTGTCGCCGATAGAGGGAGACCTCCTGATACCGTGCCTCATCAAAATTGTGCCAACCGAAGTGCGCGTTGGAGTGAGGCAGCGTCACTCGCTCCAGGCTTGACTCGAAAAGACTCGCCGACTCCCCTTGTACCGGAAATTGTTTGGCAAAAAGCCAGTCGCGGTTCATGGGCACCGTGATGCGTTCGCCAGCTTCCGTAAAGCGCGGAATTGAAGCCTCTGCACTCCGCGTAAGGGCCGCGCCGGCGATACATGCGCTGCTCGTCTTTAGAAAATCTCTTCGGTCCATGGAGCGCTCCAAGATCGAATCCTGAATTCTCGCTGAATGTATTATGAATCAGCTTATCTAAGCGATTGTTTCCCGCCCGCATGCGCCTCAATATATCGGTCAGGTTGCGTTTTTCTCGCAGTCGCGGGTGGTTATTAAATTCGGCAGGCCGTATCCATAACAAATAGAGGAAATAAGCGCAATTGTCCACGCATGTTTTGAAGCTTCCGGACCTTGAGTAATCGAAGTCCGCCGTCTCGAAATCCTGACGTCTCAAAGCTCACAACAAACTCACAATCTCGCAATCCGAGAACTCATCGACGGGTATTGTTTAGAACCAAGGATCGCCTTCAACAAGATGAACGAGTCTCGGATCGCAGTGCCGGAGTTCCGACCGCGTAGATCGCAACCCGACGGAGGATTGACTCGTTGACCGGTTCACCTTCCTGATTCAGCGTGGACCAGTTCGCGCGCTATCCTGCGCCCGCCTGCTGCCTATGGGGGGGAATCCTTGGGCACGATCTTGGCACAAAGGATCACGGTTCAGAGTAAACATCCGACGATAAATGCTTTAAGTGTGGTGCCGGGAGGGGGGGTCGAACCTTATGCGCCAGGCTTTGTGACTCTTCGCATTTCAAATGCCTCGCGAAGAGCCGGTCGGCTCTCTTGGGCGGCTTGCACTCAAGCCGACGGAGTTCCGCGAGAAGCTGGGTCTGATCGGCTTTGCTGTTCTTCATGATGTGCCGCCTTGTTGCGATGATTCGGCTAGCGACCAGCTCCCTTGCAAAGCAGGCGCCGGACAGGGGCGCGGGAGAAGATCGCAACGCGACGCTGCATGGAGTCTCAGTATCAGCCCTTGCTGCCGATGGCCCGGCTGAACGTGTAGCGAAGGGCGTCTCCGGTGTCCTCCGGCCCCGCCAGTGATGCAGTGGCAATTTCGGGGTAGGACGGCGTCTTTCCACCAGTGTGATGGTTTGTCATGGAAGTTCTCCTATGCTGGACTGTTCTCTATGCGGCGTTGTCGCATATTGAAGCATCATTTCGTCTGATTCTGTCGCGGGTGCAGCTCTTTATAGACAAGATCGCCAAGGTCACTCCAGAACCGGATTCGGCGTAGTCATTGAGCTTCTCAAGATAACGCCGTACGACGGCTCAATGCCGGGTTTTCACAAATGTGCGCCAAGCACCGCATGGAGCATCGGGCGCACGGGGTCTGACACCAGCGGGAAAAGCCGAATCACTCTCTGACGCCTTTGACCTGCTGCGAAAACATACACCACTGGAGGGTCGTATTGAAGAAGCCTTTCTCTACGTTCAGCCTGAAAACTGTCGAGGAAGGAGCAGGCAATTGCGAGAGAGACACTGCTTATGGCGAATCGCAAGCAAGCGGTTAAGGCGCTTCTCTGACAGTCGCATTCATCCTCTCAATCGACTCGTTGAGTGCAATAAATGGGGTTGCAAGAAAGTTAAAGCTCCCAGCAATCAAACGCCGCCAGATGTTGACTGTTTTTAACTTTCATTATTGTCATAGTACTTACTCCCCATGTTACCTTCCTACGCATTTGAATTATCACGGAGTTTTTTTGACTTTTCCCAACGATCTATGCGATATCTGTTAGCCAGCATCAGTTTTCTTTTTGAGAAACATCTCCAGCCCTTGAAGTCCTGGCGGCATCGCGCCAAGTTTCTTCATGGCTGGGGCGGTTTTTTGACCATGTTAATTGCGATCAAGGATTCATTGCTGCTCGGCCGCTGGGACTCAACGCGGATGTCATCTTATTGGCTTCCATCTGGCTGTTGGTGGCGCGAGAAATAGGATTTACCTTGCCCAACCAACGCGGTCATTTCAATCAATCATTTAGCCTTTTTTGTCCCTTCTGCCGAGGATCGAATGCGTTTGTCTCGTTCTGCCCGAATTGCCCTTCTATTTCTCACTGCCTTCCTCTTCCAATCGGAAAAGCTCCAAGCAACACCTGGAACCGTGCCGCCAGGCGCGTGCCTCTACGCGCTTGACCCGACCGCTGACCGCGCATTCCAGATCGCTGGCGCGCAGTCGGTGTATTCGGCGTGCGGCCTGGTGGTCGAGTCCAGAGCGAGCGATGGGTTTGAGATGGAGGGTTCAGAAACGCTCTATCTCGAAAACCATGCACAGGTGAGCGTAATCGGAGGAGCATCTCTTACTGGGCAGACAAAACTCTGGGACACGATCAGCAACAAGCAAGCGCAGGCTGTGCAGACAACCAGCCCTGGTGACCCGCTCTCTTCCATTGCAACTCCAACTTCGAGCACGATGATCAGCACGAGCCATGCTTACTACGACATGAACTCGAAGCCGCGGAACAACACGCTGTCTCCAGGAATCTACTGCGGCGGTCTGACGATCGGCAACACAAATGGAATGACTTTTAATTTCAGCCCCGGCGTATACATCATGGCTGGCGGTGGATTTGTTCTGAACTCACAGGCGCAGGTAAGTGGATCCGGTGTCACCTTCTACAACACGTCGAGTTCCGGCTGGGGTTGCTCGCAGAGCTATAACTATACCCCTATCACCATCAGCGGCCAGGTCACGGCGAACCTCTCTGCGCCGACGAGCGGCTCGCTCAATGGGATACTGTTCTTTGGTAATCGGGCGGGTTGCTCGACGCCGGGATCGTGCATCGATCAGATCAATGGCGGATCGACTGCAGTCCTCAATGGGGCGCTTTACTTTGCCAGCGACGAGATCGAAATTACCGGCAGCAATGTCAACGGTTTTCTGATGCTGGTTGCCGACAAAATCTACATCAACGGAAACTCAAACTTCGGCAACAACGGTGATCCGTTCGATGGCGTAACGGTCAACGTCCTCCCAGCATCGGCAAGTCTCTATGCAAGCCAGACACAGCAATTTACTGCGACCGTTGGCAACACTGCGAATCCCGCCGTAACGTGGTCGATCAGTCCTTCGAGTTCTGGATCGATCAGTTCGTCAGGACTCTACACCGCACCGTCGAGTGTGACTGCTCAGCAGGCTGTCACAGTGACTGCAACAAGCCAGGATGACGACACCAAGTATGGCACAGCTACCGTCACGCTTTATCCGCCTAGAACAACGCCAGCGATCTCATGGTCTGCTCCAGCGCCAATTTCCTATGGAACGGCTCTCAGCGCCGTGCAACTGGATGCAACTACGAGCGTCGCCGGAACATTCGCATATTCGCCTACCTTTGGAAGTGTGCTGAGTGCCGGATTGCAAACACTTACGGTAACATTCACGCCTTCCAACACTTTTCTTTACAATTCGGCATCTGCGAACGTGCCCTTTACGGTGATCAAGGCGACACCAACAGTGACCTGGCCGACACCGTCGCCAATGGCTTATGGGACCCCCTTGAGTTCCACACAGCTTGATGCTTCGGCTCTCATTGCGGGTTCGTTCGGGTACACGCCTGTCGCGGGAGCAGTGCTCACGGCCGGCGCACACTCACTGTCGGTGACTTTCACGCCTTCCGACACCGTTGATTACAACACGGTGACGCAGTCAGTGCAGCTAACAGTGAATCCAGTTGCACCAACGATCACGTTTACGGTACCCAACCAGACCTACGGCGTTGCACCGTTCATAGTCGCAGCAACCTCGAACTCCCCTGGAGCAATTTCCTATTCCGTGATCTCGGGTCCGGCGACAATCACAGGTTCGACGGTGACCATCACTGGAGTCGGTGCGGTTGTCCTACAAGCTTCGCAAGCGGCCAGCGGCAACTACACGGCGGGAACGAGTACCGCCAGCTTTGCGATTGCGGCTGAAGGTCCGACGATCGCATTCTCGGTCGCCAACCAGACCTATGGCGCCGCGCCGTTCACAGTCGCAGCAAGCTCAAATTCTGCGGGCGCATTCACCTACTCTGTGATCTCCGGCCCGGTGACGGTCTCCGGGTCGACGGTCACGATCACTGGAGTGGGGGCGGTCGTCTTGCAAGCCTCGCAAGCTGCCAACGGCAACTACACGGCGGGAAACCAGACCGCCAGCTTCACAGTTGCAGCGGGAGCGCAAACGATCACCTTCGCTGCTCCTGCGTCGCCCGTGACATATGGCGTATCGCCGATCGCACTTTCAGCGTCTTCGAGTTCGGGCTTGCCGGTCTCCTTCAGTGTGGTCTCTGGCCCGGCCACAATCTGGGGGAGCACGCTGACAATCAACGGTCCAGGCACCGTGGTTGTAGCCGCCAATCAGGGGGGCAACGCCAATTACGCCGCAGCGACGCAGGTGACCCAGAGCATCGTTGTCAACCCATCCGTTTCGATCACGATAACTCCGTCCAGTGCCACGCTCGGTGCCAGTCAAACCCTGCAATTTACCGCCGCTGTGAGTAACACAGGCAACACAGGCGTCAACTGGACAATCAGCCCAGCAGGTATTGGCTTGGTTGACCAGACCGGCTTCTACACGGCTCCAGCGTTAATTCCGGCACAACAGACAGTGACTCTTACTGCAACCAGCCAGGCAGACACGACGAAATCCGCTTCAGCCACGATAACCCTCATTCCAACTCAGTGTGTTGCGAATGGGTATGGCTATCAGCGCGTGATTGTTATCGATCACACCAAGGTCCAAAACAGCGACCAGGTGAACTTCCCGTTCCTTTTCAGTACAACGGATATCGGCTTCAAATCCACGGCAAACGGCGGGCATGTCACCAGCTCCAGCGGCTACGACATCATCTTCACTTCAGACCCTGCCGGCCAGGACATTCTGAACTACGAGATCGAGGAGTATGACCCGGTTGCCGGACAAGTTGTCGCCTGGGTGCAGATTCCAACGCTTTCGCACAGTGCCAACACCGTCATTTACGCGTTCTACGGCAACTCCAGCATTACCGCGTCGCAGCAGAATCCAGCCAGCGTGTGGGACAGCAATTTCGTAGGCGTTTGGCACCTTCCGAACGGTACCATTCTGTCCGCCAATGACTCTACAGCCTATGGCAACAATGGCACGATTTCGGGCGTGACATCCGCAAGTGGAGAAATCGACGGGGCCGCAAGCTTCAATGGGGAGAGCGACGCATCGATATCGCTGCCCACATCCGGCAGCGAGTGGAACTTCTCCGTCGACATGACTCTCTCTGCATGGGTCAAAACAACCGGAAATAACCTTATCGTGATGCAGCTTCAAGATGACAACCCATTAGCCTATCTTTCGGTTGGCCCGACAACTGTTGGAGGAAACTCAAACGATGCCGTCGCATACTTCCGCACGAATACAGGCGGGGTGGTCTCTGCGAGCGGGATTTCTGTTGTTAACGATGGCCACTGGCATCAGATTGAGGCAGTCAGGAACACCGGGCAGGCGGTCTTAATCTACGTGGATGGGCTTTTGGAGACGACAACTTCGTACACAGATTCCGGCCAGATCAGCAATTCGGGTGGAGTGGCAAATATCGGGGGCGGCGGAAGATTTGCCTTCAACGGTTCAATCGACGAAGCGCGTATATCGAATATCGCCCGCAATGGCGACTGGATCGCCACAGAGTACAAAAACCAGAGTTCGCCATCCACCTTCTATAGGCTTTACTCTGAAAATGCCCAAGCGGTCCTTCCGGCGACTACTAGTCTTTACGCTTCCCAGACTCAGCAGTTCACCGCCACGGGCAGTTGCGGCTCCAACGCTATCTGGTCCCTACCAGTGGGAGCCTTGGGCGCGCTGACCACGGGTGGCCTTTACACCGCACCAGCCGGAATCTCTTCCAAGCAAACTGTAACCATCACTGCAACAAGTCCCGCGAACGGAACAGTCATAGGAACGGCTGTAGTAACCCTCTTGCCGCCGCCTGCACCAATCGCGCTTGTTGGAGCCAACCAACCTCCCTACACGACGGGGAGTTCCCAAGGATTTGTGGCAACGCTGCTTAATCAGAGTGGTGTGCCTGAGCCTGGCGTTGCCGTCACTTTCAAAGTGAATGGCGCGAACAGCACAATAGGTAGCGCCACGACCGACACAAACGGCATCGCTTCGTACGCCTACATTGGATCAAACTCGGGCACCGATACGATTCAGGCAAATGCCACGGTTAGCGGTCAGCCAGTGGGGTCGAATTCCGTCACTGTGAATTGGATTGCGCCAGTGACGGCGACTACGGAAGGAAGCGTTGCGCTATCAGCCGGACCGACGATTGGCCTTATAGGACTGCTGGGAGCATTCACGGATGCGAATGGAACCGTGATTGAGCCCATAGCAGTGGGGGCGTCGCCGCGGACCTTCGTGGTTCCCCAGGGCGCAACGCAATTCCAACTCGGCGTGGACGACGATAACTATCCGGATAACGCAGGCGCTGGCTTTACCGTTGAGGTCAATGGAACACTGGTCACTGTTCCGCCTACCGCGCAGCCGTGGAGTTGGAACGCAGGGGGATTGAACTCGAATTACCAGTTCGGCCTGAACAATGGCACTAATCCGATCGTTGCCGCGACCGGCCTAACTCCGGGTCAGGAAATCTCGGTCGTCTATGAGAGCGGAACGGCAAGCTGGGGATTGCCAGGGATGTACAACGCGAACGGCGATCCAGGATCGATTACCGGACTCCGTTTCTACAACGACAGCTACTTCCCAACGCTTTATCTAACATCCAACTCCTATCCTGTCGGGCAGCCAATTTCCTTCTCGGCGCTCGTTACGGATGGCTCCGGGACGGCGTTGCCGAACGTGCCGGCAACGTTATCAGTGAGCGGTGCAAATAACCTCCAGACACAGGCAACCACAAATTCAACGGGGACCGCGACCTTTACTTACATTGGGGCCAACGCCGGAACCGATGTTGTGCAAGCTCGTGCGTACCCATCCGGACAGACGAGCCTTGTCTCCAGTCCAACAACCGTGACATGGACCTCGTATACAACGCCACCTCCGGCCGGCTCTCTCACACTTTTGCCAAGCGGAGTTCTCCCGGCCCTCCCCGCGGGCGGCCAGCAGGCATTCGGTGTCCTTGCAGTTGATGCCTACGGTGCGCCAATCTCTGGCGCTACGATCAGCCTGCTGGTCACAGGCGTCGATAATCTGACACTCACCGCAACAACGGATGTCACCGGTCATGCGAGCTTCGTTTACCAGAATGTGAACCCTGGCGTTGCGTATGCCAACGCGGCGGCCTTTGTCCAGAACGCATCTCTCGGCTCGGCTGTTGCCACAGTCCCCTGGACCCTTCCTCCAGCTACGACAACGGCCTCCGGCGGCAACGGCAGCACGATCAATATCGGAATTAACGCTCTCAGCACAATTGCCCTGCCGAACACGCTCCAGTTGACCGGGACCGTCACCGACAGCAATCTACCTGCGGGAAGTTTGCCGAACATTACCTGGAGCCAGGTCAGCGGACCGGGTGCAGTAACCTTTACGACTCCACAGCAGGCAGTGACAACCGCTTCATTCAGTCAGGCGGGGAACTATGTGGTTGAACTGAGCGCAAGCGACTCGACCACAAGCGGTTCATTGCAGTTCCCCATCGCAGTCACCCCTGTTCCAGGGACAGTGCAGGGATGGATCGGGGCTCCGACTTACGGATCAACCGTGACTGGCATCGTGCCAATTGCCCTCGAATCCGGAATAGAAATTCAGAGCGGCACACTCAATTACTATCCGGCGAACAATCCGAACAACGTCACCCCCCTTCCAATAACCTCCCAATTGGGAACGATAAGCTCGCTGGACACCACGACTTTGTCCAATGGCACATACTGGATTCAACTGCAGGCCACAAACACCAGCGGGGAATTTGAGTACAGCCTGATACTGGTCACCGTGGCGGGCAATTACAAGCCGGGCCGCGTCACTGCGACTGTCACCGACCTCGTCGTTCCTGCCACTGGCCTCGCCATCAACATCCAACGCACCTACGACAGCCTGAACGCCGGCACAAGCGGCGACTTCGGCTACGGCTGGAATCTCGGCATCAACGTCAACCTCACCGTCGGTCCCGATGGCAGCGTGACGTTCACACTTGGCGGCCAGCGCCGAACGTTTTACCTTACTCCGCAGCCAAACGGTTTCCTGCCCTACTACGACGTGGCCTTCACGCCGGAGCCCGGCTTCCACGGAACGCTGACGGATTCGGCCCCCGGCTGCCAGGATCTGTTCGACTTCGTGGTCCCAAGCGGCTCGCTCTGGTACTGCGTCGATGGCGGTCAATACAATCCGCCCGGCTACATCTACACCGATCCAAGCGGAACGTCCTATGTCATCGGCTCCGGCGGACAGCTCCAAGCCATCCAGGACCGCAGCGGCAACGGCTTGACCATCACGCCCACCGGCATCGTCAGCTCCACCGGCCTCAAAGTGCCATTCAAGCGCGACGCGCAAAACCGTATTTACGAGATCGACGATCCGCAGGGTAACCAATACCTCTACGGCTACAATGCCAAAGGCGAACTCGATAGCGTCACCTATCCCAACACCACGCAGCCCAGCACCTACGCGTACACCTCAACCGGCCACTACTACCTCTCCGGCACGGACTTCCGCAACAACCCGCTGCCCGTCACTGCCTACTACGACAGCGCTACAGACGGCGGCAACGCAGCACTCGACGGCCGCCTAGCCAGCGTGCAGGACGCGGTCGGCAACACCACCAGCTACGCCTACAACCTGGCCACCAATTCGACCACCATCACCTATCCAGACAATGGCGTCGCCACCATGGTCTACGACAGCTACGGCATGCTGCTCAGCTCCACCGACCCGCTGGGGCTGACCACGACCAACGTCTACGACTCGAAACACAACCTGACCTCCGTCACCGACCCGTTGGGCCACGTCAACACCTACACTTACGACCAGAACGGCAACAAGACTTCGTCCACCTATCCAGCCACGGCCACCAGCACCAACACCACCAGCACTACGGCCTATAACCAGTACTCCGAGCCAACCCAGACCACCGACGAGCTGGGCAACGTGCGCGTCTTCAACTACGACGCCAACTACAACCCGCAGTCGGTTTCCGACTCGCTTGGCACGCTGGCCAGCTTCATCTTCAATCCCAACCAGACCCTTCAGGCCGGCGCCATCGGGTTCGACATCTCAGTTAACCCGGCGCAGGCCAGCCAGTTCGCCTACGATGCCAACGGCAACATGATCGGCCGCACTGATGCCCTGGGCCGCACTACGTCCTACGTCTACAACTCCCTCGGCCAAAAGATCTCCGCCATCCAGCCCACTCCCACCTCGCTTGTTGGCGGCACGGCCTCCACGACCAACTACACTTATGACCAGCTTGGCAACCTGACAGAAACCGCCGCGCCCTTGAGCCGTATTACCAACTCAGCCTACGACGGCAACGGCAACAAGGTCTCCGACACCGATGCTCGCGGCAACGTCACCAAGTACCAGTACGACGCTCTGAACCGGCTCATCGAGACCGATTACCCTGACGGCGCCAAGGCCACGAAGACCTACGACTTCCGCAACAACGTCGTCAACGAGACCGACCAGAACGGCAACGTCACCCAGCACACCTACGACCTCGCCGGCCGCCCACTCTCCCTCATCCGCGGCTATGGCACATCGAGCGCCAGCACTACCACCTACGCCTATGACAACGCGGGTCGCAAGACTTCGGAGACCGACGCGCTGGGCCACTCAACCGCTTACACCTACGACGCCGACAACCGCCTCATCGCCATCGCGGGCGTTAAGGGCAACTTCACCTATGCCTACGACGACGCCGGCAACCGCATCGCCCAGACCGATGCCAACGGCAACAAGACGCATTTCCAATACGATGCCCGCAAGCGCCTCACCACCACCACCTATCCGGATCACACAACCACCGTCAACAGCTACGACGGTCCCGGCAACCTGGCCTCGGTTACCGATCAGGCCGGCAACGTGGTCCAATACACCTACGACGCGGCCAACCAGTTGAAGACCGTCGTCCAGACCGCTTCGCCCAACACCACGAACAACACCAACTCCTACGGCTACGACCCGCTGGGCAACCTCACCGCCTTGAGCGACGAAAACCTGCACACCACGCAGAATCTCTTTGACCTCTACGGAGAGCCTGTCCAGAAGACGCTGCCCGACCAGACGCTCACCGAGACTCGCAATTACGACCCGGCCGGCAACCTCATCTCGCTCCAGCACTTCAACGGCGTCACCACTACCTACGCTTACGACCAGCTCAACCGGTTGCTCAGCAGGGTTACTCCCGGCGAACCCGCGGTGAGTTTCACCTACTCCGCAACTGGGAAGCGTGCGACAATGAGCGACGGGAGTGGTACTACGACCTACAGCTACGACAGCCTCGACCGCCTGACCAGCAAGGCAACGCCGGAGGGCACACTGACCTACGGCTACGATGCCGCCAGCAATGTCGCGTCTGTCAGCTCGAATCATGTCAATGGAGTCTCGGTCAGCTACGCCTACGACCAACTCAACCGGCTCAGCTCCGTGACCGATGGCCAGTTGCAGGGTAACCAGACGACCACGTACACCTACGACCCGGCCAGCAATCTCTCCGCGGCCACCTATCCCAACGGCGTGCAAAGCGCGATGACCTACGACGCGTTGAACCGCATCACTGGGTTGGCGACGCAATCGACGGGCTATCTCTATCAGCGCGGAGCGACAGGCAATTTGACGGGAGCGACGGAGTTGAACGGCCGAACGCTGGCCTGGAATTACGATGGCATTTACCGCTTGACAAATGAGACCATGAGTTCCGACCCGAGCAACAACAACGGCTCCTCGAGCTACACGCTTGATCCTGTCGGCAATCGACTCGCCGAGAGCACGACACTGCCTGGATTGAGTTCGGGGAGCTTTGGATACAACGCGGACGATGAGGTGAACACCGAGACTTACGATGCCAATGGCAACGCGACGCAGGTCGGCGCGAAGAGCTTTACCTATGACTCCGAGAACCACATGACCTCGATGTCCGGCGGCGGAACGGTGGTCACGATGATCTACGACGGGGACGGAAATCGCGTCTCGAAGACGGTTGGAGGCGTGACCACACAGTATCTTGTGGACGACATGAACCCAACCGGCTATGCGCAGGTGGTTGAGGAACTGGTGGGCGGCGCGGTCACCCGGCAATACACCTACGGCCTCCAGCGCATCAGCCAGCAGCAGTTCATCTCCAACGTCTGGACGCCGAGCTTCTTCGGCTATGACGGCGGCGGCAATGTTAGAACCCTGACCAATTCCGCGGGCGCAATTACCGATGAGTACCTCTACGATGCGTTCGGCAACTCGTTCACCAAAACAGGTACGACCCCGAACAATTACCTGTATCGCGGCGAACAATACGACGGCGATTTGGGACTGTATTACCTGCGCGCCAGATACTACAACCCGCTGACCGGACGATTCATGAGCAGGGACCCTGAAGATGGGAAGGCATGGGACCCAAAGACGCTGCACAAGTACCTCTATGCAGGCGGCGATCCGGTCAGCGCGATTGATCCTTCGGGCAGAGACCTCTTTGAGACGGGTAAGCTGCTTGACCGAGCCGCCAGGCAGACAGCACTAATCACATTTGGCATCAGGACTGTTGTTATTGATCTGTTTTGTCTGATCCAAGGGGGCGTCGAACAGAACGCGAATTTAGGCCATTTGCCTGACCCCATTCCTCCAGGCCCTAGTTTAGGGTGTTATGTCGTAGGAGGAGTCAGCACTGTAACGGCATTAGTCATACTATTGGCGAAGATTCTTGCCGCTGCGGCGATTCCGTAGCTCCATGACAAAGAACGTGCACGACATCTGCGTGATGGTAAACACGGAAGATTTCCGCTTACGAGGTGGAGTATGAGCATGAGATTCTTAACCATTGTCACGAAGGTGAGCTACGCAACGTTCAGCCTGGGGTCGTTCAATCTGATGACTCGCATTCTATACGGGGTCTCTGGGCGAAATGTGATCGAGGCTATGGTTTGCCCAGCGGACCTTCGAATGTATATTCTCCTTGCGATCGTGGGCTTGGGTCCAGTTATCGTCACATTGTTGATGCTACTGCTTTTCTCTGCCAAACATCGGTGGGTCCTGTTGACCGCTGTAACGCTTGGTGTAGCGACTTCAATCGTAATTGCCTTGTCGTCGAGTACATCAGCCTTTACGGTACTCGCTGTATATGCTGTTCCTCAATTGCCAATACTATTGGTGAAAAACCGCCGACACATTCGGGCGGACCTTTTTCAATAGGAAATCGGAATAATAGGGGGACATGATCACTACTGTCCGGTTCTTTCTTAGAGGAGAGGCACAACGTACAGTATTGAGTGGGGTTTCCGCGGATTCGGGGGTGTCCACGATTTGAAACAGGCGACATGCGTTTACGGCAGGTGGCCTTGGTCTCTAACCACAATGAGGGTGCCCCCGGTCCCTCGCTTTTGGGGACCGGGGAGGGCTAATCAGGAAGGCACCCTGAGCTACACTTATGACGCGGCGGGTCATGTGGCTTCGATTCAGTCTTCCAATGCGAACGGCGCGTCGGCGGCGTACACCTACGACGATCTGAACCGGCTGAGCACGGTTGCGGATAATCGCCTGTCCGGCAATAACACCACGAGCTACACCTACGACCCTGCCAGCAACCTCTCGACAGCGACTTATCCTAACGGCGTCCAAAGCTTGATGACCTACGACGCGCTGAATCGCATCACCGGCCTGGCAACGCAGAACAGCGGATACATCTACCAGCGCGGGCCGACCGGCAACCTTACCAGCGCTACGGAATTGGGAAAATAGGGGACATGATACCTATTCACGCGATTCTAGCTGTTCGACCGCCTGTTACGACAGCGCCGGACGCAAGACCAGCGAGACCGACGCGCTGACCCACACCACCACCTATACCTACGACGCCGACAACCGTCTCATTGCCATCTCGGGCGTCAAGGGCAACTTCACCTACGCCTACGACAATGCCCGCAATCGCGTCTCGCAGACCGACGCACGCGGCAACAAGACGCAGTTCCAATATGACGCCCGCAAGCGCCTCACCCTCACCACTTATCCCGACACGACCACCACCGTCAACACCTACGACGGCCCCGGCAACCTAGCCTCCGTTACCGACCAGGCCGGCAACCTCATCCGCTACACCTACGACGCGGCCAACCAGTTGAAGACCGTCGTCCAGACCGCTTCGCCCAACACCACGAACAACACCAACTCCTACGGCTACGACCCGCTGGGC
>Ga0302278_10001428_pt1 | contig 29276 bp, 29 predicted proteins | sample III_Bog_N3_2_FD_194543 | JGI IMG/M metagenome (GOLD analysis project Ga0302278, IMG submission 194543) | Peat permafrost microbial communities from Stordalen Mire near Abisko, Sweden - III_Bog_N3_2 | ecosystem: Environmental > Terrestrial > Soil > Wetlands > Peat | place: Sweden: Abisko... | reverse complement strand
ACCCCGGGCACCAGCCGCGCTGCGAGCTCCCCCGACGGTGGTTGTCGCTGCAGCCACCTGCGTGCCCGTGGTGTCCGGAACGACCCGCGACGCCAGGTCCATCTTGAACTCCGCCGTCTGCGTGGGCAGGCCGCCGTTCTCGCTGGAGGCGTTGACCATGGTCTCCTGCGTGACCGTGGCAAAGCCGGTGAGTTCGGTCTTGATCACATAGCGGCCATTGCGCGGCACATCCATCTGGTACGCGCCGTTGATGTCCGTGGTGGTCGCATACTTTTTGCCGGTAAGCGATTGCGTGGCCGTGACGGCAACGCCGGGCAGCGGAACTCCGCTGGCGCTGACGGTTCCCTTGATGGTGCCGCCCTGCGGCGCAGCAGGCGCTGCCGCCGGGGCAGCCACAACCGGGGCCTGCGCAGCCGCGGGAGCCTGCACTGGAGCTTGCACGGGGGCCGGAGCCGCCGGGGCCTGCGCTGCCTCGGCCGGAGCCGCACTCTGCGCAAACACGGTCCGCTCCAACCTGCCGGAGCCGGTCAGCATTGCCGCACCGATTGCTACTACACCAACCAGCTTCATCCGATTCACTCGACGCACACACACGCTCCCGTAACAGAACTTTTGCAGAACCCGGAAAGAACGCGCGACCCACCGCGGCCCTTCCCTCCCTTCAAGCTGGACGGGAGACCATCCCTCCCCAACCACCAGCGACCTACAGACACAACAACCCCTGCTCTTCCTTATCCCTGGCCAGAAGGCTTCCCTTACTGCGGCGGTGGTGGGGGCATGGGGGGAGCGCCTGCCGCCGGTGCGGCCTGGTCCTGCGGACCGCGGCGGCCTCCGCCCGGCCCAGCGCCCGGTGCGGAGACGCCCATCTTCAGCACCGTAAATGCTCCGGTCTTGATCGCGCCGGTCGCCATCAGCGAGTCCCCCACCTTGATATCTGCCAGTGTGATGCTCTCCGGAGCCGGTGGCGCAGCTGCTTGTCCGCCGCCTCCCTGCCGGTTGCGCATGCCGCCGCCAAAGCCGCCGCCCATCGGCAGCCCGCCTGCGGCAACCACATCGGCTTGCACGCCGCGCGTTCCGCGCTGGAACGAGGTGCCGTCGTCGACGGCAATCACCTGGCTCACGTTATCCGTCCGCATTACCGTCAGCTTCAGGTTGTCCGCATCGATCGCGGTAATCCTGCCGGTGATGTAGGTCTTGCCCAAATTCTCTTTGGCCTTGGCAACGGTTGCGGCATCCACATCGTTCACCATCGTGGCCTGCACGGTCTTTTTGGCGGCGTCCACCTGGCCCATGGCCGTGACGCTATCGCCCGGCTTCACGTCGCCCAACGGGATGGCCTGGCCGTTCTTCATAATCCGCGCGGTGTCCGTTAACGTCACGTCGTAGGAGTCGCCCGCCTCGGTCTGGATGGTCAGCTTGCCGGCCGTCGCCGCGGTCACAGTACCCTGCACCCGCTGGCCCATCTGTCCGCCGCCAAAGCCGCCGCGTCCCTGGCCGCGCATCTGGCCGCCTCCCTGACCCTGGCCGCCTCCCTGACCCATCGGCCCTGCAGCCGGGTCCGTCTGCGCTTGCAGGTGAGCCGCTGTAACTGCCAGACAAGCGGCTACGACTGTCTTCATCCAAACGATATTTCGCATCGTGCAATCCTTCCGCCACTTCCGTCTGATTTTGGCGGGAACCTGACAGTACAGACGGGGGGGCGGCGGGAAAGGACGCGAATGGACGGGAATAATTTACCCGCGCGCCACTTGCGATACACTCCGGCCATGCACGATGTTGCCGGCTCCAACCACTCCACGCAGCCTAAATCGCACCATGAGACCCACTTTGAGTCGACCGAGACCGTACGCGATGTGGTGATTGGTCTCTCCGACGGGCTGACCGTCCCCTTTGCGCTGGCGGCAGGGCTGTCGGGCGCTATCTCTGCCTCCAGAATCATCGTTCTGGCCGGTCTGGCGGAGATTGCCGCCGGCTCCATCGCCATGGGGCTGGGCGGATACCTGGCCGCGCGCGGCGATGCGGAACACTACGCCTCCGAACTGGCGCGCGAGGCGAACGAAGTAGTCACTCGCCCGGACGACGAGGCGGAGGAGATCTACGAGATCTTCGACCAGTATGCGGTGCCGCGCGAGGCGGCGACGCCCGTGTTGACTGCGCTGCAGGCCAATCCCAAGGCCTACGTCGACTTCATGATGCGCTTTGAGCTGGGGCTGGAGCGGCCCGCCCCCGGCCGCGCACTGCGCTCGGCCAGCACCATCGCCGGCAGCTATATTGCGAGCGGAATGGTGCCGCTGTGGCCCTATATGTTTGTCGGGGGCGCAGGGTCGCTGATTCCAACCAGCAGCGCCGCGCTCCGGGTCTCCGTGCTGATTACGCTGGTGGCGCTGGCGTGTTTTGGTGGGCTCAAGGGCCGGCTGGTGGGCACTGGGGCGGCCCGGGCCGCGCTGCAAACCACGCTGATTGGCGGCGCCGCAGCCGCAGCCGCCTATACGCTGGCTCGTCTGCTGAACCACGGTTGAGCCGCTGGAGCCCGATTGGGGCGCCGAAGCGCCGGTTTTCGCCACCAAATCACGTCTATTCCGTGGCTCAGCAAACTTCTGCATAGGCACGTGCGGCATCAGCGGCATGCACGCGCCATTGCCATGCAGAAACCTGGGAAATGGCTCCTCAACGGCCCTGCGCAGGAGTTCTGCGGAGCATTCCCAGACGCTTTGAATTACCTTTCGCACCGCAGGTAACCGGCCAGTGCCAACCTTGGGTTACCTTCGACCGAATGCCCGTAACACTTTGACGGAATTACCCTTTACCGGTGCACAAAAGTGGCAAAAAAATGCCCATAGGCAAAAGTTTGCCCATATTCCGCAATGCACTGTACAGGATTTCGCCGACCCGGAAATTGCGTTTTCGGGCGGAATCGGCCTAATGAGCCCGGTTCCCGGGGATTCTGCGGTTTGGCCCCCTGCTTGCTTCTATCCAGGCAAGATTTGATATTTCAGGAGACCCCCGCGATGCGCATGAAAACTGTTGTCCTTGCTCTGTCCCTCTCTCTTATCGGTTTCACCCCCAAATTCAGCTTCGCCGACACACTCCAGCTTGAGACCGCAACCGGCAACACCAGCGGACCCGACATCTACCCCTACGGCTTCAGCGTCGACGGCTCCACCTCGCTTACGTCGCTCTCCTGCCTGAACTACAACCGGGAGATCACCTTCGGCGAAGAGTGGAACGTGACCGTGACCGGTCTGTCGAGCCTTGCGCCCACCGCAACCATAGACGGATCGTCGGACACCGAGCTCCGCGAAGATGCCTATCTGGACTACTACTACAACCACACCACCGTCCCCGGCATTGGCGCGGTCTCCAATTCGGAGCTTCAGTACGCGATCTGGGACATTCTGGACCCGTCGGGTGTCAGCGGCCTGACCGGCCTGTTTGACTCCACAGCGCAGAATCTGGTGTACGCAGCCGAAGGGGCCGCAGCGGGTGAGTCCAACGCGTTCCTGTCGCAGTTCACCCTGTTTACGCCCACCACCGATCAGACCGGCTGGACCGCTGGCCCTCCCCAGCAGTTCCTGGAGTTCATCCCCGGCACCGGCAACGATGCGCCTCCGGCGGTTACGCCTGAGCCGTCCAGCCTCGCGCTGCTCGGGACCGGCTTCCTGGGAATGGTCGCCATCATGCGGCGCAAGATCGCTGCCCCAGTCAAGGCCTAGCAGTTTCGCAAGCAGTCCGGATCAACCTGTTCCTCCTCGTTCAGGTCTGACCAGCAGCCCGCGCCCGCACCACGGCGCGGGCTTTCTGTTTGTGGCGGAAGCATGCGCTGCACCTGCTAGCTGCGCGCCCGCGCTTGCCTGTGCGAGGATGAGGAATGGCATTGGAGACGGTGGCGATGGGGGCGGTGGCGTCGATTACGCGGCGCGCGGCCGACCGGCTGCGCGCAGGACACCTGTGGGTGTACCGGTCGGACGTGGAACGGATCGCGGTGGAGGGGCAAGTTGAACCGCCTCCGGGTGCGCTGGTGAGCGTGGTCGACAGCCGGGGCATTCCGCTGGGCTCGGCGCTCTACAGTGCCAGCTCGGAGATTGCGCTGCGGATGGTCTCGCGCCAGCCCGGCCTGGAGCGGGCCGCATACCTGGCCGACGTGCGCGAGCGGGTGGCCGCTGCACTGCAACTCCGCCAGGCGCTGGCGCCGGAGGCCTTTGCCGGCGCAGGAACGAACGCTTGCCGCCTGCTGTTTGCCGAGGCGGACGGACTGCCCGGAATCGTCGCGGACCGATACCGCGAAATGGTTGTGCTGCAGTTGCTGACCCAGGGCACCGCGCAGGATGATGTGCGTCGCGTACTGTGCGATGTGCTGTCGGCGCAGCCGTGGATCGACACACTGATCGAGCGCCCCGACCCGCGCATACGCGAACTGGAGAATCTAGGGCCCGCGCCGGAGACGCCGCTGTGGACACGCGACGGCAGCGACGCCACACTGCAGACGGTCTTCACCATCAACGGGACCAGCTTCCACTTTGACGCAGGCAGCGGGCAGAAGACGGGCGCGTTTCTGGACCAGCGCCTGAACTATGCCGCCGCCGCCCGCTATGCACACGGACGCGCGCTCGACGTCTGCACCTACCAGGGTGGCTTTGCGCTGCACCTGGCCGAGCGCTGCAGCCGCGTTACCGGCGTGGACGCGAGCCGAGCAGCGCTGGAAGTAGCCGACCGCAATCGCGCGCTGAACCCCACCCTGCCGGCCAGGGTGAACTGGATGGAGGCGGACGCCTTTGAGCTGCTACGCGACTTCGCGGACCAGGGCGAGCAGTTCGACACCATCGTCCTGGACCCACCCGCATTCGCCAAGACGAAGCGTGCGGCCGAGGGTGCGTTGCGCGGCTACAAGGAACTTAACCTGCGCGCCATGAAGATGCTCGCCGGCGGCGGAACGCTGGTGACCTGCTCCTGCTCGCACCACGTGGGCATGGAGGAGTTCCTGGGCGTGGTTCGCTCCGCCGCGGAAGACGCCGGACGGCGCGTGCAACTGCTGGAGATGCGCGGCGCCGCACCCGACCATCCCGCCATCCTGACCCTGCCGGAGACCATCTACCTGAAGTGCCTGATCTGCCGTGTGGGGTGAATGGAGTTGTCAGTCAGTTGTCCGGTGGGCTCAGGATACGCTCGATTTCGCGGCGGCATCGTTTGAGTTCCATTGTCAGGGGCGATTGTCAGGGGCTGACGACGGTAAACCCTGCTTGCGCCGCTGCTTCACACAGTCGTGTATCGGCGGAGACGAATGTCCTGCCGACCGGTCGCTCCCGGCACCACAGCAGCGCCGCCGCCAACTGTAGACTGTCCGCCGCGCGGAGGGTATAGATGCCCATGAGCTGCACCGCCCGGTCGCGCACTTCGTTGTGGGGCGAAACCTCATCCCACAGAACGCTCAGTACCTGTAGCCGCGCAATCGCCTCTTGTCTCGCGCCTGCCTTCAATGCGCCCTCACGATACAGCCGAGCGAATGCACTGGAAACTTCAACCCGCGCGGCCCACCAGACGACCTGGCCGAACCGCCCGGCCATTGACTTGGCCTGTTCGCTGTTCGGTTGGTGAAGGCAGAGCGGAACCAGGGCGCTGGAATCCCAAAATGCCGTTTGGCTCACATCGACTCTTCTCTCTCGTCAAGAATAGCCTGGGTACCCGCGTTCCCTTCCACCTTGGGCCACGGCAGATGATCCAGTTCGGCTAGATCGCGAGGTCTTCGACCCGGACGAAGAAGACCTGAGGCAACAAGCTCCCGTTCTTCGCGGCTGAGGCCGTCATCTATCAGAAGCGGCATTAGCTGCGCCACGGCGGTGTTCCGGTCACGGATGAGGATCGTTTCCCCCGCCTTGGCATAGGCGATGTACGTGCTCAGGCGGTTCTTGAGTTCGGCGATATTCACGGTCCGCATCGGCACACCCCCGCAACATAGCTATTATAGCCATGTTGAACTAGAAGTGGAACGACAGCTCCCCGGTCATCGAACGCGGTGTGACGTAGTGCGTGCCGGAGAAGGTGGAGAGGAAGTTGTACAGCGCGTATTTGTTGGTGATATTGACGATTGTGACCGAAGCCGACAGGGTGCGCTTGTCGGAGGTTCGGCGGTGCAGAATGTTGTCCTCGCCGAAGGAAAGGTCGAACAGGTTGCGCGGAGCAATGCGGGAGGGGTTGTGGTCGTCGTTCTCTGCGTTGGGAGCGGTGAGGGTAAGCAGCGATGAGGTGAACTGCGAGACGGGGCAGATACCGTTGGCGATGGCGTGCGTGGGCGTGGCGCGGATGCCATTGCAGGCAAAGCCGGCCTGGGCCTCCTGGTCGGCGGTGAGCGGGATGCCGTTGGAGTCCTTCAGGTAGATTGTGGGCTGGCCGCTGGAACCGGTGTCGACAGGATCGGTTGTATTCGCGCAATCGTTGATACCGAGCGTGCCGTAGCATGGAGCAGAACCGGCGACCTGGCCGGAGTCGTAGCGCCAGTTGAAGCCGATGTATGGTCCGCGCGCGCCAAGTTGGTATTGGGCGTGGGTCGTCTGGTTGAACTTCTCGTCGTGGTCGATGCGGAACGGCGTGTGTCCCTGTCCAGGCGGAGTTGGCACTGTGCCCAGGCCGCTGGTCTGCGGCGTGAAGAAGCGCGCAGCGACGGACGAGAAAACAATCTGCGCCGTAAAGTTGTGTACCGGCGGAATGTCCAGGCGGCCATCGAAGCCCGGCACCTTGGCGTTGTGCCAGCCGATAGGGAAGGTGATGGGCGTAGCGCCCAGCACCGAGAAATCGTAGCCGGTGTGGGTGTAGTTCCACACATAGTCCGCGGAGAGGATGGCGTAGCGCGTGACCGTCTGTTGGAAGCCGGCATGGAAGTCGTTGCGAAAACCGGGCCGGTTGGGCGCGGGCGTGCATGGAATGAGCGCCGCGATGACGGCGTAGTTGCAACCCTCCGACGAGATCACCAGGTTCTCGTTGAACGGCGACTCCAGCGTGCGCGCGTAGGAGATGCGCACGTTGCTGCCGGTGCGCTTGATGTTGTAGCTCAGGGCCAGCCGCGGCTCAAACTGGCTGGCAACCACCAGGCCGTTGTAGCGGTCGAAGCGCACGCCCAGGTTGCCGCCCCAGTTGCCGAAGGTGATGGCGTCCTGCCCATACGCGGCAAACTCCTTGATATCGGTGTGCCCGTTGAACCGGTAGAGGCTGCCGCCGCGAGTCAGGTCGTACGGCTTCAGGATCGCGCAGGTCGTATTGGGCAAGCAGCCGACGGGATTGATGAGGTTGGGGTCGACAATACCGAGCTGGAAGTGCTCGTTGAGAAACGTCTGCCCGTAGGAGACGCCGGCCTTCACGTTGTTGCCGCCGTGGGTATACGTGATGTCGGAACGTAGGCCGGTATTGGCCAGCGTCCGCTGCTGCGAGATGGACTCCTGTTGCAGGTCGGGCGCGCCCAGGTCGGCAAAGGGGTTCTTGCTGGGGTAGTAGTTGAACCCGTCGCGGCGGAAGTAGTAGTTGGTGGTGAGCACCGTCTGCGTATTGACGACGCGTGTGTAGCTGGGGGCGATGTTGACGGTCTGGATCTGCGCGCGCTGGTCGCTCGGGCCGACGGCCAGGCCATCCGGACCGACGGCGACACCAGCGGAGTTGGTGGCCCACTGCGTGGCGTACTCGGTGTCATAGGAGTTCGGCGTCTGGAACCACGATCGCGTGTAGCCGAAGTTGAGCTTGAACGAATCCGCCGGGGTGAGCTGATCGTCGACGCGGTCGAACAGGTTCTCCTCGTTGCCCTTGTCGTGGATCGCGTGGAACTCCGGCGGGTCCAGGAAGCGGCCGGTGTTCATCACGTTCGCCGAGACGAAGTTGCCGACCTTCTGCGAACCGTATGCCAGGTTGAAGCCGATGTTGGAGGAACCAAAGCTGCCGTACGACGCGGTGACCTCGCCGTGGGGCTGCGGATTGTCCAGGCCGGAGCGCGTGGTGGCGACGATGACCAGCGAGGTCTTGCCGCCAAACTCCGCCGGCGGCGCCCCGGGAATTACCTCCAGCGACTGCACGGAGTCCATCGGAATCTGGTTGGAGAACGTCTTGGATTGCTGGTCGGTGATGGGCTGGCCGTCCACCGAGAAGGAGTTGGAGGCGTGGTCGCCCATGCCGTGGAACATACCGTTCGAATCGGCGGAGATGCCCGGCGACGCCAGTGTAACCAGCGAACTGACCGACGAGGTGCCGGACATGGGGATCTTCTCAAACAGGTCGCGATCGACATCCGTATGCGCCACCGGGTCCGTCTCGATCAGGTCGCCGCTGCTGGCGGTCACTTCCACCGTGGTGGAGGTGGTGCCAACCTGCAGCGTGACGTCCACCATGACCGGCACAAAGGACTGCACCTGCACCGTCTGCGTGGAGGGCGCAAGCGTGGGAGCGGTGACGCTGAGGCGGTAGGTGTTGAACGGGAGATTGGCGAGCGTGTAAGCACCAGAGTTGTCCGTGGCCACAGTGCGCGAGAGCCCGCTGATGGCGTTCGAAAGGGTGATAGTGGCGTTGGCGACGACGGCGCCGGTGGGGTCCGTGACCAGCCCGGTAATGGTGCCCGCATTCCCCGCCGACTGCGTGCGTGCCGGTGCGCGGCGCGCAGCCGGAGCGGCCGGAGCGGCCTGACCGCCGGCGTACGGCGCGGCACCGCACAAGACCCCCGCCAACGAGAGCAGAACCGCGGACGATGCCGATACAACGTGTTTCCTGGCTAAAACCATTCCACATTCCCCTTCATAATTCCCTGTTCCATCGAGATCGTTGGAACATCGCTCCAACGCAACGGGCACCGGAAAGTTGGATGCAGAATGGACTCTCCCCAGGAGAGATCCAGCGCGTCAAGCCACGGTACGCCAGTTCGAGAGATGCTCAGGCGGGAACAACGTCCCCAGGAGGAGGACGAGTGAAGAGGGCAAATGTACTCAGGCCGCTGGGCAAAATAGCCGGCGGAAGCGCATGCAGCACTGCAACCACAGCAGCGGCAGGCGCCGGCGCAGGAGTCTGCTCCACATGCACGGCAATGTGGGCTGCGGCGCAGAGCGAACAGTCCGCATGGTTCGCGGCGCCGTCCGCATGGGTGTGCGCCACCTGCACCGTGCCCAGCACAGCCACCAGCAGGACACAGAGGATCGCGAGGAGAACTCTCCCCGGCCGACGCGCGCTGTGTCTGCGGTGCCCGGAACCCATATAAGCCGACTATACCGCAGAGTCCAGCCTTCGTGCTTGCGGCAGGTGCGGCGGCAAGCCGCTACTGCCCTGCCTGCAGCCCAGGCGTAATCAGGCCCACGCTGTCCACGTTGGCCTGATGGCCCATGTCGACGACCTCGGCAATCCTGCTCAATGCAAGCGCCGTATCCCCCTGGACGAACATGACCCTGCTCTGCCGCAGGGCGAAGATGCGCGCCAGTTCGGGCTCAACCTGCGCCCTGGCAAGCGGCGTCTGGTTGATCCGGTAGAGCGGCTCGCCGTTGGCGCCAACCTGCACCTGCACCACAATCGTGTTTTCTGGAGCCGGAACATCCTGCTTGGACGGCTGCGGAATGGAGGAGCGCAGCCCCTTCGGCGTAACCGGAACGATCACCATAAAAATGATGAGCAGCACCAGCAGAACATCGATCAGGGGAGTTACGTTGATGTGCGAAACCGCACGCCCAGTGGCACTTCCGCTGTCCATTCCCATCACAACCTCCTTCGTTCTACAGCCGTTGGGCTGGATCGACAGCGAGGTCGGAGCTTCAGGGTTAAGAGTGCAGCCGCCGGCTCTCTGCGAGGAACCGGCGGCTGGAAGGCTACAACAAATTTGTGCTACTGGCCGGCTGCAATCCGCGGCGTAATCAGGCCGATGTTGTCGACGTCCGCCTGGTGGCCCATATCGATCACCTCGGCAACCTTGCCGAAGTCGAGGTCTGCATCGCCCTTGACGAACATGACCTTCTCCTGCCGTGTCGCGAAGATCTCAGCCAGCTTGGGTTCGAGCGCGGCTTTGGCGAAGTCGTCGTCGTTGATCTTGTACGAAGGAGCGCCCTTGCCGTTAGCCAGCACCTGCACCACGATGGTGCGATCATTGACCTGGTCCTGCGTCTTGTCCTTGGGTGGCTGCGGAATCAGCGTACTCAGCCCCTTCGGCGTCACCGGCACGATCACCATGAAGATGATCAGGAGCACCAGCAACACGTCAATCATCGGCGTTACGTTGATGCTCGCAATCGTACTTCCTGTACCACCACCACCGCCCATTCCCATCGCAAATCTCCTTGTACTCTTTGGCCGGGCTGCCCGCTCACTGGCAGCAGCCGGGGCTTACTTCTTGGCCGGCGTGTCGTCAATTTCGCGCTTCTCGGTCAGCAGGCCGAGCTGGCTCACGCCCGCCGAACGGATCGCGTCCACGGTGTCCATCACCTTGCCGTAGTTCGCACGGACGTCCGCCCGCATGTAAACTTCCTTCTCGCCTTCCGGCTTGTTCTCCAGCTTGGAGACAATCTTCGGTCCCAGGTTGTCCAGGCTGATCTGGTCGCCACCCAGGTAGGTCCGGCCGTCGCGGGTTACAGCCACGGTGACGGCGTCTTCCTTGTTGGCGTTGTCCATGATGATGGCCGCGGTCGCCACCGGCAGGTCCACGTTGACCTTGTTGTTCAACATGGGCGTAATGACCATGAAGATGATCAGCAGCACCAGCATCACGTCCACCATCGGCGTTACATTGATGTCGGAGTTGACCTTCTTGCCTTCTTCGCGCTTGTTGATTCCCATAAGAGTGCTTTCCTGTCCAAATGCCTGTCGGCGCTTGCCGTTGATGGTGCAGTCATCGTGACCGCAGCCTCAGTTCGACTGGTGCGCCTCCGAAGGCCGTTCGCTTGCGGCCTCCGGAGGCCTTGCGCACCGAGTGATCCCGAGTGTTCCCTGCTGTTGCCGGCAGAGCGACCCGTCTTACAGGTGGCCCTGCTTGATGAAGTAGTCCACCAGCTCGCTGGAGCTGTTGTCCATCTCAACGTCGAACGCTTCCACCTTGTTGGTGAAGTAGTTGAACGTCATGACGGCGGGGATAGCGACCAGCAGCCCGAACGCGGTGGTGACCAGCGCTTCCGAGATACCGCCGGCAACCGCGCCGATGCCCGAGGTCTTCTGGGTCGCGATCTGCTGGAAGGCGTTCAAAATGCCGACGACGGTGCCGAACAGGCCGATGAACGGTGCGGTGGAACCGATGGTGGCAAGACCGCCCAGACCCTTCTTCAGCTTGGCGTGAACGATGGCTTCCGAGCGTTCCAGGGCGCGCTGCGAGCTCTCGATCTGCTCATCGGTGATGGTGCCGCCCGAACCGAAGCTGCGGAACTCCTGCAGGCCGGCGGTGACGACTTCCGCAAGATGCGACTTCTTGCTGCGGTCGCCCAGCTTGATCGCCTCGTCCAGACGGCCTTCCTTCAAGGCTCCGGCAACCTTCGGCGCAAACTCACGCGACTGCTTCCGCGCTGCCGAGAAATAGAGGGCGCGGTCGATCATGACCGCGAGCGACCAGATCGACATGATGAAGAGAATTCCAACGACGCACTTGGCGAGAATACCCATATTCGACCACAGACCCATCACAGTGAAGCTGACCTGCGGCTGGTCCTGGAAGTACATGGCGAGAGGTGCGTGAGCGAATTGTGCGAGATGAGCGAGAATCACTGGGATCTTTCCTCCTGATTTATATACAGCGTGATACGAAACCGTGCTGCTACCTCAACCGCGACAGCAGGCCGGTCTGAAACTGTGGAAACGCAAACCTGAAACCGTTAGAGCGCAAACCCATCCTCCAGTTCGATGCATTCAAGAGCATAAGCTGCGGACGAGCCTCTGCGAAAACTTCTGGGGACTAGCCGCCACCAAAGGTGAAGTTGACGTTGATGGTCGTCTCCACTTCGGTTGGGTCTCCGTTCAAAAGATAGGGCTTGTAGCGCCACCGGTGGACTGCATCCACGGCCGCACTGGTCAGCATCGGCGGACCGCTGATCACTTGCAGGCTCTCGATGGTGCCCTGCTTCGAGATGATGGCATGCAGAATCACCACACCCTGGACATGGGCCGCCTTCGCGATCGGTGGGTAAACCGGCGTCGGCTGCGAGATGGCCATTCCGGCGACCGTGCCGCTGGATACCCGCACTGGACCAGTCGGCTTGGGAGCGGCACGAACAACCACCGGGGGCGCATTGCCGATGCCGCCCATTACGCCGCCGAGTACGCCGCCACTGCCACTGCCCATCCCGGACATGCCGGCTACACCAGCCATCTGCGGCTGGGGTGCTGCATCTTCCTTCACCATCTTGATGTCATGGGGAATCTTGGTCGGCGCGTGCAGGCCCTGGTCCATCTCGGACACCATCTTGACCGGCTTGATAATCTGCTGCGGCGGAGGCGGGGGGGGCGGCGGCGGAGGAGGAGGAGGAGCCACCAGCATGGCAGTCATCGCCGTCGACGGCAGCGCTTCAGGATACAAAAGCGGGATCAGGATCATGGTGGCGATGATGGCCAGATTGACGAAGCCAGTCGCCCACATCCAGCGACCGGTCTTGGTCTTCAGCCTGCCACTCGATTCCATCATTGAGTCTTCAAACATGGACAGCCTCGCTAAAAATGTTCTACCCAGCTTAGACACCGCGACTGGATATTTTGTTCCCGGGTCGCCGTGGCGCATCTTTTAAAATCGCCGGGCGGCCCAAACAGGCCGCCCGGAAATCTTATACGAAAAACTATCCCATGGAAAAGGCGACGCCCCATCCCTGGTGCACATCCGGTGCAGCTTCTACGCGCGTGCGCGCTTGGCCGGCAGGGTTGCAACCTTGCCTTTGCTCTTGCGCCAGTCCTGGTACGCCACCAGCATGGGCGCCGCGACGGCGATGGAAGAATATGTCCCGATCACGATGCCCACCACCAGCGCGAACGAAAACCCGCGCAGCACAGGGCCGCCAAATACCAGCAAACTGAGGACGGTAAGAAACGTCAGGCCCGAGGCAATCACCGTCCGGCTCAACGTCTGATTGATCGACCGGTTCACCACGTCCGTCAGCGTCTCCCGCCGGCTCAGTGCCAGATTCTCTCGAATTCTGTCGAACACCACAATCGTGTCGTTCATCGAGTATCCGATCAGGGTCAGGATGGCCGCGATCACCGTCAGGGTGATCTCCTGGTTGGTCAGACTGAACGCGCCCACCGTGATGAGCGTGTCATGAAAGACCGCCACCACGGCCGCGACGCCGTAGATCATCTCGAACCGGAACCAAAGGTAGATCAACATCCCGACGAGCGAATACAACACAGCAAGGCGTGCCTGGCTGACCAGTTGCTTGCCTGCCGTCGGCCCCACAATCTGTACGCTCGGCGTGCCGATGCCGGAGTCGTGATAGTAGGTGTGCAGCGCGTCCTGAACCGAATTCAGGCCCTGGTTGTGCTCTGCGTCCGTCGCGCTCGACTGGGGCAGAGAGATCACCATGTCGTTGCCCGACTGCCCGGCCACGGCGGAGATGCGCTGGGTGGTGAAGTTCTGGACGCCGCCCTGTTGCAGCGCCTGGCGCACATGCTCCTCGTTCGGCGGCGCATCGAACGGCACCGTGATCTGCGTGCCGCCCTTGAAGTCGACGCCCTTGGGAATGCCATGCCAGAACAGCATGCTCAGGATGCCGGCCACGGAAAAGATCAGCGAAAAGCCGAGGAAGTACCACTTCTTGCCCAGCCAGTCGATATTGACATCACGAAACAGTTCCACTTGAAAACTCCAGTTCTTTTGTGCGACGCCTAGATCGACAGCGTCGCGCCGCGTTCCTTGCGGGCAAGCAGCGCGTCAAAGATCGTCCGCGAAACGAAGACTGCGGTAAATAGATTGGCCAGCAGACCGAACACCAGCGTCACAGCAAAGCCCTGCACCGGCCCGCTGCCGAAGATGAACAGGATGCCCGCCGACACAATCGTCGTCACGTGCGTATCCACGATCGTAACCAGGGCGCCTGTCATGCCAAAGCCCTTCTGGACTGCGGCCGCAGCCGTCTTGCCCGACCGCATCTCTTCCCGAATGCGCTCGAAGATCAGCACGTTGGAGTCCACGCCCATACCAATGGTCAGGATCACACCCGCAATGCCCGGCAAGGTCAGCGTCGAGTTGCTGAACCCCATAAACCCAAGCAGGATCACCAGGTTCAGGAACAGGGCCAGATCCGCGTTGACGCCCGCGCCGCGATAGTAGAACAGCATGAACACCATGACCGCAAGCATGCCCGCAACCGCCGCCATTACGCCCTGGCGAATCGACTCCGCACCCAGCGTCGGCCCAACCGAGGTCGTATCCAGAGTGCTGATCGACGCCGGAATGTTGCCCGTGCGCAGCATCAGCGACAGCGTCTCCACTTCTTCCTTGGTGAAGCTTCCGTGAATCTCGCCCTGATCGCGAATCGGCGAATCGATGGCCGCAACCTCTTTCCACTTGTTGCCCAGCACAATCGCCATCTTGCCCGGCGAGGCGGAATCCTTCGAGTGTGCCGAGGTGTAGGTAAAGAAGCGGTTGCCGGCGTCCGTGGTCAGCGTGAACGTCATGTTCGGCCGGCCTTCCTGGTCAGTCCCCGCCCGCGCATCGCGGAAGTCGTTGCCCTCCACGACGCTCGCGCGCTCCAGCACGTAGACCGCGTCCGCGCCTCCGCTTTCGCTGCCGTGCATCAGCATCTCGTCCGCAGGAACCACGCCGTTCAACGCCGTCAGCGCGGCCTGGTCATCCGTATACGGTCCGCTCACTACCGGGTAGACCGCCAGCTTGGAGGTCGACTTGATGGCATCTTCCACCTTGCCCGGATCGGCGACGTTCGGCATCTCCACCAGCACTTCCCAGTTGCCCAGGCCATAGGGCGCAACCAGAGGCTCGGTGACGCCCAGCGGAGAAAGCCGTTCCCGGATCGTTTCGATGGAGTGGTCCAGTGTCGCTTGCTCGATCTGCCGGATTGAGCCCACCTTCATCGTCAGCTTCAGGCTGCCGTCGGGGTTCGATCCTACGTCGTAGTTCGAGTAGTCCGAGCCCTCCAGCAGCGAACGGGCATCGCCCGTCTTCGCCGATGGAACGCCCGTCACCGTGATCACCTCAGGATGCGAAGGATCCAGCTTGTGCGCCGTCGCACCCGAGATGCCCTGCTTCGCAAGGTCTTCCTGGATGCGCTCCGCATCGCGGTCCGTGGTGTCGACGATGGCGTCTTCCACATGCACCTGCAGAATCAGGTGCGTGCCGCCCTTCAGGTCGAGCCCCAGATTAATGCGTTGGGTCAGCGCCTCTTTCAGCGCGGTTGGCGTCACCCCATGCGGGATGCCGAACATGCCGTAGCAGAAGACCACCAGGACGGCGACGATCGCTATGGCCCTGCCCTTCAAATTCTGACTCATGCTTCTCTTTATCCAATCTCTTTACGAACGACCTGCGCAAACCGAACAACCACTCCGCCATGAGCAACTGGCAACTGACAAACCGAAACTCCGACTCTACTCGTCCGCCGTGGTTACGGCGGCGATTGCACTCTTTACAAACTCAAGCTTGATATTGTCTGGCGCCACGCGGAGCTGCACCACATCGTCTTTAACGGAAATGATGGTGCCGCGAATGCCGCCGTTGGTGGTGACTTTGTCCCCGTTCTTCAACTGGCTCAGCATCTGCTGCCACTTCTTCTGCTTCCTCTGGTTGGGCGCAATCATCAAAAAGTAGAGAAGCGCAAAGAACACCAGCGGCAGAAGCAGTTGTGTGGAGTTGCCCAGTGAACCCATTTCCAATTCCATCCTTCTTGCTTGCATCGCGTCCGGTGTGTCAAGCCGTCGCACGTCCTTTGCCGGAGCACGCCCCGGAGCCGCACCGGACCTGGAGTCATTGCTGGGAAAGCTGCTGGCGGCGCATGGGTCGACACAAACCCCTCGCCTGCTCACAATTTCGCGCGCAGGCAGCCGCCGAGGGCCCGCGAACAGGCCCAGCCCTCTAAGCATCGCGTAAGCGTTCGCCCCGTGTCAAGGAAAGCGCCGCCGCTAGCGGAAGTGGCGAGGCCAATCCTGGGCTGAGTGGAGGACTCGATCAATACGGATTTCGGTGGGAGCGGGCTCGTAAAACAGCATCCACCGCCCGAATGGGGCAGAGAGCGGAAGCCTCCTGACGTTCGAGTGGCGAACGGAAACGCTAGCCAGCGCGGTGCCGATGTACGGGGTGACGCGCAGTAGATCTGTGGTGTGATCGACTGCGTCGAGGAAGCGAAGGGCAATTGCTGTGCCCGCTTCCTCTCGCAGATAGTCGGCTATGTCTTCGAGATCGTGGCTTGCTTTACGGGTGTAATAGAGGGTAGTTCGAACTGGCATCAACGGGTCGCAGCGCGCCCTCTTGCCCGCGCGCGCAGGCGATTCATCATCTCGCCGGGCGGCTCACTCGACAGGCCGGAGTCGATACCTTCCTGCAACAGGGACTCCAACTCGGCACGAGCTTCCTCGACCTTGCCCTCGGCCAGCAGCGCGTCGACCCTGTGGCCGGGAAGAGTGTGCCCGGACTTTGGGGTATAGACACTCCGGTCTTCAGGGCTGTCCTCGAATTGCGGCTGCGCGGCGGTGGCCATATCGGACTCCTGGTGCGTATGCTACTCCATGTCGCCGCTGCGGCGCTTCAGGAGTTCCATGTCAGTTCAGGACGATATCGCCGCCATTGTGATCCAGGAGTCCACGCTCACGCTGCCGGGGTTCACGCCAGAGGTCGCCTGGCAGATCGGCACCACCCTGCGCGATCTTGCCGTCACACGCAAGCTCTCCATCGTCATCGACGTACGCCGCTTCGGCGCGCCGCACCAGCAGCTCTTCTACTGCGCACTGGCCGGAACCACGCCGGACAACCAGCGCTGGGTCGCGCGCAAGATCAACACCGTCGCCCGCTTCCACAAGTGCTCCTACCATGTGGGCCGGCTGCTGGAGCAGAACGGCCTCAGCTTCGAGGACCGCTACAACCTGCCCATCGAGGACTATGCGGCGCACGGCGGCTGCTTTCCCATTCAGGTTGAAGGCACCGGCATTGTGGGCGCGGTCACCGTCTCCGGCCTGCCCCAGCGCGAAGACCACAACCTGGTGGTGGAAGCGCTGTGCATCGTCACTGGACGCGACTACGACAAGCTGCGGCTGCCCGCCTGAACGCACGCCACCCCGTAGCCAGCCCGGTACCAAAGTGCGCCGCATGGCTCATGTTTCCCCGGACAACGCCGATACGCCTATGGTTGAATTGGGTTCTCCGGGGAACCGTCGTACCTTCTCCGCAGCCTCTGTTCCGGGAGCCTTATTCGTGTTGCGCTTCGCCACTTCGGTCTCGCTTTCGCTACTGGCCACGCTGCTGCTGGGGTGCAGTTCCGGCTGTAGCACCAAGGCCACGCCCGCAGCCACAGGGTCGAGCGCGCAGATCCAGCACGTCGTCGTCATCATGCAGGAGAACCGCTCCTTCGACAACCTGTTCAACGGCTTTCCCGGCGCGGATACGGTCACCTCCGGCATGAATGGCAACGTCAGTACGCCGCTCGTGGTGACTCCGCTGGGCAACGGGCCGGACATCGACCACACCCACACCGGATGGTGGAAGGAGTGGGACAACGGCAAGATGGACGGCTTCGCCCAGGGCGGCACCTTGACGCCCTATACCTACATCGACCCCAGCCAGACCGTCCCCTACTGGACCCTGGCGAAGAACTATACCCTGGGCGACCGGATGTTCCAGTCCAACACCGGCCCCAGCTTTGTGGCGCACCAGTACATGATTGCGGGCCAGTCCGGCAATGCATCGGAGAACCCCAACGGCGGCGTGTGGGGCTGCGACGCCCCCGCCAACGAGACCGTGGCGCTGCTGGGCCCCAACGGCACAGACCTGCCCGGCGTCTACCCCTGCTTCGACTACCAGACCATGGCCGACCTGCTGGATGCGAAAGGCATCTCCTGGAAGTACTACGCGCCGAGCCCGACCTCGGACGTATTCTTCGTCATCTCCGCCTACCAGGCGATCCGGCACATCCGCTTCGGCCCGGACTGGCAGAGCAACATCATCTCCCCGGAGACCCAGGTGCTGAGCGACATTGCGCAGGGCAAGCTGGCGCAGGTCACCTGGGTCGTGCCGGCCTTCGCCAACTCCGACCACCCCGGCGCGCCCGCCCAGGGACCGGACTGGGTGGCCTCCATCGTCAACGCCATCGGCGCCAGCCCCTACTGGAACTCCACCACCATCTTCATCGCGTGGGACGACTGGGGCGGCTTCTACGACCACGTGCCCCCACCGCAGGTGGACGCCATGGGCCTGGGCTTCCGCGTGCCCGTACTGGTGGTCAGCCCCTATGCGAAGCACGGCTACGTCTCCCACGTCACCCACGAGTCCAGCGGCTTTCTGCGCTATACGGAGGAGGTCTTCAACCTGCCGTCGCTGGGCACGCGCGACCGCACCGCCGACGACTTCAGCGACTGCTTCGACTACACCCAGACGCCGACGGCCTTCCCCAAACTCAAGACCGGCCACACGTCCGCATTCTTCCTGCAACAGAAGCCCTCCGGCCCCCCCGACGACGACTAGACTCGAGAGCCGTTACATACGGCCTGGCCTCAACCCCCAAAGAGCTTCTTGAAGAAATGCCCCACGGCATGGGCCAGCCCATGGTTCGACGGGGCTGGAGTAACCGTGCCGGAAGCAGGCGCAGCCGCCGCGGGCTGCGGTAAGGCTGCCGGGCGGACGCCGAGCTGGACAGCGGGCGGCGCGCCCACCTGCACCGCCTGCGCCGGAGGCGGCGCGACCGGGTGCGGCACGACGAGCGGCGGAAGAGTCGGCTGGGCCGGCTTGCTGGAGTCCAGCACGTCCGGGTCTTCCAGCCCAGGGCTGTAGCTGAGCGCGCCCGTGATCTGGGTGTGCACCTCGCCGGGCTGAGCCTGCGGAACCTCTGCCGGCGCGGCCAGCCCTGCGCTGATGGCCATGGGGAAGGGATGCGCCTCCGCAGCGGGGGTGGGCGGAACGACCGGCGCGACCGGCGGGGTGGGTGCCGCGGCCGCCGGCTTGGGGGACGTGCCGCTGCCATGGGCGATCAGCGCGTCCGCCATCGACATGCCCTTCGCGTCCGGGCAGCCGCAGGGCGAGCTCTCGCTATCCACCACCTCGTGCAGGCTGCCATGCTCGAACAGCACATGCTGGCCGGCGCGCAGCTCGTACATCGAATCGCCAAACGGGTCGGAGACGGCGAGCGTGGGCGCTGCGGCGCCGCGGTTCTCCACGCAGGTGTCGCCATTGCGTGCCACCCGCAGCCGCAGGTCCAGCAGGCCCCGGTTGCGCACGGTCAGGCGCAGGTCCGGCGTCATCACCGCATCGGTGGCGGTGGCCGTCATCTGGATCTCGATTGCGCCGCGGTCGAGCGAGAACAGCAGCGGCGCGGCCACTCCCATGGCTCCGCTCTCAGTCACGTGCAGCGCGCTGGTCTGGCACACGTTCACCGTGCCGCCGCGGCTCAGCGCGATGGGCGCGGTGTGGTCCTTGGCCGTCACGCTGACCGACCCGGCCAGCACCGCCCGTCCGTCGATGGTGTCGGTCGAGCCCGTCACCTCCGCATCGGTGGTGGAGACGTAGCCGATCGTCTGCTGCCCGTGCGCCGCTGCAACGCACAACACCGCCAGCACCAGCGGTCGAGCGAAGCGGACTGGAGTTCGCAGGGTCATTGCGTCTCAGCTACATCTTCAGGAAGTTGTGGATGATCTGCTTGCCGTGCGTGGTCAGCACGCTCTCCGGATGGAACTGCACGCCTTCAATCGGCAGCGTCCGGTGGCGCAGCCCCATGATGGTGGTAGCCGTCGACTTGCCGCCGTTTACCTCCGCCGGGGTGCGCGCGGAGACCTCCAACTCCTCCGGCAGGCCCTCCTCCGCCACAATCAGCGAGTGGTAGCGGGTGCAGGTCATGGTCGTGGGGATGTCGGCGAAGATGGTTCTGCCGTCGTGCGTGACCTCGCTGGTCTTGCCGTGCATCAGCTTCTGCGCGCGCACCACGTTGCCACCAAACGCCGCGCCGATGGCCTGATGCCCCAGGCAGACGCCCAGGATGGGCACGCGCGGGCCGCCCTGGCTGGCGCGCCGTGCAAAGTGGCGGATCAGCTCGATGGAGATGCCTGCGTCCTCGGGAGTACACGGGCCGGGCGAGATCAGGATGTGCGATGGGGCGAGCGCCTCCACCTCCGCGGGCGTCAGCTCGTCGTTGCGGCGCACCACGATCTCCGCGCCCAGTTCGCCCATGTACTGGACCAGGTTGTAGGTGAAAGAGTCGTAGTTGTCGAGCACAAAGACCATGGCTGGCAGCGGTTCCCTTTCCTCCAGTGTATCTCCGCCGGACCCGGCAACCGAATCGGAGGATTTACCATGGACGGCATGCGGCACATCCTTGCACTCCTGCTCGTCTTCGCTTTGGGCGCGCACACGCTTCCCGCACACGCGCAAGCTCCGGCCACCGGCCAGGCTCCGGCCACCATCCAGGTGCAGAGCCAGATCGTGCTGCTGGACGTCACCGTTACCGACGCCCAGGGCAAGCCAGTCACCGACCTTCGCCAGGACGAGTTCCGCATTACCGAGAGCAAGGTTCCGCAGACCGTCGTCAGCTTCGAGCCGCCGTCGGCACACCGGATGCCCGCAACCGCTGAGGCAGGCAACCCGATTGTCAACTCCACCGCCGACCTGGCGAAGATCGGCGAGGCGCCCGTGACCCTGCTGGTGCTGGACGAGCTGAACACGGGCTTCTTCGACCGTGACTTTGCGCGCACGCGCACGATTGCGTGGCTGAAGCGCCAGCCCGCGGTGCTTCCGCAGCCCACCGCGCTGCTCGCCATCAACGACCGGAACCTCCACCTGCTGCGCGACTATACTCAGGACCGCGCGGCCCTGCTGGACGTGTTGAACAAGCACACGGGCGACGTGCAGTGGCGGCAGGAGGGGAACGCTGACAGCTCCTCCACGCAGGAGAACATGGGCGCGGTGCTGGCAGCGCTCGAAGAGCTTGCCCAGGCCACGCGCGGCATTCTCGGGCGCAAGAATATTCTCTGGGTCGGCATCGGATTTCCCTCGGTCGCGATCAGCGATCTCAACCGCACCGACGCCGATGCCGTGAACGTGAATCTGCGCTACCTGGTCGACCTGATGATGCAGGCGCGGGTCACGCTCAGCGTCATCGGTCCCGGACTGAGCGCGTCGGAGACCAACCTCTTCAACTCCACACTGGGATCGGGAGGCACCCAGACGCAGGCGGACCAGACCCAGACGGACACCAATATGTCGGCGCTGGACAACGGCAGCGGCGTGCTGAAGTTCTCCCAGCTTGCCACCTCCTCCGGTGGCCACAACTACGCCGCGCGCAACGATATCGACGCCGAGATCGGGCGCAGCGTGGACGAGGGCGCCAATTACTACACCCTCTCCTACCGGCCCACGGACCACTCCGGCGATCCCAGGGTGTATCGCAGGATTCTGGTCACCGTCACCCGCCCTGGGCTTAGCGTCCAGACGCGCGACGGCTACTATCGGCAGCAACAGCAGCAGAATCTTTCGGCGAAGGACTCGACCAGACAGGTTGCCTTCGATCTGAACAACGCCGCGGTCAGCACCATCGCGTTCACCGATCTGCATGTGGCCGCCGAGCGCGCCGGCCCGGGCCAGTTCACGCTGCACGCCACCGCGCGCGACCTGGGCTGGCACGACCTTCCCGACGGCCGCCGCCATGCCGACATCGTACTGATGGCCGCGTGCCTGAACGTCAACGGCAAGCTGCTGTCGAAGACCGTTGCCACATTGGGTTCGAACACCGACGCGACGCTTGCGTCCATCAACCTCTCCGCCGCGGCGCTGCCCATGCACGTGGTTCCGCCGCCGGGCACGGCGCGCATCCGCTTCGTCGTCCGCGACATGGTGAGCGGGCGGGTGGGCACAGCCGATATCAAACCCTGACGCCACGCCGCGCTGTCAGCAGGTCCATTGCAATCAGCGCCGCCAGCAGTGGAAGCAGCCAGATCACGCGCGCCTGGTAGCGCGAGTCGCTGGACGAGAGCACCGCCGTCACCAGCGCATTGGCCACCAGCGCCGGCAGCACCACCACCGCCAGTCCCAGCAGCCGGTGGCGGCGGCGGAGCCATATCCATGGCAGCAACACGACCGCCAGCACCGCCGCCGGAATCACGATCCAGCGCTGGAGACGGGTAAACCGCTGGGTGGGCACGGCACTGCGCGCCTGCAGGCTGCGCGCGTAGCGCGTGGCGGCATTGGGAATCACCAGCGGCAGTTGCTGCTGCATCCAGTCGTTGTTGTCAAAGTCGTTCACGCCAAAGTCCTGGATCTGCCCGATGAAGTTGGCCCACGAGCGCGCCGCCTGCATGCGCGGATACGCGCGCACCGTGGCCAGCACCAGCGGCATCTCTTCCGCCATCAGGCGCTGCTGGGTGGCCTTGTCCGCGCTGGACCACACCCCGCCCTCGGTCCAGAGGAAGTCGTCGTCGTTGTCCGGCAGGTGGCCGACGCTCTTGCAGATGGCCCAGTCCAGGCTGGCGCAGTGCTGCTGCAGATAGAGTGTGCCAGGGCCATCCGCAATGATCCGCGCCATCAGGTACGGCGGATGGTTGCCGAAGAGGGATGGCCGCCGGTAAAGATAGGCATGCAGCCCCATCTGCGCCGCCATCGCCACCGCGATCAGCAGGGCAACGCGGACCAGCCCGGCGCCCGAGATCGCACCGCGCAGAGCCGGGACGCGGCGGACCAACACCCACAACAGCACCAGCAGCAGAAGCAGGCCCATGGCCAGCATCAGGTGGGTAGCATGCGCCGTTATCCCCCACAGCGCCAGCACCGCCAGACCCCAGCGCTCCGCGCCAGAGAGCGTCTCGCGCGCAAACACCAGCAGGTAGATCGCCAGATACACCAACGGGCCCAGGATGTCTGGCATCAGGAAGCAGACGTACCAGCTCACCGAAGTCAGAGCGCTGAGCCCCGCCACCAGCAACAGGTACGTCCCGGCGGTGGCACGCGGCAGCAGCGACCGAACCACCAGCCACAGCACCCACGCCGTGAGCGCCGCATTGAGCGCGACGATGGGCCACGGGCTCAGACCCAGGTTGAAGGGAAAGATGCCCAGCGAATAGAACTCCGACCGCCCCGGTTCCATGCCGAGCGGCCGATGCAGAAACAGCGCACGCGCCACGCCGCGGCCATCGCCCAGGTAGCTGACACTGTCCGGAAAGATCAGCGGGTAGTGGTTGAGGAACGCCGGCCAGCATAGCGCCACGGCCGCGCACAGCGTGGCAAGCGCGGAGGCGCCAGGTGGCGTGTCAGCGAGCGGCACGAGTCTCTTGGATGGCCTCAACGCCCAAATCTTACAGCGGCTTGGGGCCTACGTCGAATCCGGCGGTCAGCGCAGGGGTCAGCGCAGGAAGGAATGGAAGAAGTTGCGCCGGACGAAGTCGACGACCATGATGCCCAGGATCAGCGCGCCCATCGCCCAGGTGTAGTCGCGGAATACGACGCTGTGGTCGATCTCGGAGGCGAGGGAGTTGTTCTGGTCGGGATGATCGGGGTTGTAGCGGATCGGAAAGGTGTCGCGCGGCTCCACCTGGACGGTCGAGCTCAGCACGCCGGTATATCGGGCCCCGCCGACTGTATAGGCGAAGCCGACGGTGTAGTGCGGCAGTTGCGGGTCGGGCCCGCCTCCGTCCCAGCGGCGAGTGTCGCCATGCACCCGGCGGCAGTCCGTCACCTCGGCCTCGGTCTGGGGCCAGTGGCCGGGCCAGTCCTGGTACAGCGCGTGTTCGATGGAGGCCACGGACATGGGGAGGATTCTTAGAGCAGTTTCGCACTTTCTGTGGCCACAGCGAATGCGCGCAGGGTGGCTCGGACCTAGTCGATGAAGTAGCCGATATCGGTCAGCAGGCGGTCGCTCAGCTCGACGCCCAGGAGGCGCGCCTGCTGTGAGCCGTACATGCTGCCTTCGAAGCGCTGCAGCACGGAGGCCGGCAGGTCAGTCTGTTGCCGCAACATCTGCAGTAGCGCCGCGCTGTCCGTCAGGTACTGGTAGTCACCGGGCAATCCACAGGCGGGTTTAATGGTGAGGGAGAGCGGAATTGCTCCTTTGCCGGACATCGAAGCTGCAGTGGCGCGGGTAATAAGGTTGACTCGCATGCACAGAGAGTGCCACCGGCATTCGGGTCTCACCATGCCCCAAACGGGTACCAAGGTAATACAAGTGGGTTACGAAGAAGGTATCAGGGTGGTATGAAGCAGGTGTTGGGGTGTAGATGCGTTCGATTCTTCGAGAATACGGCCGCGGGCTATAAACTGCGCGCGCGTTCGATGGCTCGCACCACGGCGCGGGCTTTGTTAGTGCACTCTACAAACTCGGCCTCCGGGACGGAGTCGGCCACGATGCCCGCGCCCGCCTGGATATGTCCCTGCTCGCCGTTCATGTACAGCGTGCGGATGGCGATGCACGAGTCTAAATTTCCCGAAAAATCGGCGTACAAAATGGAGCCGCCGTAGACGCCGCGGCGCGCTGGCTCCAGCTCCTCGATGATCTCCATGGCGCGGATCTTGGGAGCGCCGGAGAGCGTGCCCGCCGGAAAGCAGGCGCGGAATGCATCGATCGGCGTGAGCTCGGCCTTGAGCTTGCCTTCCAGAGCGCTCACCAGGTGCATCACATGGGAGTAGCGCTCCACGAACATCAGGTCCTTCACCTTGACGCTGCCGTACTCGCTCACGCGGCCTACGTCGTTGCGGCCCAGGTCCACCAGCATCACATGCTCGGCCAGTTCCTTCTCATCGGAGCGCAGGTCCGCCTCCAGCGCGCGGTCTTCCACCTCGTCCGCGGAGCGCGGGCGCGTGCCGGCGATGGGCCTGTACTCCACATCGCGGCCATGCACACGCACCAGCAGTTCCGGCGAGCTGCCCACAATGTGCGCCGCCCCGCGCTGGGCCAGCCGCTTCGCAGTCTTGCCCTTCAGCTTTTTGCCGGCGCTGGACGCGTCCAGCCCAAAGCGCAGAAAGTACATGTACGGCGATGGATTGACGATACGCAGCGCGCGATACACATCGAACGCATCCACGCCCGGAACGCAGTCAAAGCGCTGCGAGAGCACGCACTGGAAGACATCGCCCGAGGCAATGTACTCCTTGGTCCTGGCCACAGCCTTCAGAAACGCGGGCTTGGTGGTGCGTGCAGTCAGCTTCAGCTTGGCGGTCGCGGCCAGCTTCTTCGCCGGCTTGGGCAGCGCACGCGACAGGCGCTTCTCCAGCCGGCCCAGGCGCTTCAGCGCGCGGGCGTAGGCGTCCTGCGCCGCGGCAGTCGCCATCTTCGCCAGTTGCGCTGCGGCGCCGGTCTCGCCCTTTTGCTCGCTCAGCGCGCGCGAGGCCAGCAACGCCGCCACGGCCGCCAGATCGGCGGTCACGATCAGGTGGATCTCCTTCTTGACGTGGTCGAAGGCCAGCACCTGATCGAAGAACATCAGGCACGCATCCGGCACGCCCAGCTCGTCCTTGGCCAACGACGGCAGCCGCTCAATCTGGCGCACCACGTCATAGCTGAAGAAGCCGACCGCGCCGGCGGTAAACGGCGGCAGTCCGGGCAGGCGCGCCGGCGTGTGGCCGCTCAACGCCTGCTTCAACTCCGCAAAGATGTCGCCCTCAAATGCCCGGCGCTCGCCCCGGTTCTGGTCGACGATGGACGTGCCGCGCGAGACGATCTTGCGGTAGGGCTGGATGCCGATGAAGGTGTAGCGGCCCACATGCTCGCCGCCCTCCACCGACTCCAGCAGGAACGCCTCGGGCTCATTGCCCGCAATGCGGAGAAAGGCGGAGACCGGCGTCTCCAGGTCCGCCGTCACCGTGCGGTAGACGGGGACCAGCGTGTGGTCGTGGCTCAGCTTGAGAAACTCGCGGGCGGACGGAGAGGCTTGGGGTGCGGCAGGCATAGCGTGTGCTTCCATCATACGTGCGGAAGGCACACTGGACCTGGAATCCCTCTGCTACGCGGAAAGACCCGCTGCACTCGACGCTCCGCCACTGCTCCTGCGGCGTGCCACGGCCGCCAGAACCAGGATGCCGGTGCCCAGCAGCAGCAGCGAAGAAGGCTCCGCCGTAATACCCGGCGCCGACAGGAACGAACCGCCGGAGATATCGTAGGCAAAGCTTCCAGCCTCCGGGTACATGTCGACCTCCGCGATGAAGTCGGTGCCGGAGGAGTCCTGCCCCACATCGCTCACGCCCGGGTCGCTGCTGCCAGGGTCGCCGGCAGGTGAGACAAATACCGGGTCGGTGGGAGACACATCCGTGGTCGGGCTGTCCGTAAAGGCAGACGCACCGGCGCTGGATGGCTCATCGGAGCTGTAGGGAAGGGTTGAGGCGTGAGCAATCAGGCTGGAGGCGGCGATCGCTCCCGCAAGGGCAACGTGCTTCAAGTGGCCGAAGTGTTTGCAAATGATCAAGGGAACCGGACCTCAGTGGTGCAAGTTGCAGGTTGCGCTGCACATAACAGGATGCCAGGGCATGGGATGCGATCTGTCCGCAGCCGAGGCAGGCGACGCTCCGAAATCTGATTCGGAGGTCGTTCCATTCTGACAACTGCATGCCGACGCGGCCATACCAAATAAGTGGTATACGGACCGGGAGCCGTTCCCCGCCCCCTCAGACCTCCGTGATCTCAGCCTCCACCCGCACCGGAAAGTTGACCGAGTTGGCAATAAAGCACTTAGCGTGGGCGGAGTGGTGAAGATCGCGCGCGAGCGCCAGGTCGGTACCCGCCACCACCGTCACCCGCGGCCGCAGGGTGGCGCTCTGGAAGCGGCCGGAGCCGTTGGGCGCCTCCTGCATCGCGCCCTCGGCCTGATCCGCGTAGGCCAGCACCAAGATCCCCGCGTCCGCGCACAGGTGCAGGTATGCGAGCTGGTGGCAGGCGGAGAGCACCGCCACCAGCAGCTCCTCCGGGTTCCAGCGGGCGGGATCGCCGCGGAAAGCCTTGTCGGACGAGCCCGGAATCGGCTGCTTGCCCGGCGCGGTGAGCTCGTGGTCGCGGCGGTAGTCGCGGTAGCCGGAGGTGCCGCTGCCATTGTTGCCCGTCCACTCCAGTGCAACGGTGTATTGGTGGGTTCTGGCCACGGTTTCTCCTTTGCAGCGCCCAGCTGAGTGGCCAGTTTAAAGCACCTGCCGCGGCTCGCGCCACAGACCGTCCGCAGCCGCAGGAAATGTGTCCAGGCAGGGTGCGCCGCGCATCCAATCCCGTGGCGTCTGGACGGATGCCCCGTGGCGTCCGGGCAGGTGGCGCGCGTGGTTCGGCGCAGCTTGCCCCCGACGCCGGCATGGGCCTATGCTCTGGAGGCTTGGGGTCGCAGCCGATGAGTTTTGCACCACCCCGAAATGGAGAACACATGGCAACAGAGCAGTTGATTCCCGCAACCGAACGGCCCGCAGCAACCGAGCGCCGCAAGACCGTCCAGTTCGTCCCGCTGATGTCGCTCGAAGAAGAGTTGAATCCCTGGCTGGCGCAGGAGGCCCGCTTCGATTACGCCGCCAAAAAGCTGAACCTGGACGACGGCATCTGGAAGGTGCTGCGGCAGCCCACCCGCGAGCTCATCGTCCACATCCCGGTGGGCATGGACGACGGCCGCATCGAGGTCTTTACCGGCTACCGCGTGCAGCATTCCATCTCCCGCGGGCCGGGCAAGGGCGGCGTCCGCTATGCGCCGGACGTGAGCCTGGACGAGGTTCGCGCCCTGGCCAGTTGGATGACCTGGAAGTGCGCCGTGGTCAACATCCCCTTCGGCGGCGCCAAGGGCGGCATCATCTGCGATCCGCGCGGCATGTCGCAGGGCGAGCTGGAGCGGCTGACCCGCCGCTACACCGCGGAGCTGATCGAGTTCATCGGGCCGGAGAAGGATGTGCCCGCACCCGACATGGGCACCAACGAGCAGACCATGGCCTGGATGATGGACACCTACTCCATGCACATGCGCCAGACCGTCACCAGCGTCGTTACCGGCAAGCCGGTGGAGCTGGGCGGCTCGCGCGGCCGGCTGGAGGCCACCGGGCGCGGCATCTCCGTGGTGTGCGACCAGGCGCTGAAGTATCTCTGCATGCCGGTGGAGGGCTGCCGCGTCATCGTCCAGGGCTTCGGCAACGTGGGGTCCAACGCGGCCAAGCTGCTCTTTGACAAGGGCTACACCATCGTCGGCATCGCGGAGGTCGACGGCGGCCTGTACAACGCAGACGGCATCGACATCAACGCGCTGCTGCGCCACCGCGCGAAGGCCCGGACCATCACCGGGTTTGCCGAGGCGGAGGCAGCCGACCCCGCCGAGCTGATGACCCGCGAGTGCGAGATCCTGATCCCCGCCGCCACCGAGAACGTCATCACTAGCCGCAACGCAGCCAGCCTGCGCTGCCGCATCCTGTGCGAGGGCGCCAACGGGCCAACCACCATTCCCGCAGACCAGATCCTGGCCGACAAGAAGGTCTTTGTCATCCCGGACATCCTGGCCAACGCCGGCGGCGTGACCGCCAGCTACTTCGAGTGGGTGCAGGACCGCATGGGATTCTTCTGGACCGCGGAGGTCGTCAACGAGCGCCTCGACCGCATCATGACCGAAAGCTTCCAGGACGTGATCGCTTACGCCCAGACCCACGCCGTGAACAACCGCATCGCCGCCTACATGCTGGCCATCGACCGCGTGGCCTACACGACCAGGAAGCGGGGAATGTATGCGTAGAGGCGGTGGTTAGTGGTTAGTGGTTAGTCGACTCAAATCGTCACATTCAGCGTGACTGTCTGCGATTCCACTTCGGACGTTCCTGTCGAGCTGCCCGTTACCTGGAACGTATAGGTCCCAGGACGGTTGCCCAGGTCGGTGCAGTTGCCGCAGCCCGTCACCTGCATGGCCGTCGCAACCGCAACGATGGCCACCAGCATCCGCAGCCAGCGCCGCCGGCCCGGCAGCAGCAGCGCCAACAGACCCGCCAGCGATGGCAGCGCAACCGGCGTCAGGGCCGGGCCGCCGTGGTTGCCTCCCGTGAAGTACGGCTGCGTGGTACCGCACGCGTGCGGCGCGGAGGTGCCCACAAACAGCGTCGTGCTGCTGGGGGTGGTAGCGCCGGGGGTCAGGGTGCTGTTCAGGAAGGTGCACGACATCTCCGCCGGCAGGTTGGCGCACGCGAGGTTCACGCCAAAGTTGAACCCATTGAGCGCGCTGACGGTGACGGTCAG
>Ga0302278_10001424_pt1 | contig 29305 bp, 30 predicted proteins | sample III_Bog_N3_2_FD_194543 | JGI IMG/M metagenome (GOLD analysis project Ga0302278, IMG submission 194543) | Peat permafrost microbial communities from Stordalen Mire near Abisko, Sweden - III_Bog_N3_2 | ecosystem: Environmental > Terrestrial > Soil > Wetlands > Peat | place: Sweden: Abisko... | reverse complement strand
CAACAAACCGGCCAGCCGTTCGGCTGGTCGGGCTTGTTGGAGCGTCCACCAGTCGGGCGTCTGCCACATCGTCCATGACTTCGTCCTCCGGGCCACCGTCCGGCCCCACTACCGCAAAACCCAACCTGTCTGCGTGCTGAAAGGCCGCGGCGTCGTCACCGTCGACGGAGATACGGCAACCATTTCTTAGCCACTTATGAACCCCATCGAATCCTACCCGTCCATTTTCAATCTTGGCCATCGCGCCCTCCTCCCACTCCTCTCCGTCCCCCTCGTGATCGAGGAGAAGGTCGACGGCTCACAATTCTCCTTCGGGAAAGATCTCGAGGGGAACCTCGCTTGCCGGTCGAAAGGCAAGCAGATCAACATGGAAGACCCGGAAAAGCTGTTTGGGAAGGCCGTGGAGTCGGTGCGCTCGATCGGGGATAGCCTGATCCCCGGATTCACTTATCGCGGGGAATACTTGTCGAAGCCGCACCATAATACCCTGACCTACGGGCGGGTCCCGGCGCTCAATGTCATCATCTACGACGTCCAAGACGCCGCCGGGTGGTTCCTCGACCGGAACAACAAACAGGTCCTCTGCGTGGGCCTCGGGTTGGAGCTGGTGCCCACCTATTACCATGGCAAACTCCCCGAGGAGAATGCGGAAGCTTTCCTGCGATCGTTCCTCGACCGGGAGAGCATTCTCGGAGGACAGAAGGTTGAGGGCATCGTGCTCAAGCCGGCCGGCTACGATGTCTTCGGCCCGGACAAGAAACTCGTCATCGCCAAGCTGGTAAGTGAAGCGTTCAAGGAGGTCCACGGAGCAACTTGGAAGACGGAGCACGGCCCGAAGTCTGGTGCTGACATCCTCCAGCTCCTCGGACGCCAGTTCGCGACGCCTGCCCGGTGGCAGAAGGCGATCCAGCATTTGTCCGAGGGCGGCCAGATTGAGAACGACCCCCGCGACATCGGGAAGCTCATGAAGGAAGTCCCCGAGGATGTGCTCCGTGAGTGCAAGGAAGAGATCCTCGACGCTGTGTTCGCGTGGGCGTGGCCGCAGTTGAAGCGGACCCTCACGACGGGTCTTCCGGAGTGGTACAAAGAGAAGCTCGTGGCGTCAGCTTTCGAGACAGTGGCAGCCGGGGTTTAATACACCGCTCACCTACCTATGATTTCCGACACCTCTCTTTCATCCGCCATTTTTCAGCAAGGCACCACGACAGCTCCGCCCCCGGTGACCGGTAACCCCGATTTCGATAACACCTACGCCGTCGACTTCGAGACGTATTACGACAAGGAATGCACGGTCAAACTGCTCGGCAACCACCACTATTGCCGGCACCCGATGTTCGACGCGTATCTCGTCTCGATCTACGGCCCGGGCGTCAGCTTCGTCGGCCACCCGCAGGAAGCCCCGTGGCACCTGATCCGAGGCAAGGGTAAACGCTGGATCTCCCACAACGCGGGGTTCGACGAGGCGGTGCAGCTCTCCCTCATTGAGAGCAAGGCCATCCCCGCGGACGCGCTTCCCGAAGAATGGCTCTGCACCGCCGACATGGCCGCCTACTTCGGAGCCCCGCGAGCCATGAAGCTGGCCCTCAAGTGGTTCTTCAACATGGAGATCTCGAAGCAGGCGCGAGACGACATGAAGGGGAAGTATTGGTACATGCTCGGTGACGAGCAGAAAGCGACCATGCTGGCGTACGCGATGGACGATTCTGTCTATTGCCGCGACAAGCTTTGGCTCACTCTGGCCCCGCTGTGGCCGGCGCACGAGCGGAAGCTCTCGACCCTGACCCGCACCATGGGGCGACGGGGTGTCAAGCTCGACATCCCCCTTCTCCACGAAGGACTAGCCAAGCTCCGTGCAGTCAAGGAAACCTCCCGACAGATCATCCCCTGGGCACCGGAAGACTTAGACAACGAGAAAGGAATCCTTTCCAAGAAGCAGCTCAATCTCTGGTGCAAAGAGCAGGGAATCGAGGCTCCGTCGTCCCTCGCGAAAGACAGTCCGGAATGCCTAGCCTGGGAAGAAAAGTACGGGGACAGTTACCCGGTCGTCGGCGCGATGCGGGACCACCGCCGGTCTAACATCCTACTCAAGAAGCTGGAGAAGATGGAGAGCAGGCTATTGCCCAACGGCCGGATGATTTTTTACCTCAAGTATTTTGGGGCGTGCATCACGGGCCGGTGGTCCGGGGATGGCGGTCTGAACATGCAGAATCAGAACCGCGACGAGGTGTTCGGGGTCGACCTGCGTCACATCACTATTGCCGGCGAGGGATGCAAGTTCGCGATTGCTGACTCCTCCCAGATCGAACCTCGCACACTCGCATGGCTGGCGGGGAATACGGGATTTTTGCAGAAGATCCGCGAAGGTTTCGGCGTCTACGAAGCGTTCGCCGTGGCCAAAGGGAAGTGGCCGGCGGAGAAGAAAGGCAAGCTCAAGAAGGAAGACCCATCGCTCTACAAGTGGGCGAAGGCGGCCGTCCTCGGGCTCGGCTACGGCTGCGGCAAGGACAAGTTCATCTTGGTAGCCAAGATCATGGCGGACCTCGTCATCACGCTCGAGGAGAGCACAGCCATGGTGAACGACTTCCGCACGACGGAGACGCACACCACGGACCTGTGGAAGAAGTTGGAGAAGGCGATGAAGTGCCACATCGGGAAGGATTTCTTGATCCAGCTCCCGACCGGCCGGCTCCTGCGGTATCGCAAGGTGGAGGTGGAAGATGGTGGTGGCTTGTCGGCGGAGGTGGTCAAGCAGGTCCACGGCGCGGAAAAAGTGATCCGTATGCGCTACTGGGGCGGAGTCCTCACGGAAAACATCGTCCAAGCGACGGCCCGTGAAATCTTCGCGGCGATCATGCTCCGCCTCGAAGCGGCGGGAATCCCTGTCGTCATGCAGGTCCACGACGAAGTGATCTGCGAGGTCCCCGCTGGGACGCAGGAGGAAGAGGAGGCGATGAAGCTCAAAATCGAGGGCATCATGTCCGCCACGCCGGGCTTCATGAAGGGGTTGCCTTTGGGGTGTGAATCCCAGTTTTCCACCCACTATTTGAAGTAACGGGTTGCTTATACCGCAACCATACCTGACATTTGCCGACCCATGGAAACCTCTCCGACTGTCCCCACCCCGCCCCCTACACCCACAAACCGGGAGCAATGTACCCAAGTCTGCATCGACGCCATCAAGCTCGGCGCAGATGCGGGGCTCGAAAAAATCATCCTGGGCGTTTCCCGCTCCCTGCTTGGGATCCTCTTGCAGGGGCAGCGGATGAACACCCCGTTCCCGATGTTCAGTGCCAAGGTGCTGGATGAAGCAGGGGCCGAGGCCACGATCAGTGCAGTGATGTTCTGCGACCCGAGCCTCCCCGGAGTCGCCGCCTACTCAATGTCTTGGCCCACAGCGCCGCTGTTCCCGGTGACACTGACACCCCCTGCGGAGGGAGCGAAGTAAGTGGCTGCCTACTACAACGAGTTCGTCCCCGAGCTCGCGGCACAATTCATCCTTTCGTTTTCCGATATTTACCCGTCCTAAGATGCCTTCTCCTGAAATCATCACGGCGATCTACGCCCGCCTCGGGTCCAACACCGTTCTTCTCCCTCTCCAGTTTGGCACGAAGAAGTGTCTGGCCCGGGGGTGGCAGAAGACGCAAATCGCCGACACTCAGACCGCGGCCTACTCCGCATCCCTATTGGTAGCCAATGTGGGTGTTAGCCTTGGGGCACCCTCTGAGGGTCTGATCTCCATTGACCTCGACGACGACGACGTTGCCGCGGAGCTCCTGGACAAAAACCCGTCTCTGGCCAGTACACTCCGCACTCGCGGGGTGCGCGGTTGCAACCTCTGGGTCCGCATCGACGGGGAATACCCGGGCTCCTGCAAGCTTTTCAGCAAAGCGCAAAACAAACCAGTCGGCGAGTGGCGCTCGACCGGCAACTACACCGCGATCTACGGCCGGCACCCGACCGGCTGCGACTACACTTGGCTCGTGGATGCCCCGGCGGTCACGCTCAAATATTCCGACATCATTTGGCCGGACGACGTCAGCGTTTCGGAGCCAAGCAAATCGGTCGTGCGCGAGGTCGGGAAACCCCTCGCCGAGACCTTGCTCGCCAACCGGCGCAAGGTGGCCGAGACCCAACTCCATGGCGTCATCTGGGAAGATGATGTTCGCGGGTTCTGCCGTTGCCCGGGCAAGGAGCGGCACACGGCCGGTGACGGTGATCGGGATTGTCAGGTCGCGGTCGACGGCGTCCCGACCGTACATTGCCTCCACACCTCCTGCATGGCGGAGGTGGTCCGCGCCAACGCCCTCCTCCGCCAAGCCAGCCTATCCAACGAGGTCGTTATTCTCCCCGACGGTTACGCCAGCGTGGAAGACGCCGCGGAGCAGGTATACGAGATCCTGAAAGGCACTCGTAATTTCTACCTCCGCGGGAACACGGTGTCCGAGATCGGCTCCTCGACGACCACGGGGCCGTGTCTGGAACCGATGACGGTCATCCGGGCACAGGCGACGTGGGAGAAGTATACCCGCTTTGGCTTCCGCAAGTTCAAGGACGGCGAAGAGAAAACGACTCTCTGTCTTCTGCCCGAGCTCCACGCCAAGCTTCTCCTTGCCGCGGACGAGCGTAAGCGTCTCCCCTTCGTTGAGGGTGTGGTCACGTGCCCCATCCTTTTCAAGGACGACACGGGGGCTCTGGCCATCCACAGCGATGGCTACAACGCACAGACCAAGCTTTACGTATCCAACGCCACCGGGGCGACAGTTCCCGTCGTCCCGCTCAAAGAAGCGATCGAAGCAATTCGGGATCTCGTCGGCGATTTCCTCTTCGAGAGCCCCGCGCACCGGAGCCGCGCTATCATGAGCTTCATCACGCCGGCTCTCGTGTTCTCCGGCCTTCTAGGGGGCCGCCCGCCCGTCGACGTGGCGGAAGCCGACGACAGCCAGGCCGGCAAGGGATACCGGCACAAGATGATCTGCGCCATCTACGGCGAGACCCCGGCGATGGTGAGTCAGAAGAAAGGCGGCGTTGGTGGCCTCGATGAAAGCTTCCAGGAGGCACTGATCCGCGGCCGTCCGTTCATCTGTCTCGAAAACTTGCGCGGCCGGCTGGACTCGCCCCTCGTGGAGGGTTTCTTGACCGCCCCGGACACGTTCGGTGCCCGCGGCTTCGGCAAAGCGGAGATCGAGGTGAAGGTCAGCCGCTTCGTCACCCTCCTGTCCTCGAACGAGTTGAGTCTTACCGTCGACATGGCCAACCGGTCGTCGATCATCCGCATCCAGAAGCAGCCCCAGTTTTTCAAATTCAAGCAGTACGGCGACGGGGTCCAGAAAGTCGACGTGGCGGAGTGGATCAAGCTCAACCAGTCGTACTACCTCGGGTGCGTCTACCGCGTGGTGCAGGAGTGGTACAGCCGCGGTTGCCCCGGTCGCGAGGACCACGGGGACCACGATTTCCGGTGGTGGGCAAGGCGGGGAGATTGGTTTTGCCAGAACCTTTTCGGCGAGGCACCCATGCTCGTGGGTCACCGATCCATTCAGACCCGTGCCGGCGACGCCCGGCTCTCCTGGTTGCAACGCGTCGCCGTCCAGGCCGACAAGAGCGGCAGACTGTTTGAGCCGTTGAAAATGCACGAGCTTTTGAACCTCTGCGGGGAAGGCGGGTTCGAGCCGTACCGGAAGTCAGGGGATGCGAACAAGCAATTCGGAGACGACGCGGCGGAGCTGCGTTACCTCGGAACCAGCTTCGGGCCGCTCTTCCAGCGGTGCGCCAACCGTGTCGATCTCGACGGCTACTCCATCGTCCGGGACGAGACGACGGCCACGCGGGAAACCAACGGCCAAACATTCTCCGTAAAGGGGTACACGGTTTTGAAGGCGGGCGTGGAACCGCCTGCCGTTTCCTCATCACCAAACACGCACCCAGTGACGGAGACTTCTTCTCCTGCGTCCATTTCCTTCACCTCAACCCTACCCAAAGAATAACCATGGCTACTCACCCACAACTACAACAGCTGTCTTCGGATCTCAACAACCCGGAACTCCCCCGGGACCTCGACGCTTATGAAAAGATCAAGTGCCCGCTGACGATTGGGGCCGTCGTCTCGTGGTACTATAAAGACGAAGAAAAGTTTTGCCTTGAGGAGAAGATTGACGTGCGCAGAAACTCGCAGTGGGAGGGAGTCCTTATCCCTCGGCCGGACATCGAGTGTCGAGGGGAGGGTTTGGAACCCGAAGATTGTGTTCTGGTGGTCTATAACGAGCCGTGCGAAAAGTGCTACCCAGATGTCGAGTACGTCGCATTGAACAGGTTCCTCGACTGCGAAGACTTGGTCGAACTTTTTGCAGTGGGAGCGCGGTCATGAAAATGAACTCCGTAAAGTCGTCCCAGATCTCGGAGATCGGGCACGACCCGGCGACCAAAACGCTCGCCGTGAAGTTCAAAACCGGAGGCGTCTACCACTATGGCAACGTCTCCGCGAGTGACCACCACACCTTGGTGACGGCCCACAGCGTCGGGTCGCACTTCGCCACCAACATCAAAAACCAGCCGAAGTTTCCGGCCACCAAGCAGTAACCATGAAAGCGAAAATCACGATTAAGCAGACGTTCACGGTTGAGCTCGACGGAAAACCTGTTTCGGGAGAGTTCCACATCGAGAGTGATTGGGAGGGATTTGTAAAACTGGAGTCTAACTCTCCTATGGAAACGATCATCATAGAACGCCCCGACAGGGCGGTGAATCAATACGATCTGATCCCGAAGATGCTCGGCGGCAACAGCCCGAACGGGAAGGAGATCACGTTTACAGCGGAGGTTGTTCGTGGGCCGCGAGACTTACGGATTTCTCCAAAGATCGCAACCACCAAACGATGAGCCTCACGATTCTTTCAAATGGCGAAGACTGGGAAGCCCTCTACCGGGACGGGAAGAAGGTGGACGAGGGGCACCGGCTCAATCTCGACGACGTGCTCGAGCTGCTCGGGCACCCGGTCCGCCGAAAGGCGGTCCCGTTTGACCCGGACGGGAACCATTTCCCCGATAACCTGGAGGACCTCCGATGATGGCCCTCCTTACAACCCTCTGGATCTTCACCGCCGCCGTAGCGATCTGGTACTTCTACGAAGACGACGGCCCTGGGCCGTCCGCGGGGGCGGACGACCCCGCGGCGTGGATTACGGCGTCGACCGTCATCGTTTGCTCTTCTTAAGGAAAGGGAGAAAAAGGAAACCCCGGAGCCCCCGGTTTACGGGGACCCCGGGGAAACCCAGGCTGCAACTTGTCTACGCCGCCCTTAGACTCTTGCCGGCCATCCATCTGATCGACCTCTTGTCGCCTTGCTGGTAGTTTCCGACCAAGGATTCGGCCACTTTTCGGGCCTCCTCGGTTGGGTCTTTTCCTGCCGCTTCAATCCGTTGGCAAAGGGATTCTGGGAGGTTTAGGGAGATCATCACTTCGTCGGCTCTGGGTGTATTCATCGGTGGCAAGGTATCATTTCGCAGCGGTTTGTCTCCGCGCCTTTTGGGGGCGTCCGGGGACAGGTTTACCCGCTTCTTTTTTCTGGGTTTTGGAAATTGGTCGGACGTTGATGACGGGGTGGGCGTCTTCAACTTGGTCGTACTCCTTCTCCAGAGCCCGGCGGATCAACTCCGACACGGTGACTCGCTGCTTCTGCGCGAGCTCTTCGAGCCCGGCGTAGAAGTCTTTGCTCACGATGAAGTTAGCCCGGCGGGAATCAGGAGACATGGAGTTCGGCATAGCGGTGGGTTTGGTTTTCTTGGTGTTGATGTCGGGGTTTATGTTACCGAAGGATCGCTTATGGTGGTAGTGGTTGGGTTTATCTGCGGTATAAGCGACTCCTCATGCAGGTCAGGGAGAATGTCAAACCATTCTTTTGCGGTTTTCTTGTTCACCCCGCGGATTTGTTTGTAGACCGTCTGGAGCATCTGCTCTGAGTGGCCTGCACCGTTGGCCACGGCGGCGGCGTTCTCCGTCAGGGCCATGCTGTAGGAGATGAAGGAGACGCGGAGGGCGTTGTGCGGCCACTCCGTCAGACCTGCTTCTTTCCACAGGACCGTGACGACCCGTCCGGCGTCTTCGTACGTCTGGATCGGCGTCCCGTCCGCACCTTGGTATTTTGAGAGCCACGCAAACATGGCGTCGTTCATCTGGACGATTCGCCGGCAACCCGTCTTCGTGATGTCGGTCGTGAGTCGCACCACCCTCTCTTCCATGTCGACGTGGGTGCCCCACACCAACCGGTTGGCCTCCGCTGCCCGCACACCCCCGAAGGCGCAGACAGCCAGGTACGGGATGATCCGGGTGCGCCCGGAGGCTACCGCCGCGCGGAGCACTTTCTCGAGGCTGGACGGCGGCAACACGTCCTTTTCCGCGCTCATCGGTTTCTCGATCTTGTCAAATTTGTCGAACGCAGAGTCGGTCTTGGGGAGGGCATTGGCTTTCTTGGCCGCGCCGTAGAGGAGAGCCACGACCCCCTGGTAGTTGAATTGCGTCCGTAGATTCCACTCCGGGTTCCGCAAGAATTTAGCCACGTCTACGGTGGTAATTTCGTGGAAGGCCCGCCCGGCTGCGAACTCGGCGAAAGCTTTCCCCCGGCGCTTCACCGTGCGGACCCACTCCGGCGACGCCCCACGACCACCTTTCTTCGCCCCGAGGGAAGCCAACACGTCGTCGACGATCTCCGAGACAGGGGCTGGGACAAACGCCGTCGGGCACTGGGCGAGGTAGAACTTGCAGGCGACGTCCAGAGGGACCCCGCCCAAGGACTCCTCGCAGAGTTGCCAATAGCGCAGCTTTTTAGTCGACACCTCGGTCAGATCGTCCCTCGCCGCGCACCGGAAATCGAGGATCTCTCCCGCCTGCTCGAGTGCTTCTTCTCGGGTTTTTACGTTCCGAGTCTGGGGAGTCTTTCCGCCGATCGACCACTTGAGCCGAAACCGGTCGGGCCTGCCTGCCTCCCGCAGCGTGTAAATGTTGACATGGTACGTGCCGAGGCGGACGAGTATTTTTCCGTTCTCCTCGGTGATTTCTGTTTTTGTTGGGTTTTTCATGTTGGGTACGGTTGGGACCAAACCCGGGGTCTGAGAGCCTGTTTTAGGGGCATTTCAGGGCCGGTATATGCGGGTAGAGTATGCCCGTTTCATACCCTAGTCAAGTGCCTCAACAGAAGGAATTTGCGTTGTGCAAAATACGTGGAGGGCAGGGGATTTGAAGGGACCCCGAATCGGGTTGTAAGGGACTGTATAGTAGTCACTTACGAAAGCAACCCGGAAAAGGCGGGACCCGAATGGGCCTTGTCGCTCGGGAAGGTAGGTCCCGACAATTCTCCCGACAAAGTGTCGGGATGCGGTATATTACACCATCATGGGACAAGGGACCGAGCGGTACGGATATGTGTGGCCGGAGGAGATGACCGATTTCAACATCGAGCTCACCGCTTTCAAAATGGGGATCACCCCAGAGGAAGGGGGGCTCGGGAAGGAGGGCCATTTCCGCAACATCGCGGAGGCTCTGTGGGGCGCGGGTAACGAACGGAAGAAGTTCGTATGGCACCCGTGGGCAGAGAAAATGCTCTGGGCGGCCTGCCGATACAAGACCCTGGCCGTCGCGGGCGGCGGGTCGAGCGGTAAGACGGAGTTCTTCGCGATCTGGGCCATCATCAATTTTCTCGCGGACCCAATCAACACCATGGTGCTCGTCACCTCGACGTCGTTGAAGGAGTCCCGGAAGCGCATCTGGGGTTCGATCCGCGAGTATTGGCTCTCTGTGCCAGGTCTGCCTGGGAAACTGGTTGACTCCCACGGCCTGATCCGACTGGACGACGGCTCCGGGGATTCCGTTTACAGTGAGAAGTCCGGCATCTCCCTGATTGCCGGCGAGAAGAAGAACGAGCGTGAGGCGGTCGGGAAACTGATCGGCATGAAGAACAGGCGGGTGTTCCTCATCGCCGACGAGCTCGGGGAACTCTCGGAGGCGATCCTGGGTGCCTGCTCCAACCTAGGCTTGAACCCCTTTTTCCAGATCGTCGGCATAAGCAACCCGAACTCGTACTACGACCCGTTCGGTTTGTTGGCAAAGCCTGTGAATGGTTGGGCCTCGATCAACGCAGAGGAGAGCACGGAATGGGAAACCGAGATCGGGGGCTATGCCATTCGCTTCGACGCACACCGTTCACCGAACGTCTTGGCCGGCGAGGTGATTTACCCATGGTTGCCCACCCAGGAAAAACTCGACGAGGCCCGGCGGCGGTACGGCGAGAAGAGCGTCTTCTATTTCCGCATGTTCCGCGGCTTCTGGTGCCCGCTCGGTGCGGAGTCCCAGATTTACACGGAGGCGGACATCGTCAAGCATTTGGCTGACACGGGCGTCACATGGCAGACACAGCACACCCGGCTCGCGGCGCTCGACCCCGGTTTCACCAACGGTGGTGACGAGTCGTGTGTGATGCTCGGGAGGTACGGCCGCGACGTCGAGGGGAGGTGGGTCGTGAAATACGACCGCTACGAGTTCCTCACGGAGGACGTCACCAACAAGACGGAGCCGCGGAACTTCCAGATCGCGAGGGCATTTATCAAGCTCTTGAACAAAGAAGGGGTACTCCCGCGCAACGCGGCGGTCGACTGCACGGGCGGCGGCGGTCCGTTCTGCGACATCGTGGATTTCCTGATCGGATCGACGGAAGTGCTTCGGGTAAACTTCTCCGGCAAGGCTTCGGAGCGGCCGGTGAGCACGGGCGACCAATCCCCGTGTTCCGAGAAGTACGCGAACCGGGTATCGGAGCTCTGGTACGTCGGCCACGAGTTTATGCGGAGCCGGCAGATCCGAGGCATCATGCCCGCCCTCGCCAAAGAGATGGTCTCTCGCCTCATGTCGGTGGTGAAGAGCGGGACGGCCCGGATCAAGGTCGAGACGAAGCAGGAGATGAAGGCGCGTACGGGAAGTTCCCCGAACATCGCCGACGCGGCGTTCATCATGCTCGAGCTGGTCCGCGAGCGGCTCGGGGCGATCCCGAGCGACGAGGTGGATACGACGGACGAGTACGCGAAGCCAGCGAAACTATTCGACCGCATGGTTCGGGACGCGCGGCTGACCCTCCGCACCTTGGCTCGCAGACGCCGCTAATGGGTTGCATATCCCGCTGTTGCGGTGTACTGTACCCGTCACGGCAGGCAAACGAACGGGCCGGGGCTACACCCCCGGCCCGTGTGGCGGCGGAAAATCACATACAACGGACGTGGCAAAATCTCCCAAGGCACCGAGGGCACCCAAAGAAGTAGTTGGCGACGGAACGGAACAAGTCGGAACGGACGCCCTAATCGGGGTTCAGTTCGACGGTAGCGTCCCGTCTTCGCGCTTACGTGACGCGGCCAGCCTCAAGATCATTTACAACACGCTCAAGATTTGCGACGAGGAAGCCTCCCGCAATCGCGCGGCGGCCGACGCGATGTTCGACGGCGAGCCTCCGTACGACGACGAGGAGCTGGTCGCCTCCGGCCAAGCCCAACGGTGCAATCTCGATTTCGGCGAGGGGGCGGCGATGCTCGAAATGGCCCTCACCGGCTACTACGACCTGACCAACTCCGTCGACGTTCTCGCCCGCATCCAAACGAGCTTCGGCGACGATGCCGGGGAGCGGTCGGAGTGGGAGCAGGTCATGAGCGAGGAGGTTGACCGCACGTTGCACGAGTGGTCGGAGTTCGAGCCCACGCACCAGCGCAACTGCACGGAGTTCGTCAAGCACGGCGTCGGGATCGCTTTCCACACCGACGACGCCAACTGGCAGTTCGACGTCACCGGGCTCAGTGGTTTTTACATCCCACGAGCAACGCGCGTCGGGGAGAACAACATGGAGATGGCGATTGCCGAGAGGACGTACCAGCTCCACGAGCTGTACGCCTACATCTCCGACCCGGGGAATACCGATCCGGGCTGGAACGTCGAGGAAGTCCAAAAAGCCTTAGCTATGGCTACCCGCGACGGTAACGGCACACGCACATGGCGGCAGGACTGGGAAAAGCTGCAACGCGATTTCAAGGACAATGACATCGGGGTCGGCTACGGCCGGCAGGTCACGATCGAAGTGATCCACGCGTGGGTCCGCGAGTTCTCAGGCAAGGTCTCCCACTACATTTCCCTCCAGAACGGTCAGAACGTCAAGTTCCTGTACGAGAAGAAAGATCGGTTCGCCACGATGGCGGACTGCTTTACCATTTTCACCTACGGTATCGGTAACGGGTATTACCACTCGATCCGCGGCCTCGGGTTCAAGGTCTTCTCTCAGATTCAGGTCTCCAACCGCTTGCGCGGACAAGCCGTTGACGGCGCGATGTTCGCGTCCTCCGTCATGGTCCAGCCGGAGAGCGAGAAAGCTTTGCAGGCGCTCGAGCTGACCTACGTGGGTCCGTTCTCCGTCCTCGCCCCCGGATACAAGGTCATCAATCACGCGATGCCCAATGTGGGGGCACAGGTGATGCCAGTGATCCAAGACCTTTCCTTGCTTGTGCAGAACAACATCGGCTCTTACCGGCCGCGCGGTGTCAGCGAGCAACCTGAGAAGACGGCGGAACAGGACCGGCGAGAGGCTCAGGACGAGGCCACACTCTCGGCATCCGCGATGAATCTTTTCTACCAGCCGTGGGGCCGCTTGCTTTGGTCCGTGGTGAAACGGCTCTTCGCGGGAACGCTGCGTTCCCGGGACAAGGGCGGCCCGGAAGCGATCGACCTTATCAAGCGGTGCCGCGAACGCGGCGTCCCTCTCGAAGCCATGAAGGCTATTATCTCGGTTAAGCCTACCCGCGCCATTGGTTACGGGTCAGCCGCTATTCGCGGTATGGCTTTCGACCAGATGATCCCACTCGCGGGTGCTCTCGATGAGATCGGGAAGAACCGACTCCTCCGCGACAAATTTGCTTCGATGCTCGGCGGCTACCACAACGTCGACGCGTACATCCCCCGCGCCCAACAACACATCCGGCTCCCCGTCGACGCACAGATTGCTACCATCGAGAACGCCGTCATGCAGGACGGTGCGACGATCCCCGTTCAGGATGGCCAGAACGACGCGGTCCACGCTTCGATTCATCTCCCCCCGATCCTGGACGCGAGCAAGAATCTCCTCGCCTTGCAGCAAAACGCGGGTGGGCTCGACACGGGGCAGGCCCAACCAATCCTCCTCTTCCTCCACAGCTCGATTCCGCACACGGCACAGCACGTCCAGCGGTTGCTCGAAGATCCTCTTCATAAAGCGGAAGCCAAGCAGGCACAGCATTTGTTGCAGGTTGCTGACCAGCAACTCATGGGTGCAACGGAAAGTTTCCAGAAAGCGCAGCAGGCACAGCAAGATGCCGCGCAGAAAGCCGGCCAGCAACAGCAGGCCCCTGACCCCCGCGTCCAGAAGATGCTCGCGGAGTCACAGACCAAAATTCAGATCGCCCAGCAGGAGGCGCAGCAACGCCTCGCGATCCGCGCCGCGGAGGCTCAACAGAAGCTCCAGATCGAGAGTGTCAAGGCGATGCAGCATATCGGCCACCGCCACCTCGACCAACTCCAGGCCATGGGCGCTTCGCCCATGATGCCTAATGTTCAACCTCCGAGAGGGCCGATCGGACAACCTAATGTCATGCCCCTTTCCCCGGTGCCCCCGGCACCGCAGAGCGCGCCTCAACCGCAGCCATTGATGCCGGCACAGTAACCCTATGCAACCCGAAAACCCTACACTAAACCCTGAGCTCGAAAAGAACTTCACCTACCACGCCCCGAAACCGGGACAGCCGGAGAAGTACGCGCGCCTGCGCGACAAGGCCAAAGAGTTGGCCTACCTGATCGACGAGCTTTGCCCGAAGAGCCGTGAACGCGCGGTTGCTCTGACGGAGTTGGAAACCTCGGTCTTCTGGGCCAACGCCGCCATCGCCCGGAACTGATCCGATGTCCTACACCAAAACCGATTGGTACAACGACGAATCCAAACGCACGGAGCTCTCCAAGCTCCTCGTCACCTCCCCGCTCAAGGATGCCCTTGATGCTCTGATCTTTGATAACCTCCCCGGGGAATCCGGGGATCTCGCTCCGAACGACGCGGTCGGCCGGGCGTTGCTCAACGATCGCCGAGAAGGCTTCTGTGACTTCTACCGCCAACTTCTCGCCCTCGCAAAACCACAGGCCGAGCCCCACACCCCCAAACCAACGCCGGGGGCCTGGGAACATATTCGAAACCCCAAGCAGAAACCCGCAGTTAAGTAACCTACACCTACCATGGCAAAACCAGCAGAAGTAACCCCACCAGCAGAAGCCGACCCCTTTGGAGCCGCGCTCGAGGCCGCACTCTCCGCCGCACCCCTTTCCTCCGCCGCCCCTGACCCCGCGGTGCCGGTGGCCGAAGTAATCGCTCCACCCGTCGCAGCGGTCGTTCCCGAAGTAGTTACTCCGGCCGCCGCCGCCGCGACTACCCCGAAGCTCCCCTCCGCGACCAAGAAGACGGCTCCGGCCGCCGATGCGGATGAGCCCCCGGCCGGTCTCGACGAGAAGGCAGGCAACAAGTGGAAAGAGATCCGCGAGAACGCCAAAGCCGCCGCCACGCGAGCGGAGGCCGCGGAGGCCCGCGCACTTGCCGCCGAGGAGAAGTTGAAAGGCTTCGACCCGGACGAGATCGCGAACCTGCGGAAACGCTCGACCGAACAGGAATCGGAGCTTTCCATCTCCCGCGTCGAGGCGACCAAGGAATATAAGGATGCCGTCACAGTCCCGATCGGCCAGGTCGTCGACGCCGCCAAAGCTTTGGCCAAGCGGTACAACTTGCCGGAGCGAGATGTCGTCTCCGCTCTCCAGGAGACGGACGCCGACAAACAGTCGGAGCTCCTCCAAGGGCTCGCGGCCACGCTCGGGACGCGCGACCAAAGCCGCCTCTTCCGCATGGGCGACGACATGCTCATGCTCAACGGTCGGAAGGACCTCATCATTGGCAACGCTGCCGAGACTCTGAAACGGATCGAGCTGAAACGCACGGAGCAGATCGCCGCTTTCGAGACGGGCAGCAAGGCGGAGCAGGCCGCGGCCTATGATGGCGTCTGGAACAACCTCAAGACGCAGAGCGACTTCTTCAACGTGGACGCCGAGGGCGTCGACCCCGACCACAAGGCGGCGATCACGGAAGCGGTGAAAATCGCCCGCGGTCTCCACTTCGAGACCTTGGCCCCGCAGCAGAAAGCCTTCGCCGCATACGCGGGCGCACACTTCCCCTACCTCATGAAGGTGATCGGCGCTCTCCAAACGGAGAACGAAGGTCTGGTGGCTGAACGGGCCAAGCTCCGCGCCTCCGCGCCGGGTGCCGGCGGCGGCGGAGCTGGAGCCCCCATTGTGGCGGGCGACGAGAACCTCGACTTTGGTGTGGGTATGGAGGCGGCAATGGCCGCTGGTTAGCATTTTCGCAGGCATCGCTACCTACGGACCGGGCGGCACGCCGTTAAGGCGTGCCGCCCTTTCTCGTTTGACGAGGGGTGAAAGCGGGTGTATTATACCGTACGCCGACAAGCGGTTCTTGTCACGGTTCCCTCGGAACCGCCCGCGAGGGGAACTCCGTTGATGCGGTTAGGCAGTCAGGAAAATCAACGCGGCACGGCACCTCAAGGTGAGGTCAAGCCGGCCTCTCGCAACCAAAACAACGCGCGACCTGGATAGGTCGTGTCGGCTCCTCAGCACTTCGCACGGTATGGCTCTTTCACTCGCTTCTCTCAACACGGTTCTCGCCACGGAGGCCAATCGCCTCGGTCCAACCATCGCTCGCAAGACGGTCAATCTCTCCATCTGGAGCAAGCTCATCAAGCAGGCCGCCTGGCCCGATGAAATGGGCGCGGTCATCTCCATGCTGATCTACCAGCGTGGTCTCCCGGCAACTCCGCTTAACTGGAGCGCCGTTCAGGCCGCCACGCTCGTCCAGGACCCGACCGACCAAACGGCCCGGCAGATCCCGGTCGGTGCGAAGGTTAATTTCGCCACCAAGCTGCGCCAGTATGGCCTCCAGCACTCCGCGATCGAGTCGCCCCTTTTCGACGTCACCGGCCTCCGGTTCTCCTTCAAGCGCAAAGAGCAGCTCGACAACATCTACCAGATTCTCGAGGAGTCCGTGCGCTACTCGTGGGACGTGCGGAAGCGTGACGAGTACGTTCGTCTCTCCGAGCGGAAGATCGTCGTCGCCCCCGGTCTGCCGGAGTCGAACACGGTTCCCCCGGCGCTTGGCGTCAACGACGGAGGCTACGTCGCTAACTCGTCCGCTTTCGTGCAGACCCCGGCAACCTCTGAGCTGACCCAGTCGGTTCTGACCAAGGTTCGCCAGCAGCTCTTGCGCTCCGGTGCTCGGAACAACCCCCTCGGCATGGAGAGCGGCAACCCCGTTTTCGGCCTGATTTGTTCGGCGGAAACCAGCGATCGTTTGATCCGCCAGGACCCCGATGCTCGTCAGGACATCCGGTGGGCCGAACCTTCGGACCTGGTCAAGCCCCTCGGCGTGGAGCGGTCCTTCAAGGGCTTCTACCACATGCTGGACGACACCATGCCCCGCCTCAATATCGTGGCCGGCGCGTATGTGTTCGTTCCGTACTGGATTCAAGACCCGGTCACGTCCGTCTGGGAATACAACCCCGCGTACGAATACGCTTCCTACGAGACGTCGATCATCTTCCAGCAGGACACGTACACCATGCTGGTGCCCGGCCCGGAGACCTCCGGCGGAAACACCAAGTTTGATGCGCAGAACTTCCGCGGCGACTTCCGCTTCCTCAACGTCGCGAACGTCGACCCGGCGAGCAATTACTACAACCCGGATGGCACTCGCGGCTTTTTCCGGGGAATCCTGGCCAGCGGTTCGCAGCCGATCCGGCCGGAATACGGCGTGGTCTTCATCCACCAGCGCCCGATGCAACAGGTCGAGCTCATCGACGCCACCGGCAACGCCAATGGCGAAGAGGGTGTCATCACCTACAGCCCGTCGCAGTTCGCCTTCTTGGCCACCACGAACTCGACGACCACCATCGTCATCACTGGCGCGGGCGCTGGCTTCACCGGCACGCCGACCACGGCGGTGCTCACGGTCGGTCATTATATCACCGGCGCGGGCATCCCGGCCGGAGCGACCGTCGCGTCGATCACCAACGCGACCACGTTCGTGATCTCTGCCGCGGCCACCGCATCCGCTACGAACGTGGCGATCACCACCTCGTTCGTCGAGATCGGCGACTAATACAATTCGGTAACATAGGGGAAGGTAGGGATACTCGGCCCGGCGGTCTACGGAGGCCGCCGGGCCTTTCCTCTTCCCAAACATCGTAACCCTCTTTCCTTCTTTCATGTTCCCGCAAATTCTTTTCAATCTCGTTTGCCGACGCTCTGTCCCTGTGGACCTAAGCGCGGCTTGCACGGGCGCTTCACAGACGGTCTCCCCGGCCAACACCAACCGTCGCTTTTTCAAGTTCCAGAACATCTCGGCGAACCCGATGTACCTGGAGATCACCGGGGCGGCGGCGACTGCGACCACAAGCTATACTGTGGCCCCCGGAGCCACCTTCACCCAGGAGAACGGCCACATCACGACGGCAGCCATTACCGTTCTTGGGACCGCAACGAACTTGTTCGTTTACAAAGAAGCCTAAGAGCCCTACGTGAGCATCCAAACCAAAGACAACCTCGGGGAATGGTTGAAAGCCTTTCTCCCCGTAATCATCGCGGCGATCATCGCGTGGTTCGCCTTGGCGAAGGCGGTCTCTGGTCTGGAGATCCGTCAGGACTTAGCCAACCAGCGGCTTAACGAACGGGTCACGGAGAATTTCTCCCGCATTGACAAGGTCGACAACTACGGAACAAACCCCACCAAACTCCACACGGAGGAGATCCAGTACCTCACCACGAGAATCGACAAGGTGGAGGTGATCCAAGTGGCCACCTCCGCCGCGGTCTCCGACATGCGGAGCGATCTTCGGTCCATTGCAGACTGGGTAAAAGAACAACGTCAGAAATCCAGCACTAAGTAAAACTATGATCGCAGTTATCCAACCTCAAGACTTCCAGACCGCCGCCCTCCAGTGGGTGGCGGTCGCCACTACTCTCGCGGGCATCCTCTCCACCTTTGCTGTCTACATCGTAGGCAAGGTCAACGAGGTCAAAAAGGCAGTGGCCGCACACGACGTGCAGATTGCAGCCAACCAAACCCAGATCACCGCCGTGGCCCTCGCGACGCCGGCACCCGCAACCGCAGTCACCAAATAACACCATGAAAAAGCTTCTACTTCTCATCCCCACCCTCTTCCTGTTCTCTTCCTGTGCCACCGAGCAAGTGCTCGTAGGTAAGGTCGAGGCCGACACCGAGGCAGCCCTCGCCGCTGTCAAGGCTTGGTCTGTTTCCCCCGCCGGCTCCGCCGCCTTGTCAACGATCACCATTGCCGCCGGTGTCGCCGCCACCTTCGATCCGGCACTCTCCCCGGAGGCCGGAGCCATTACGATTGCCGTGAACTCGCTCGAGACCGGCACGGCCCCGAGCTCCGCACAGGTTGCTTCCACAATCAACGCGATCACCGGCAGCAAGAACGGTGCGGTGATCGCGACCCAAGTTGCCTCCGCCGTCTCGTCTGCCAAAGCTGCCATTGCTCCGAACGCCAGTCCGGTCGCTGTGGCAGCCGGCGTGAATGCGGCCGTCCTGCTCGCCGCTTCGGCCATCAAGTAATCCCGATGATTGACGACCCCGCATTCGACCTGGCCATCAAGTTTGTCCTCCCTCACGAGGAGGAGTTCGCGCGGGGCCATTGGGGCGACGACAGCCAAGAAGCTTTCGTCGCAACCGAGCACGACGGCAACGACCCTGGCGGCGTAACCCGATACGGAATTGATGCGGCTTCACACCCGGGCATCGACATCGCCAACCTCACCCGGGCTGGGGCGATCGACATTTACGCGGATCTCTGGCGCGATCATAACCTCGACCTACTACCCTCGGAGTTGGCGATCTGTGCTTTCGACGTGTGGGTCAACGGCGGCCACGCCAACGTTTGGCTCCAACACGCCTTCAACGCCGCGGGTGGCCAACCGCCGCTCGTCGAAGACGGCAACCTCGGCCCGAAGTCCGTGGCGGCATTCCAGAATGCAACCGTGGACCAAATTGCCGACATGGTGATGTCTTTCCTATCCCAACGTGACGCTCGCTTCAAGGTCCTCGCCGCGGGCTCCTCTCGTCTAGCCACCTTCCTGAAAGGTTGGGAACAACGGGATTCCGATCTGCGGGCCTACCTCCTTTCGTAATGGCCATCGCCGACCCCGCAAGGAAGTACGACGGTTTCTCCGACCTCTCCGGCGGCATGGACTCCAGCCGGAGCCCTGAAAACATCGGAGCGAACTTCTACGCCCTCGGGGTCAACATTACGAGCCGCTACGGGTGGCCCAAGACGCGGCCATCTTTCGTGCGGCGTCTCCTCGCGGGGAACGCCGCGACGATCACCAAGCTCCAGACGGGTTTCTACCAAGGCTCCGGCACCTACTACAACGTCGTGACCGGTCAGCGAACCGTGATCGTCATGAGCGGGGGCTACGTCTTCGCCATCGACGCCGTCACCTCGGCCGTCACGGAGATCACCCCGGCCGGCGTTGCGAATCACGCCTGGGCAAAGCACTACCTCTGTCTGGCGGAGACCTACATGGTGATCCAGAACGGACTCGACCAACCGCTGGTCTACGATGGGGCAAAAGTCACGCAGGTCCCGATCGCTCCCGCCGTCCCGAATGGCTCTCAGGCAATCCCGATCGCGGGGATTCCCGTGGGTACTTTGATGGCTTATGGACAGGGCCGCCTCTTCGTGGCATCCCCGGATCGCCGGCAACTGATCGCGGGGGACATCCTCTACGGGGGCTCCACGAATCAGGTCAACATCAATCGGACGGACCCGATCAAGGGCCAATCCAACACCTTAGTCACCACGGCAACAGCTCACGGCTTCGCCAACGGTGCGAACGTGACGCTCCTCAACGTTTCCAACGGCACCGTGGCGGTGAATGGTAGCTGGCAGATCGCCAACGTCACGCCGATGACGTTCACCATCCCGCTGGCTACCAGCGGCAGCGGCACAGGCGGTCAAGCGCAGCTCTTCAACGCGGGGCAGGTTTCCGACATTCTCAATTTCACGGAGACTACCTACCTCAACGAGAAAGGTATCTTCACTCTGCCTACCAGCATGGGCCTGATTACGGGAATGGATTTCATCACCATCCAGAACACGCTGACCGGCGTGGGAGATCTCATGGTCTGGGGAGAGCATGGGGCGGCTACCATGGCCGTGTCGCAGCCCCGCACGTCGTGGCTCGACATCCCCTTCCAGACCGTCACCTTGGCACAGAACGGAGCGACGAGCCCGGCTTCTCTGGTCCAGGTGAACGGCGACATTTTCTTTCGTGCGATCGACGGCATCCGCTCCTACCGCAACGCGTCCGTAGAGTTCAGCAGCCTCTATGGGCAGGCGTCGATGTCGACGGAGATGGATGGGGTGATGAAGTACGACAGCCTCGACTTGCTGACCGAAGCGTCCGCCGGCCAATTCGACAACCGGCTCCTTTTCACCGTTTCCCCGGAAGCGTTGCCTACCAACGACCCCACGTTGATCCCGACCCCTGCGGGTAACTATCCGGGGATTCAGGGTCCGACTCCGGTTGTGTTCAACGCGATCTGCACGCTCGACTTTTACAACAGCAGCCGGATCTCCCAACAAGGGCCCGCCGCTTACGACGGCATTTGGACGGGTCTTCAAGTGTTGAAGATCGAGGCGTCCCGTTTTGGCGGTTTTGAACAGTGCTTCGTTTTCCACCGAACGCCGAACGGGCTGACGGAGCTCTGGGAGATCCAGCGCGACCTCGGTAACGGCACCGGCACCGACATTTACGACGTGGTGAACGTCGACACGACGGTGACGCGGACGGAGACCCCGATCGCTTGCGCCCTCGAGACCGCGAGCTTCGATTTCCAGATCCGCCCCATGCGGCCGTACCAGGTTCCCATGACCCCGCTCCTCCGTCTGATCCGCGGGGACATGTGGTTCGGCGATCTGTGGGGGTCGTCCCTGGTCAACGTTTTCTGGCGTCCCGACGTCCACCCGTATTGGTTCTACTGGGGCTCCTACTCGCCCGATTTCCAGAACCAGGCCACGTCCGTGGCGGGGTCGGTTCCGATCGCGACGCTACCAGGATACGCTCCGCAGATCAGCATGGTGACACCCCCGAAAGTGGACGACACCTGGATCGTCAATCGACCGGTTCACCTCGGGCACACTTTCCAGCTTCGAATCGAATGGACCGGCCGGGTTCAGCTTCAACGGCTCTCCCTAAATGCCCACGACATCCCGGAAGCGGTGCAAGGGCACGCTCCCGGCGCGGCACAGCTCCAGACGGTGCCGGCGCAAGGTGGGTATCTCCCACGCCCCGCGGCTGAGTCCCTGCTTGGGTACTCCTCCGCCCCCGCGGCGGTCTTCATCAATTTGGACACCTCCGGCGAAATCAACCTCGACGGCACAGTAGACAGCGTTCTCTAGCACCTATGAAATACCTCTTCACCGCCCTCTTTGCCATGCTCCTCGGGGGCCTCTCCCTCGGCCAGCAAAAAACCGACTTGGACCTTCCGGTCGGGTCATCTTTGACCGCCGACGACGTGCTCCGGTACGTGGACATCCACGACACCTCGAGCAGCATCCGGGGGACGAACAAGCAGATCACTCTACAGAACCTCACCCTGTCTCTAGCCGTGCCGCTTTCGCTCACCACGATGCCGGCGCTCACGGCCGCCATCCAGGCTCAAGCCGCCCCGATCCCGATGCTCATGGTGGGCGACAGTATGACGAGTTACAAGGGAGCGTATCTCGCCGCCGGATTCGAGCAATCTCCTGGTCTCAGTGGCATTGGATTCGGCCTGATCTCCAACTCGGGACTTGCCTTGACCGGCTCGGCGGCTATCGTCACGGACTGGACGGTTTCACCCGCAGGTATCTACTACTCGATTCCGGTCGGCGGGACCGTAGTCCCCGCCGCCACGGTTCCGTGCGATACGATCTCCGTCTACTATGTAAAAGAGTCTGGTGCGGCGGCGTGGAAGCTCGAAACCTCACCGGATGGGACGACCTGGACCACTGTGCAAAGCTCGGTGAGCTGCGCGAATGCGAGCACGGTGGGCGCGGCCACGACCAGCACAGTCACCATCGGGCGCTATCGATTCCGTCTTACAGGAGTCGGGAGCGGGAATCCGGTAAAGGTGCTCGGCATTGTGGCCTGGAACAGCCTTCATCCCGGCCTCATCCTTGCCGACTTTTCAGTCGGCGGGACCAACCCCACGCTTTGGCTGTCGACAAACACGGCGATTCTCAATCCCGTGCTCGCGTCCCTCGCCCCGATCGCCTGCTATCATGAGAGCCGCAGTGACATGTCCACTTACCTGGCCAGCTATCGCGCCATGCTGGAAACCGGAGTTGGATCCGCCATGGATTGGATCATTGGCGGCGTGGTCGTCTCGTCGAGCCCGACCACCGACGCGACCTATGAAGCTTGGGAGCGCAATTATGCCGCGACCACGGCGAAGACCGCCTTTTTCGATCAGCTCCCTCTCTACTCCTACGCCGAGACCGACACGGTCCATCTCCTCCCGAATGTCCGCGCGGACTCGGTGAATAAGATGCTCCACTATCTAGGTTGGGACAATGCCCAGAACGCCGGTTTTCCCGTGGCGAAGTCCGTCATGCCGCTGGTCGTTGAGTCCAGCAAGTTCAATGCCTTCGTCACGCCGGGCGCGCAGAGCCTCGTTGGAATCATTCTGCAATCCGCGCCCGCCGATGGCATCGGGATCTACCAGCGCGATTTTAACGGGAACTATAACGGACACATCTATTTCGAGGGAAACGACGGAACCGCAAACGCCAACCGGGTCTTCTTCTCCTCGGCTGAATACACCCCGATGTCGATTGGGAGCAACGATCTCACTGTGACGGGGGTTCTGATCCCGAGCGGAAACCTCTACCTGAACAGCACTTTTGGCACAGCGGGTAATGTGCTGGTCACTTCCGGCGCAGAAAGCACCCCTTCATGGACGGACACGCCCACGCTATTGAAGATCGATTGTCCCCTCAGCGGCACAACGAGCGCCGGCCTCACCATTGCAAACCATAACTTGCAAGATCCGCTCGCGATCTTCGGCGTCGGCACTTATCCGAATTTCACCAGCGAGATCTACACCCCTTTAACGGTCGCTAATGGAATTTTTAATACCATTACTCAAACGACGGTGAACGGCTCAACCTCCGGAACGGCAGTATTCTCCCAGCCGGAGCAAGGAAGCTCCTACAAGATCGTCATGATCTACTGCAACGCCCTCCTGGGGACAGCGAGCTACACTTATCCCACGGCATTCTCTCACACGCCGCAGGTGCTATCTCAGAGTCTGGCAGCGGTGGCAACCTCCGTGTCATCGTCAGCCGTAACTGTGACCGGAACTACGACCACTGGATTCCTCGAGCTGAGCGGATTCTAATGCGCCCAAGATAATCCTGTGAGGCAATGGACATGACCCCAACCGATTTCACGGAGTACGGCCCTGCTGGCATCGTGGCGGCGGGAACCCCCCCCCCTTGTCCCCCATCCTTCACCTTCTCCACCCTCCCCGGAACCCCCGCGGCCGGATCGGTGGTCTACGTCACGGACTCCAACACCGCGACGTTCAATGCAACGATCACGGCGGGTGGAGGCTCGAACAAGGTCCTGGCCCTCTTCAACGGGACGGTTTGGGTCTGCCACTAAATCGGATCTGGCGCTCCCCTGAATTTCCGGTATATTACACCCTCATGGCACTCACGGCTGGCACGCTCCCTTCCAACACGGTCTACCCCGCCACAGTCCAGGCGTTGCTGACGCTCCTGGCCCAGTATCTCAGCAGCCCGACCAGCGGGCAGATGATCTACGTCTCCACGACCACGCCCTCGGCTCCAACGGAGGGATCGGCATGGTTGAACCCGAGTTCCCTCGTGTTCCAGATCTATGCGACGGTCGCCCCCGCGATCACCCCCGCGTGGACACCACTCCAGATCCCAACCGGGGCAGTGGGGACCTCGCAGATCGCCGCGGGCGCGGTGGGTATCGGACAGCTCTCCGCACCGGTAGTGGCCATTCTCGACTCTCTCGCTGCTTCCTCTGGCACCACGGTCGCCGCGCTCGAGGAACCGGGTGGTGGTTCATACCGGGCCAACCTGTTCGTAATGGTGGACGGCACCGCCCGCGCCACCGGTGCCAACGGTGGGAACGCCAAGAATGGCGTCGGGGCAAGATCTGGTGCCGACAATTCCTACCTCCCGAAGCGGTGCGGCTTTTCGCCCCCGTTAGCGGGGGATTCCGTGGCGAAAATCTACACGCGCCCGGCCGCGACCTACGTGCTCACGACCGCCGGGCAGGTCTACGTCTCCGGGCTCGCCACCAACTCTCAGCTCGGGCTCGGCAACACGACCACGCAGCCGGTGTTCACCCTGATCCCCGCGACCAGTTTTGGCAGCTCCCCCGTGACCAAGCTCGCGATCGGAATGGGCCCAGGAAACTTTTATTCCTGCTACGCCCTGAATCAGGCCGGGGCGCTCTACGCCTGGGGCGCAAACACTCACGGCCAGCTCGGCATGGGCACTGTGGGGTCGCCCGATACTACCAACCGGACGACCCCGACGATTGTTTCCAGTTTGGTCGGGATCAAGAAAAACGACACCGTCACGAACGACCCCATCACCGACATCGTCGTGGCCGGCATCGGGGCGACTTCGACGACCGTCAATGCAAGCGCCTACGTCATCACGACCGAGGGCCATGCTTATAGCTGTGGCCGAAACAACTATGGCCAGCTTGGAGATGCGGGCGGACTGACCGCGGACCGCTCCTACTTCAAACTGGTCCCCGGACTCACCGATTACGCGACGCTGCCGCTCCAGCCGACGATCGTGAAGCAGATCGCCGTTGCGGGAGGCACCTCCGCCTATAGCTCTGTGGCTTTCCTGTGTTCCAATGTCGGGACGGGCGGAACGATCGGCGTCGTTCGGACGGCCGGCAGCGGCACCGTGGGCCAGCTTGGCAACAACACGGGGGCTTCGAATAGCACCGTGCAGAACGTTGTAACCGATGGCATCGGCACAATCCTGGGAGCCACGGACCCCGTATTGAAGCTCCGGGGGTTCGGCCAGAATTTCTTCGCCCTCACCACCGCGCTGAACGCGTGGGGTTGGGGACTCAACGCCAGTGGCCAGATGGGTACGAACGACCTGGCCAACAAAATCTACGCAGTTCAGCTTTCCCCCACGAACGTCACCGGTTTGACTGTCGGCGGGGATGACGGTGATGCCTCGGTGTGTATCCAATCCACGACCGCGGGTGCCGTCACACTCTGGTGCGCGGGCGCTAACGCCAATGGCGAGCTCGGGATCGGCACTGTCGGCGCGACCCAAAAAACTTTCGCTCAAGTGCTCGTCGACAGCACGGCAATCACCTCCGTGCGGTTCACGGCCAACTTCGACGCGGTGGCAAACACCAGCAACCTTCTAATCCTCCTTTCCAACGGCCAGGTGCTCGCGTGCGGCTACGACACCGCCGGCCTTGGGCAGCTAGGCGTCGACGCCTCGCCGGCTGCGATTTCGGTGCCCTCGTTTGTCCTGTTCGGTTAATACCTATGGCTTCCCAACTCCAAGACGCCGCCGCCTTCTGCGCCAACAGCGCGGACGTGGGGATGACCTTGACCGACCCGCGCCTCACGGCGCGGATCAACGAGGCCCAGCGCCGCTTGATCCGGGGGTTCAACTACCTCGTGCGGACCGAGCAGTACGACTCCGCGCCATTGGTCTACACCCCTTTGGTCAACCCAACGGACGTACTCGTTCTCGATGATCTGGACGCCACGAAGTTGATGGTGCTTTGCATTTGGAGGGAAGAATCTAACAACCTCGACATGGCCACCGCCCTCGCCGCTAAAGCGCAGGCCCTTGTCGAGCAAACGCTCCAAACGAACGAGGAGACCGCTTCCAAAGAGCAGTGGCAGACGATCCTCGCCAGCGGTGCGGCCCCCAACACTTTCGGTGTCTACAAGGCACGCTTCGGGCTCGAGTGCCCAGACATCGGGCTCCAGTACATCGACGCCCGGGTCGGCAGGCTCATCAACGAGGCACAGCGCCGGCTGGCGCTCCATCACAATTTCGTGATCCGCCGCGAGGAGTACGATGCACCGCAGGTGGCGTTTTCCTACCTCACCGCCAACACACAAACCGTGCTCGTCGACGACTTCGATGCCACGAAACTCATGGCCATTGGTATGTGGCGCGAGTCGACCGCCGCAGGCGCGGCCCCCGACCAGGTCTCACAACCAGAGACCACGGCCTACCAGGACCAAGCCACGGCGTTGCTCGAGCAGAACATCATCACCGCGCAGGAAGCGGCGCAGAAAGCCACCTGGCAGACGACACTTTCTACCGGTACACCCGGCACCTTCGGTTATCTCAAAGCCCGGATCGGGCTCGAGCTCGCGGACAGCCTTCTGAAATACTCCGATGCGCGCGTGGGTCGTTTCGTAAATGCCGCGGAGGAAAGTCTTCTCATGAAGACCAAGCCGGTCGGTTCGATCCAGGAGTTTGTGATCGAGGTGCCGGAGAACGGCGTCATCCTTTTGCCCACGCAGATCGAGGCCGTCCTCTACGCGTCTATGCACGGCATCGCCGCCCCCGTCTATCGCCAGGCGTACGATTGGCTCGAATCCACGCCCGGCTACCAGACGGAAGAGATCCGCCGGGCGCGTGGGTGGGCCGACGTCATGGTAGACCGCGGTGAAGAAAATGGCCAGCGGCGATCGTTCATCCGACAGCATCGGTGCGGCGAGCCCGTACGCCTGTTGGCCAAGCTCCGCTTCCTTCCGAAGGTCAACGCCACTGACTTGATGGTTGTGCGCAACCCCCTGGCCCTTCGTGAGATGACCCACAGCTTGGTACTCGCTTCGACCGATGTCCAAGGCTCCGAGATGCACGAGCAGAAAGCCCTTCGACTCATCGAAGAGGAGCTGGCCGAACACCGCGGCGGCGAGCGGGCCGTCCAGAACGTCAGCACCCGAGGCACTTTCAAACCGGTTCGCCGGCTTCGATAAACACCCCTATGGCCGCCGAAGACACCGCAGTCGCCACGCGCCTGGTTTACTACCCGGCCGACGCCGTTCTGGATCAGAACGGCGACGTATTGGTCGACCAGAATGGAGATTTCCCAGTCAATTCTCCTCCGCCCGCCCCAACCTCGACCCCCTGCGAAATCCAATATTATGCGTAAGCCTGTACTCTTCTCTTCCTATCCGCCCGCCGCCGGATTCAACCCGGCCGACACCTTCACGTTTTGGCAGAACGGCGCGCTGGTCACTACAACCTTCGCCGCCCTCCAGGCCGGGCTGTTCCCTAACCCGGCCCTGCCGCTCTTCACCGCGATCTCCAGCACCACGAACGCGAACTCCACGGGGTCCGTCTCCATCATCGGTACGGGGGCTCCTGGTAGCAATCTGGTGCTCCCTCCTAACTACCTGACGCCGGGTAGTGGGTTCCGCGTCCGCGCCAACGGGGTTGTCGGGGAGGCGGGGGGAGGGCCACCGAATCTCGTACTCCGCGTGAATCTCGGGGCCACCATGATTTCCCAAACCTTGGTCGGGTTCCTGAGTGCCTCAAACCCTGAGTCTTGGGAGTTGGACGTCTCCGCAGTTTGCCGGAGCGCCGGAGCCACGGGGACGGTCCAGACCTATGGTACGTTCACCGAAGAAAACAGCACCAGCCCCGCGTACGACAACCCCTTCGCCGCGCAGTTGTCAACCATCAATACCACCCTCACTCAGGCCATCTCTGTGACGCAGTCGTGGAGTGTGGCAAACGCCGCCAACACGTTCACTTGCAACATGCTGACGATCACTCCGATCCTGGCACCCTAACCTGGACTTTCCGGGGATTCCGGGGTAAACTTACGGCCTTATATGGTGTGTCTTTCCGGGGAAGAAATCGAGGAGTTGCCGAAGCTGGCATTGGCTGACGGGTTGTCGGTAGACCCGCTTCGTGCGGTGGACAACGTCGCGGTCGAGAGCGTCGAGGCCCAGCTTCTCGCGCTCCCGCAGGTGGAGCTACCGCTCAACCACCAGTTCGCCCCTGGGGTCTACCTCCGAGAAATTTTCATGCCGGCGGGGACTTTCGTCATCGGCCACGAGCACACGACCGAGCATTTCAACATCGTCACGGCAGGCCGCGCGCTCGTCATGATTGCGGGCGAACCCTTCGAAATCACCGCCCCCGCCACCTTCGTCTCGAAGGCCGGCGTCCGCAAGGTGCTCTATATCCTCGAGGACATGCGGTGGATGACGGTCCATCCGAGCCACGAAACCGACATCGAGAAACTGGAGGGGGAGTTGATCGTCAAATCCCCGTCTTTCACCCTCTACCACGAGGACATGAAAAAACTCCAGTTCGTCGCCAACCTCCCACAATTTTCCGCACATGAATAACCCAGCCGAGCAGTATCAACGGTGCCTGGAACAGGCCAAGAAGATCGTGGCGAGCTACCGAGCGGAAGCGCCGGAGGGGTGTGACCCTCAGAATACTTTCGCCGCGGTGGCGGTGGTCGGGGGTGTGGCGGCGGTCGGCGCGGCCGGGTATTCTGCATACAACTCGAACAAGGCCGCGGGGGCGGCGTCCGCGAACGCGGCCCAACTCCAGGGCAATGTGGCGAACGCGATGCGTTTCGTTCCGAACGTCAAGCCGGTCAACTTCTCCCAGTACCAACTCAACGGGACGGACACCTCCTTCCAGCAGTACCTCGGGCAGGCGTCGGACCTCGGGTCGCTCACCAGCTTCGCCAACCAGCAGAATAGTGCCTGGCAGGGGATTTTGAACCGGGCGTCCCCCGGATACACCGCGAGCGTGAAGGCGGCGGGGAACGTCGTTAACCAGCGGGTGCTCGGGAACCTCACGGCGGCCGACCAATCTAACGTAGCACGGTCCAGTGCCTACCAAGCCTTGCAAGGCGGCTTCGGCGCAACGTCCGCCTCCGGCCACGCCTTGACCGCGCGCGACCTCGGGACGACCACGGATGCGATCCAAACCCAAGGTATGAGCGAGCTCCCGGGGCAAGGGCAGTTGGCTGCGAACCTTTCTCCGGTTAACCCCGCTAACCTAATGTTTAGTCCCCAGACGCTTATGGCGCGGAACGACAGTAATGTTATCGGTAACAACCAGATTACGAACTCCGGCCTC